>ERZ773148.2357-NODE-2357-length-14406-cov-13.421573_pt1 | contig 14406 bp, 17 predicted proteins | sample MGYA00580846_ERZ773148 | MGnify/ENA primary metagenome ERZ773148 (study PRJEB29015, sample SAMEA2737879) | human gut metagenome | biome: human gut; feature: human-associated habitat; material: faeces | place: China | collected 2012 ... | reverse complement strand
AAAATGGAAGAAGCGCAGAAAAAACTGGCGGAAAGCGAAGTAACCGGCAGCAGCGGCGGCGGCATGGTCAAAGTGACCTTAAACGGCAAATTCGAGGCCAAAAAGGTGGAAATTGACAAGAGCCTGGTCAACCCGGAAGAAACCGACATCCTTGAAGACCTGCTGCTGGCCGCTTTCAACGACGCTCAGGGCAAAGTGGACGCCATGATGAGCGACGGGATGAAAGACATCACCGGCGGACTTAATCTCGGCGGGTTGAAGCTGCCGTTTTAAGGAGATTTCGCCTTGTCCGGACAGGAAATTGAAAAACTGGCGAAAATCATCGCCAAATTGCCGGCGCTCGGCACCCGTTCTTCGCGGCGGATCGTTCTTTATCTGCTTAAAAAGCGGGAAACCGCGCTGCTGCCGCTGATCGAAGCTTTGCAGGAAGTGGCGGCCAACGTCAAAACCTGCGAGGTCTGCGGCAATTACGACACTCTTTCCCCCTGCTCCGTCTGCTGTTCGGAAAAACGCGACGGACATACCGTCTGCGTGGTGCAGGACGTCGCCGATTTGTGGGCAATGGAGCGGGTCGGCTTCTATAAGGGAAAATACCATGTTCTGGGCGGCGTGCTGTCGGCGCTCGACGGTGTTTCGCCCGATGATTTGAACGTGGACAAACTGCTGGACAGACTTCCGAAAGAAGAAATCGGAGAAGTGATTCTGGCGCTGCCGGCAACCGTCGACGGGCAGATAACCTCCCATTATCTGGTCAGTCGTCTGAAAGAACACAACGTCAAAATTACCACCCTGGCACAGGGCATTCCGGTCGGCGCCGAGCTGGATTATATGGACGAAGGAACCATTCAGCTGGCCATTAATTCGCGCAAGGAAATGTAACCAAACAAACGGCGGGCAGCTTATGACGGATTTGCAAAACAAAAGAAACAAGCAGGCGGCAAAACAGTCGGCAATGCCGTTTAAAACAGCGTTCACTGTCTTTTTTGCCGCCGTTTTCTGGCTGCTTCCCGACACGGCAAAAGCAGTTTCTTCCCGCACTTTTGATTCCATGTATGCAGCCGCAGCCCGAAGCGACGTTCCGGCTTTGCGGGAAGCCATGCACCGGGGTTTAAGGATTGACGCGGTCAACCGTTCCGGCGACACCGGCGTTTGCGCGGCGGTCAAACGTCAGGACTACCGGGCATACAACGCTTTCGTGCAGGCCGGCGCACGCACCAACCCGCCCTGCCTTGCCCGCATCAACCGTGCCGAATATGAAGAATTTATCAATTCCGACGAAATTGTCGTTTATGCCCGCAACCAATATACGCCGCCGGCCGGAACGCCGGCGCCGGGCAACTATTATTCCCCTTCCGGCTATGTTTCCGACCGGCAGATGGGCATCATCCAGCGGGAACTGGACTATACGGCGCAGACCGGCAACGCGTACAATCTGCTTTATTTGCCGGTTTCTCTTTTGTTTTCATTTTTTCCCTGAAAATCAGACTGATAAATGCAAATTATCGCGTATATTCCCAAGTAATCAGAAAATTCCGAAACATCAGCAAATCTCATTGTTTGAGCGGATCGCCGACAGCAAGCGGCATTTGACACATCTTGGTTAATCCCGAAAAAAGCAGTTTTTTATGTGGCGCACAATAAAAACAGCGCCTTTATTTTATTCAGACAATCGTCAGGACGTTTCTGTTACAGGCGAACAGTGTTTAATCACAGAAGAAAAGGGGTAGAAAGTGAAAAAAAAGAGCAAAAAGAAAAAGGGAGAAGGAAAGAGACCGGAAAAAAAAGGGAAGAGAGACAGGAAAAGGAAAAAAACGAAGAAAGAAAATAATGAAAAAGAAAGAAGAAAGGGAAAGGACAAAAGAAGAAGGTGAAAAGGAAGAAAAGGGAAATCAAACAAAGAAAAGGAAAGAGAGGGGAAAAGAAGAAAAAGAGAAAAGAGGTTAAAAATAGAAAAGAAAAAGAAGGAGAAGAAGAAAGATAGATAAACAGGGAGTAAAGTGGAAAAAGAAAGGTAAGGAATAGGAAAGAAAGGGAAAAGAACAAGAAAAAGAAGTTAAAGAAAGAGAAAAAAGATAAGAAAAAGAAGGAGAAGAGGAAAGAAAAAGAGATAGAGCGGAAGGACGGAAGAAAGAGAGAGGAAAAAGGGAGAAAGGAAGATGGGACGAAAAGGCGGAGAAAGGAAAAAGGCAGGGAGAGGAAACTAAAGAGCCATAAATGCTCCTCAACCGTACGCCGAGCGCGGGGTTGCGGGGTTTTTGTTTCGCAAAAGCTCAACCGATACGAATATGTCTTTTTAGAACTTTTTATAAACCGTCGGATCAGAAGTTTTTTATCACACCAAAAAACAATGCAATTTACAAACATTATAAAAACGACCGTTATTATCAGCTTACAGGCATCGGCAACGCTTCTGTTGATTTCCCTGAAGGAAAAATTTGGTGCAGACCGGGCAAAATCCGGTAGGAAAAATAGGAAAGAAAAATGCGGAAAAAAAAATAAAAGGCGGGAATCCGCGATTTGAAAAAATTAAATAAAAAAACGGTATTCAAAAAAATACATTCGTATCGGCTGAAGCAAAAGATTAAATAAAAAGGTATTCCAAAAGCTACTTTTATGTCAATTAAACCTTCACCAAAGCCGAAGCCTTGATGACGGATGAATAACAAAGCACCATGAACACCGTCGTTATGACGGCTGTAAAGTCAAATTTTCGGGCGAGCTACGAATAAATAAGGAAAATCCGTTCGCGAATACCCGTTTATTCGATGGTTTCGATCAGCCGGTCAAGGCTTTTCTGTTCCGACTTGTCATAGCCGACGGCTTTGTCTTCTTTTTCTTCCGCTTTCTTCTTTTTCTTTATCTCTGGCCGGGTCAGCTTTTCAAACAGATCGTCCAGATCGCTGTTCAGTTCGACGCCGGGAGCGACTTCCTTCTCGACGCCGGCCTGCATGTGCACCTTGTCGCGGGCAGACTGCGGAATCAGCTTTTCGATCGGTTCGGCAAAAGACCCCGCCAGCTGAAAATACTTCGACTGTTTAAACATATCCGGCTGGCTTTCCGGCGGGATAATCCAGCCGATCAGTATGTTGAGCAGGATAACCAGCAAAAAGGCTCTCAGCAGGCCGAAAAACAGCCCTAAAACGCGATCCATGCCGCTCAGTTTGCTGTCGCGCACCTTGCCGATAATTATCGAGGTCAGGTAGATCCAAATGACAAAGAACACGATCAAAACGGCAAAAGCCGAAGCGACGATCGCCATTATTTCGCTTTCAACATGCTCTTCCATCAGCGGCTGCACGTACGGCAAAAGGTAAATAACGGCAACCACGCCCAAAAACCAGCCGATAATGGAAAGGACTTCCTTGATCAGACCGCGGTTCAACGCAATCAGGGCGGAAATCAAGACAATGATTAAAATAACGACGTCCAGACTGTTCATATTTTTGTCCTAATTAAACCAGTTGATCAGCTTCTGCACGTTGCCGATCTCGTGGATGTTGATGTCAAGGTTGCTTTTCTTTTTGTCTTTGCTGTACTGTGAAGGCACGATTGCGCTTCTGAAGCCGAGTTTGTGCGCTTCCTTCAAACGCAGGTTCGGCTGACTGACGGCGCGAATCTCGCCCGACAGGCCGATTTCGCCGAAAATGACCATATCAGCGGGCAGCGGATGGTTGGTCAGCGACGAAACGATCGCCATTGCCACCGCCAGATCGGCCGCCGGTTCGGAAATTTTCAGCCCGCCGGCAATATTGAGATAAACGTCCTGAGAACTGAGGTTTAAACCGCCCCGGGCTTCCAAAACCGCCAGCACCATCGACAACCGGCCGGAATCCCAGCCGACCACCGCCCGTTTGGGGCTGGAATAGCCGCTCTGGCTGACCAGCGCCTGAATTTCCACCAGCACCGGACGCGACCCCTCAATGCCGGCAAACACGCAGGAACCGGATATGTTACCCTGCCGTTCGGCCAAAAACAGCGCCGAAGGATTTTCCACTTCCGCCAGCCCCTTGTCCTGCATCTCAAACACGCCGATTTCGTCGGTGGCACCGTAACGGTTTTTAACCGCCCGCAGAATCCGGAAATGATGACCGCGTTCGCCCTCAAAATAAAGCACGGTATCGACCATATGTTCCAAAACCCGCGGTCCGGCAATCGAGCCCTGTTTGGTGACATGACCGACGAGAAACAGCACGAAACCTTTCTTTTTGGCCAGTTTGATCAGTTCATAGGCACAGGCGCGCACCTGCGCAACGCTGCCGGGGGTCGATTCCGCCTCTTCCAGATACATGGTCTGGATCGAATCTATTACCACGACCGCTGCTCTGGTCTTTTCCAGCGTGGTGACGATGTCTTTGACGTCGGTGGCCGAGGCCAGATTGACCGGCGCCGTTTCCAGCCCCAGCCGGCGGGCGCGGATTTTGACCTGATCGGCCGCCTCTTCGCCCGAAATGTAGTAGCATTCCGGCCGTTCGGGCAGGTTGGCGATGCTGGCACAGACCTGCAGCAGCAAAGTCGATTTGCCGATACCGGGATCGCCGCCGACCAAAATGACCGAACCGGGTACCAGCCCGCCGCCGCAAACGCGGTCAAGCTCGCGGATGTTGGTATGCAGACGCTCAAGCACCTGCGGCGAACCGCTTAAAGACACAAAGTCGAGCAGACTGCCTTTTCTTTTGGGATTGAAATTGGAAAACCCTTCGCCGCCGACCTTTTCTTCAACGATCGTGTTCCATTCGCCGCAGGCGTCGCATTTGCCCTGCCATTTAGGGTAAACGGCGCCGCAGTTCTGGCAGACGTATTCGCTCCCGTTTTTTTTCACCATGCCCTATACCTCCACTTTGATCGGCCCTTTCGAGCAGCCGTTGACAAACTGGCAGACATAAGGGTTGTCGGTTTTATCCATTTCGGCCACCGTTCCCTGCCAGATGATTTTTCCTTGGTAAAGCATGGCGATGCGGTCGGCAATTTTGCGGGCGGAAGCCATGTCGTGGGTAATCGTCAGCGCGCTGGCACCGAGCTTTTTGACGGAATCGATAATCAGATCGTTGATGACGTCGGCCATAATCGGGTCAAGTCCGGTGGTCGGTTCGTCGAAAAAGATGATTTCCGGCCGGGTGGCCACCGCGCGCGCCAGCCCTACCCTTTTCTGCATACCGCCGGAAAGTTCGGACGGCGAAAGGTCGGCCACGTCCGGACCAAGTCCTACCTGACGCAACACTTCAACCGCTTTTTCCCGCGCCTGCCGACGCGGCATTTTCTGATTTTCAAGCAGGCCGAAAGCAACGTTTTCCCATACGCTCAGACTGTCAAACAGAGCCCCGCCCTGAAACAGCATGCCCATTTTGGCATAATGTTTTTCGTTTTCCTTGCGGGCGGCGCCGACGGTTTCAAATCCGTCAATTTTGATTGACCCGGAATCCGGCCTGATCAGCCCCTGAATACATTTTATCAGTACCGATTTGCCGGTACCCGAACCGCCGATCACAACCAGGGACTCGCCTTTTTTTATCTTCAGGTCAACGCCGTTCAGCACCCGTTTGCGGCCGAAGGCCTTATGCAGATCCGACACTTCTATTTTGTTGTTTTCCTTGTCCATATCTTTGCGCTCCGTCGGCTATTTGGTGAAAATGAGACCGGTGATGATATAGTTGAAAATAAGAATGATGATTGAAGAAGCGACTACCGCGTTGGTTGTCGCCTCGCCCACGCCCTGGGCGCCGCCTTTTGACTTATAGCCGTTGTAGCAGCCCATCAGGGCAATCACGAAGCCGAATACCGCCGCTTTGATCACGCCGGTGTAAACGTCGATCGGCTGCAGCTCGTTGACGGTGGCGTTGATATAGTTGGCAGGGTTAAAGTCCAGCTGATAAACGGCAACGATATAGCCGCCGAAAATGCCGATGACGTCGCCGACCAGAACCAGCAGCGGCAGCACGATCACGCCGGCCAGAAGCCGCGGCGCCACCAGATATTTGTAAGGGTTGGTTGAAAGGGTGGAAAGCGCGTCGATCTGTTCGGTTACCCGCATGGTGCCGATTTCCGCCGCCATTGCCGCGCCGATGCGGCCGGCCACCATCAGACCGGCAAAAGCCGGCGCCAGCTCACGGGTAACGGAAATCAGCACCACTGAGGCGATGGCGCTTTCCGCGCCGTAGCTGGAAAAACCGGCATGGGTTTGCAGCGCGATCACCATACCGGCAAAAATCGTCGTCAGCGCTACCACCGGAAGCGAATAAAAACCGATGTCGACGATCTGCCGAAGCAGAAGCTTGGGATAAAAGGGCGGGGTGACGCAGTTATAAAGCGCTTTGGCAATAAATTCCGAAAGTTCCCCCACGCGGGAAACAAAAGCCGCCAGCGGTTTGCCGAGAGCCCGCAGGAAATTCTCCAGATATCTGTGACGTTGCATCGTTTTTTCCTAAAATCTGTTAACCGGGATTATATTAAAATACCGCAGGCAAGAAAGCAAGGGCTATTTATTTTGGTAACAAGCGAGGATAATCTTGTCGATGGCCGAAATTTCAAAGCCGTGGAGACGGATTTTGGGTATTTTCACTCCGCAGAATTCGGCCGTTTCCGCTTCCGGCAGACGTTCGATTTTTTCCCCGGCGGGAACCAGTTCGACCGCCAGTTCGACAAAAACAGAAGGGCAGGGCTCAAAACGGCATAAGCCGATGCCGCGCACTTCCATCATGCCGCGGATGTTTTCCGGACAAGTCGCCCGCAGCCGGCCGAACTTTTCCTCGACGTCGGTACGGTCGTCCGCCACCAGCTGCGCCCCTTTGTTCATCATCATCCGCAGCGCCAGGTCAGACTTCCCGCTGCCGGAAGGGCCGATAAGCAGAATACCGTTGTCACGGTAACTGATGCAGGTGGCGTGGATATTCGTTTTACTCAAGGGCGTTCAGCCTTTCAGGCCCGGTCACCGTAATCCGCCGGCAGTCCTTTTCCGCCGAGATGTCCACCCTAAACGCCCGGCGCGGCAGATAAGCGCCCATTTTTTCCGGCCATTCGATCAGGCAGACGCCCTCGCAAAGAGCCTCTTCCATCCCCAGTTCAAAAATTTCTTCCGGCGACTTCAGCCGGTAGAGATCGAAATGATAAATTTCAAATTCTTCCGTCGGATAGCTCTGAACCAGGGTGAAGGTCGGGCTCGGCACTTCTCCGGCATCGGCAAGACTGCGTATAAAAGCCCGGCAGAGAACGCTTTTGCCCATGCCGAGCGTGCCGTAAAGGGCAAAACAGTCGCCGCGGCGGGCAATCGACGCCAGCTTGCGGCCGATTTCCGCGGTATCTTCTTCCGTTCTGCAAAACCAGGTTTTAGATTCGCTCATGCCTCTCCTTAAAAATCAAGAATGCTCTTCTTCGGCTGTTTGGGTTTAATCACTTTGATCTTGGGCTTTTTCGACTGAATTTCCCGCCAGTCCCAGGGCTTGTAAAACTGTCCCTGCCACAAGCCGCGGCCGTTGTCGCGCGCCTGCTGTTCGTAAGGAACGTAAATGGCGCTTTGTTTCGGATCGGCAACCGCCCAGCCGGCGTTGACTAGCGCCGCGCCGATGTCATACTGGCCGAGCGCACAGGTGGCCACCATGTTGCCCTTGGAATCCTGCTTTAACACGTGACATTCGAGTTCATGGCCGGAAATCCAGCTCTTCAGCCAGCGGGCGGCTTCCTGCCCGCAACGGTAGGCACGGCCTTTGCCGTCGGCGCAGGTTTGGTTTGATTCCGGCGCGTCAATGCCGTAAATTTTTATGTAGCGGCCGCGCATTTCCAGCGTATCGCCGTTAATGACTCTGGTTACGCCGTAAACCGCCGGGTAATTGTTGGGATTGAAGGCTTCGGCCGGCGCCGCCGGTTCTCCGCCGCCGGTCAGGCTGTTCAGCAGCCGGCTCAATCCGCTCTCTTCCTCAAGCGGCTGCGGCGCGGCCCGCACCGGCGCCTGGGTCGTCTGCATCGCCGCCGTTTCCTGAACCGCAGCGCCGACGTCGTCAAAATTTTCGCTCAGAAGCGGCGCCGCCGGCGAAGGCGCGGCCGTCTGAGAATCTTCGGATGACGGCGCCTGCGAGGCGACCGCCCGGTTTTCCGCCGAAGAAAAGGCGCTGCTGCCGCGACCGAGGAAATTCATAACGTTCGGCACCACCTTGTCAACGCCGCCGTTAAAAGCGCCGATGGCATAGAGGATAAAACCGACAATCAGGGAAATGATAAGCAAAACCGGCAGGCAGCCCATTGCCCGCCAGACCATTTTGCCGAAAATGTAGAGAACCACCAAACCGACAATAATGCCGATAAAACCGCCCCCCTGAAACAGCATGTTGGAACTCTGGGTACCGCTGCCGCCCAAATATATCAAAACGACCGCTGCCAGACCGAGAAATAACTTTTTAATAAAAAACATGGGACGGTTTCCTTAAAAAAAATTTTTCAATTGTTCAGCCATTGTAAACGGCAAGGGTAAAAATACGGTTACCGCGGCTCACTTGGCTTTGGCATAGCAGCGGCAATGGCAGACGCCGTTGCGTTCAATGTCGCTCCGGCAAAGTTCGGAAACGCAGTAACGTTTTTCGTTTTCGCCGTCGCAGGGACAACGCCGCCAGGCCTCTTCGCCGAACATCCTGCTTTTTGCCTTTGCCACCTTTTCGATGTTTTCGGTCGGTTTCAAACCGTAACTTTCACAGTTGCCGAGCATTTTTTCCAATATGGTCATCGCTTTCACTTTCAGTCGGCGGCTTCTGCCGCAAATTCCGGCCGGGTGTCGTTTGTCAGTGTAGACTTTTGCCGCAAAATGTCAATAATCTTGTCCAGGTCGGCCGGGTTCGCATATTGCAGGACAACTTTTCCGCCGCCGCCGCGACCGGCCGAAATTTTAACTTTCAGCCCCAGATTGCGGGTCATGAAAGAAGATATTTCCTCCAGGTCTCCGTCTTTTTCGGCGGTTCTTTTTTCCGTTTCCGGCAATTTTGCCCTGGCGGCCAGTGCTTCCGCCTGCCGGGCGTTCAACCCCCGTTCGGCGATTTTTTTCGCCAAAGCCTCGGCTTCCGGCAGTCCGACCAGCGGCCGCGCCTGTCCGGCCGTCAGAACGCCGTCGCGAATCATCTGCCGCACCGAAGCGGGCAGGGACAAAAGACGAAGGGTGTTGGCAATATGACTGCGCGATTTGCCGATAATCTGAGAGAGGGCTTCCTGAGTGTGGGAAAATTCGTCGATCAACCGCTGAAGGCCTTCCGCCTCTTCGATTGCCGACAAGTTTTCGCGCAGCAGGTTTTCGACCAGGGCAACTTCCAGCACCTCTTTGTCGTCCATGCTTTTGACAATTACCGGCACTTCCGTCAGACCGGCCATGGAGGCGGCGCGAAAACGCCGTTCACCGGCGATAATTTCGTATTTTCCGTTTTCCCGTTCGCGCACCAGCAGCGGCTGCAATACGCCTTTTTCGCGAACCGACTGCGAAAGAGCCTCAAGCGCTTCCCGGTCAAAATCAAGCCGCGGCTGATAGGGGCTCGGGCTGAGGTCCGCAAGGCTCACGTTTTTCTCGCCGGCGGCGTGAACGGCGTTCTCCGAAGTCATGAAATCCATATCGCCGCCGAGCAGAGCGCCCAGGCCGCGGCCGAGACTTTTCCTTTTGTGGCTGTCGTCTAGCATGCAATCAGTTCCTTTTCTCTTTTCAGCACTTCGCCGGCCAGGCTGATATAGGCCTGCGATCCCGAACATTTAAAATCGTAAAGCAGCACCGGTTTGCCGTGGGAAGGGGCTTCCGACACGCGGACGTTGCGCGGAATAACCGTCTGATAAACCTTGTTGCCGAAAAAGCTGCGAACGTCTTCCTCCACCATTTGGGTCAGGTTGTTGCGGCCGTCATACATGGTCAGCACCACCCCTTGCAGTTCCAGCCGGGGATTAAAACGCCGCTTGATCTGATTGATGTTGCCGATCAGGTCGGTAATGCCTTCAAGCGCCAGATATTCGCACTGCAGGGGCACGATTACCGCGTCGGCGGCGACCAGCGCGTTGATGGTTACCAGGCTTAAAGACGGCGGGCAGTCGATCAGGACATAGTCATAATCGAGCGCGTTTTCGGCAAGGGCGTCCTTCAAGGCAAATTCGCGCCGCGGCCGGTCGATCAGTTCCACTTCCGCGCCGGCCAGGTCGGGAGTGGCGGGCACCAGCGAAAAATCGGGAATTTCGGTCAAAATGACGGCTTCCTTCAACTTGCGTTCGCCGATGATGACTTCGTAGGAAGAAACCATCTCTCCGTGTTTGTCAATGCCGAGCGAGGTCGAGGCGTTCGACTGCGGATCGAGGTCTATGACCAAAACTTTTTTGCCGGCCGCAGCCATAGCGGTCGCAACGTTAACCGTGGTAGTGGTTTTGCCGACGCCGCCTTTGCGGTTGGCTACTGCAATTATGCGAGGCATTTACGATCTCCCTTTTCTGGTTAAATTGCGGATGACGAGAACGACGCTTTCCGAATCGGTTGCGCTCGAAACCGCGTCATATTGAAAATTCCATTTGTTTTCGGCCGCCTTTATTTCGTCTTTGTAGCTGCGTCCTTTGGGAAAAATGCAGATACCGTTTTTTTTCAGCAGCGGAAAAGCGTAGGCCAAAAGGTCGGAAAGCGCGGTAACCGCGCGGGCGGTGATCACTTCAAAACTCCGTCCTTCCACATCCTCGATTCGCTTGTTCAGAATCTCCACGTTAGTGCAGCCGGTAATTTTCTTCAGATGGTTTAAATACAGCGTTTTTTTACCTGTACTTTCAATCAGCGTCACTTTTAAATACGGTGTTTTTTCCGCAGCCATGATTGCCAGTACCATCCCGGGAAAACCGGCGCCGCTGCCAAGATCGGCAAGCGTCCGCGCACCGCGGGGCAACAGTGGGTACAACTGTGCCGAATCAAGAAAATGGCGGTTCCAGGCGTCTTCCAGAGATTTTCTGCTGACCAGGTTAAACTTGTTCTGCCACTCCGAAAGCGCCTGCCGGCAGAGTTCCAAACGGTCGTATGTTTCACGTGAAACATTGTATGTCGTCATAAAATTTTCCATGGATGTATTTATATATATATAAAAGCTTTTTTAAAATACAAAAATGGCAGTTATGAACACTTAAATTTTTCAAAAAATATTTCCGCATTTAAAAACATTGTTTTACAAACAGATAAATTCACAACCGGAATCTTTACTTAAACTTGAGCAAAAGCAAAAAACAATGAGGTCTTTTAAAGCAAATTCGTGCGGGCGGGCAGTCGATCAGTTCTTTTTTTTTGCGCCGGTTGGATCGGGAGTGACGGGTACCAATGAAAAAACGGCTGCCGAAGGCAGAACGCTGAAAAGACGGTATTCAAGACAACATTAGTCGCCAAAACAACCAAAAGAAACGATCCTAGGACTTGCGAAAATTACCGCAAACTTATCTCACGAACGGGTAAAACCGGTCTGAACCGTAAAAATGCGGACAAAGACAGCAAAAAAATTAAAACTGCCAGCGGCGGCGGCAATCAAGTTCCCGCAAATACTCTTCGGCTTTGGCAAATTCAAACCCCAGTTCGCCCGTTCGGTGGGCATTGTTGCTGACAACCAGCGGAATCTGCCGGCGAACGATTTCGCGAACCAGTTTGTCGGCAAAAAAACTAAAACTGCCAGCGGCGGCGGCAGCCGAGTTCCCGCAGATATTCTTCAGCTTTGGCAAATTCAAACCCCAGTTCACCCGTTCGGTGGGCGTCGTCGCTGACAACCAGCGGAATCTGCCGGCTGACGATTTCGCGAACCAGTTTGTCGGCCGGATAGAAGTCGCCCCGTTTGCGTAACCCCTTGCTGCTCAGCTCGGTTGCCGTTTTGCATTTTTCCAGACAATCGACGACTTTCATTTTTTCCTGCCAAAAAGCTTCGTCGGGGCAAAGTTCGGATTTGCGGATATAGTCAACATGGGCAATAAAGGCAAACACGCCGCTTTCAATCGCCCGGCAAATTGCGGCAAAATGATTCTTCAGCGCTTTCTCCCGCTCGGGACCGGCAAGCAGGGAAAGATCCTTAATATCCAGAATTTCACCTTCCGACGGCTGCAAAAAATGATTGCCGGAAATGTAATAGTCAAGCCCGGCCTGCCTGCGAAAAGCGGCAAAACCTTCTTCCCAACCGTCATAAACAAACCAGTCGACTTCGGCGCCGACTTTTACTTTCAGCCGGCGGCCGCAGGCTGCCCGGCGGACGTTTTCCGCATGACGGGCAAAATCCTCCGCCACTTTGGCAAAATCGGTGCGGTAAACATGATTGTTGGGACTGTTCATCCAGCGCGGAAAAGAACGGCTGCGGGTAATATTTTTATGCACGATCAGGTGATCGCTGATACCGATCTCCCGCCAGCCGAGTTCTTCGGCCCGGTCAAGCATTTCTTCAATCGTGTTGTGCCCGTCAGAAAAAACGGTATGGGTGTGATAACTGAAGTTTTGCATCAGCGTTTCAACCTCCAGCGGTTGGTATAATTCATTTTTGCGAGCAGTTCTTCTGCCCGTTCAAAATGACGGGCAAGATGATCAACGTCATGGGCATCGTCGCTTATCACTACCGGCACGCCGCTTTTATTCAGTTCTTCAAGCATCCAGCCGTACGGATGCTGTTCGCCGCATTTGGTCCAGCCGCTGGTGTTGAGTTCATAAGGATGACGGAGGCGGCTCAGGGTTTCGACCGCCGCCCGTTTGTCTTCGTCCGTGCCGAGCGGCGCAAAATCGGGAAAAATCTTGTAAACGTCCAAATGGGCGATAAAGTCGAAATAACCGCTTTCCGCCGCCAGACAAACGTTGCGCCAGTAGTTGCGAACGGCGTCTGCCAGTTCCTCCGGCGTAAAAGGCGAACCGGACTCCTTATAATGATACATGTTGTAAACCCGGCTTTCGTCGGCATTGCGCAGAAAATGAAATGAGCCGACATAATAGTCCGCATTGAGGGTTTCCGTCAGTTTTTCAAAGGCGTTCCGCCACATGGCGGAAGGGAAGAAATCAACCTCAAACCCGGCGTAAACGGGGATGGACGCTTTTTCCGCCGCCCGACGGATATCATCAACGTTTTTTTGCATCATTTTTTTCAGCAAGTCAAAGTCGTTGAAAAACATCGGACTGGTCGTCAACAGGTTGGGGTGGTAAACCAGATGGTTTGATATGCCGATTTCCTCGTAACCGATCTCTTCCGCCCGGCGAATCATTTCCGCCGCCGAATGATGGCCGTCAAAAATGCCCAAAGCGTTGGTATGGGTGTGATAGCTGAATTTCTGCATGTCCGTTAATCCTCAATTTCCAAAATCCGGTATACGTCATCGCCGGTCTTTTCGTCAAAATATTTCTTCAAACCGATACTTTCCCGATAAAGAAGGTCACGCTGATCTGCATTCAAACCGTATCGTTCAACGATCGCCTCAATTCTTTTTTCGATCGAAACCATTTCGCAGGCTTCAAACAGCTTGTCGCAGAAAGCGATCAGATAATCATAATCGGTATAAACCGTCCCGGCAAGCTTTTCGCGCGCCCATTCTATCCATTCGTCGGGGAAAGAATATTGCCCGCGGTCAAAGTTTTTATCGGGAAAGGTATGGGTCAGACAAATCTGCGCCACGTCCGGATAACCGAGAAACATCATCTGCTCATATCCTTCCTGCCCGTGGAACCTGTTTTCTTCCCTCTCGCCGATGCGTTTGCCGTAATCGTGAAGAAGACCCAGGACATATGCCTTTTCACCGTTCATACCGGGAATGCGGGCGGCAATTTTTTCCGCTGCGGCAGCTACACCGCGAGTGTGAAAACGATATTCCTTCTCCAAAGGGTAAGGGTAGGGGCGGGATAGCCGATATCCGATACCCTGTTCCCATATTTCCTCTGCTTTTTTGCGGGACGGAAAACCAGCCATTCTTTCTCCTCCCTATTTTTTCAGATGACCGAGAATGGCCATGATCGCCGCCGGAGTAACGCCGGAAATGCGCGAAGCTTCGCCGATGGTAGCCGGACGCACGCGGCTCAGCTTGGCAACCATTTCGTTCGACAAACCGCCGATTTCAGCATAATTGATATCGTCACGAATTTTCAGCTTTTCGTCTTTTTTGAAAACTTCAATGTCCGCAAGCTGACGTTTAATGTAGCCGGAATATTTGGCTTCTATTTCCACTTCCTCATATACGTCGGGTGAATATTCTTTTAACCGCGGCCAGATTGAAAGAATTGTTTCACGTGAAACATCGTCATAAGACATCAAATTAAAAGCGGTGCGGCGGACGCCGTCTTTCTTGTTTTTTATGCCGAAGGCATCCAGCTCGGAAGATTTGACCGTCAGCCCTTCCGCCGTATTTTGCAATTCCGCGATCCGCTCGCGCCTGGCGGCAAACTTTTGATAGCGTTCTTCACCAACGATCCCCGCCCGATAGCCT
>ERZ773148.2331-NODE-2331-length-14591-cov-24.041346_pt1 | contig 14591 bp, 9 predicted proteins | sample MGYA00580846_ERZ773148 | MGnify/ENA primary metagenome ERZ773148 (study PRJEB29015, sample SAMEA2737879) | human gut metagenome | biome: human gut; feature: human-associated habitat; material: faeces | place: China | collected 2012 ... | reverse complement strand
CAATTTCGATGAACGCATCGATCAGAAAATCTTCCACGCTGAGATCGTTGTGGATGTTGCCAAGGTCTCTGCTGAAACGAAAGCTTACCAGCCTATCCCCATCATAGCGGACTTCACAAACAAAGATGGCTCCGATAATCTCAAAGAGACTATTGAAGCCAACTATCATAAGGTAAAGCAAGAAATACTCTCGCTGGTTGATTCAGAAATAGAAAGAATTAAAAATGATTCTTCATTGCAGCATTTGATTAGAGAATAATCTGGAGGGCTAAATGTCAACGATTAAAGGTGGCTACCATAAACAATCTAAAGATGCTTAAATAACATCACAGTATATTCTTCGCCAAGCGTCTTACCAACTATATCTCTACGAACTTCATAAAACTTGACACAGATATATTTCCAAATGTTCATATCACCTTTAAGTCCTTAAAATAACACTTCTCTTATAATAAAGAGTTGATTTTAATAAAGGCTATAAATAGAGTATTCTAAATGACATAATACTTGAAGCGAATCCATAGAAGGAAGATACCAAACAGTGAGTAAACTATCTGAATGGGTTTGCCAAGTGTACTCCATTACTTTTATGCTGCGACTGAGTCGTTGTGATTTTGTAAAACAGTTTAGGACAGCAGTCCTAAACTCATCATGCTGTTCTGTTATTAAATATGAAGCAATATCCTTAGGGGCTCCATACAAAGAATCAATTTCTTTAACACTATACGTGTTAGGCTTAATAACATTTTTTTGAAATTGACCAGTATTCTTGCAGCTGAAAAGAACAAAAAGCAAAGCCGTTAAAATAATGTAATATTTCATTTGTCTAAAATAATTTCCGTATCATCTCTTCCGAGTGCGTCATAGGTGAACAGGGCATCAAAGGCAAAATCTCCCCCTCCGGGAGGTCTGACCTCCTTCAGCGTTCCGTTCTGATTCCAGATATACCGCCAGCGTTCGGACTTGCTGTCCCACCATTTACCGGAACCCTTGTATTTCTCTACGAGCTGTCCGTCCCTGTCATAGACAAAGCGCCATTCCCCCGACTGCTCCAGCTTTCCTCCTCGGAGGTACTTGCGCAGCTTTCTGTCAGGGTCGTCAAAGAGGTTGCCCGCCTTGTCCGAAAGACGGTACTCCTCCCTGCCATCGGCATAGACCGCCTTTTGCAGATGCCCGGTGGGGCTGTACTCATAGGTGGTGGTGCCAAAGCGGTTGTCCTCCGTCTTGAGCAGCCTGTCGGCTTTACCCCAATGGTATTTGCGTTCTCTGCGTACCTTGGATGACTGGCGGGTCTTGCTGTCGATGAGCCTGCCGATGTCGTCATAGGCAAAGCTCTGCGTTACGCCACCGGGGAGCATGCGCTCCAGCTCAAAGCCAAGGCTATCATACTCGTGCCTGCTCTCAAAGCGACCCGGGGCTTCCGCCTGTCCTGCCGAGAAGCAGGTCAGTTCCCCGAACTCATTGCGCTCGTAGGTAAGGTCAGCGCCAAGGGAGCTCGTAAGCGTGGCTATCTGTCCAGACTTGTCATAGGTACGTTTGATAACGTGTTCATTGCTCCGCTCCTCCACGGGCAAGATTGCAGAGCAAATAATTAGTCCTTTTATAAGGAGTAAGGAAAAGAGAAGAAGATTCTGAGAAACAAGCCTCATTTATCCAAAATAACTTTCTAATTTATGTTTTATTTCTTCTATTCTTCTTGAGGAATTGTCATACATTCTTTTTTGTTTGGCTTTCTTTATAGCGTATTCAATCAATTCTGGTTTATTATTCAAATAACAAACTGCTAAAATATAAGCCATTGGATAGCCATAATTATCAGGATACTCGATGATATCATCAATTAAATCAATGGAATGTGATATGAAATTTTGAACTTTAGATGAATATAATGCATTTACCTTTTCAGCAATTTCCATGCACTTGCCTTCAATATTATCTTTTTCTTTAAAACCTACAGTCCCTTGTAAATAAAATTTACGAGATTGATAATATAATGAGGTAAAACCAAAGTAACAATTAGGCAGTTTTGCCCCTGCTTTATACGATAAATTAAGATTATCTATAAGTCTTATTATTGCTAACGAATTCTTCATTTCTTGTCCGAAACGGCAAGAAATATACATTCCCAATTGAGACCCAAACTCTGCAAATTTACTAGAAACAAATGTATATCCTAAATATCCAATTTCACTTTTTTGCGATATGAAGATTATAGAATCGTTTTTATATCTTGTTTCTATGTCATAAAAATGCATTTTCATACTATGCAATTTTAATGCCGCTTGAATCTGTTTTTTTAAACTACCCATTTTGATTTAATTATATTTCAGAACATAAAAAGTAGCATCGTATATACTTCCTTTTCCTCCTAATTCTCTGCCAGGAGCTCCATTTGTATCAATAGTAAATGTCCCTATTCTTCCTTTTGATATTTGGATTGTTCCACCACCTAGGTGAGTTGATTTGCCGGAACCCTTGTATTTCTCTACGAGCTGTCCGTCCCTGTCATAGACAAAGCGCCATTCCCCCGACTGCTCCAGCTTTCCTCCTCGGAGGTACTTGCGCAGCTTTCTGTCAGGGTCGTCAAAGAGGTTGCCCGCCTTGTCCGAAAGACGGTACTCCTCCCTGCCATCGGCATAGACCGCCTTTTGCAGATGCCCGGTGGGGCTGTACTCATAGGTGGTGGTGCCAAAGCGGTTGTCCTCCGTCTTGAGCAGCCTGTCGGCTTTACCCCAATGGTATTTGCGTTCTCTGCGTACCTTGGATGACTGGCGGGTCTTGCTGTCGATGAGCCTGCCGATGTCGTCATAGGCAAAGCTCTGCGTTACGCCACCGGGGAGCATGCGCTCCAGCTCAAAGCCAAGGCTATCATACTCGTGCCTGCTCTCAAAGCGACCCGGGGCTTCCGCCTGTCCTGCCGAGAAGCAGGTCAGTTCCCCGAACTCATTGCGCTCGTAGGCAAGGTCGGCGCCAAGGGAGCTCGTAAGCATAGCTATCTGTCCAGACTTGTCATAGGTACGTTTGATAACGTGTTCATTACTCCGCTCCTCCACGGGAAGGCCCATGTTGTCGTAGAGGAAACTGACTATAGCGTGTTCATTTCTGACTTCCGCCAGTGCCATGCCCGCCTTTATGCCCGTATCCACGGCGCTCACGCCCGCAGAGATGCCCTGTGAGGCGTTGGCGGAGGAATTGCCGGCAACACCCTCAGACGAGGAGCCCACACTCAGGGACAACTGGGTGCTGACGCTTTCAAAGTAACCGTGGAAGGTGGAAGACGAAGACATAGGCGGATTATTTATAATGGTAGTACAGGTAAACTAAGGCAAGAAGCAGGAGGACGGCGAGGACACCCTTCATGAACCGGACGGCATTCCTGCCAAACAGGTCAATCCACATTCGCGTAAAGTCGCTGTTCCCGCTCGGCAGCAGCGTCCATTTCCAGTCAAAAATCAACCCTATGAGATACAGGATTACAAGGAGGATTGCCACGAGAAGCCCGTATTGCGGATGTTCCCGGAGGTAGGCAAACAACTTGCCGAAAAAATCGTTCAATTGTTCCATAATCTGACGGGATTTGTGGAGGGGTTTTCATTTGTTGCTGGTACATTGTCGTTCCCTGAAAATGGTTGACTTATTTTTTGCTGAAACTGATTTCGGTTGACATCGTTTTCGTCGTCATACTAGAATGAGTTGTCTTGACTTTTCAAAGATACTGATTTTAGTTGACTCTGGTAATGTGAGATAGTTTGTCGTGGTATACCCCAGGCTTGTTTTTTTTCTTTTTCATCACCACCTTTCCTTATAATTCCCTGAGACTTAGGAGAGGTCATTTTAGCTTATATATTTGCTGTCTGAAAGGTATTATTCAAATCAAACAGAGTGAATTATGGAAGCAAATAGCAATGACAACTACGTGTTGGTCTTAGAGGATCGCACCGAGGTAAAGAACCAGCAAGAAGCGGGGAAACTCTCCATCGTTTCGGGCATTGATGATAAGGGCAAGCTCAAAACAACTGAGCCACTTGAAGCTAATCAGGCTGCCTTTTTGAAGTTCAACAGCAAGGATGGACTACTGAAGAACTTTATGACCAACTTTCTCAAGCAGTTCAACAACCCCTCCCATTTCGGGCTATACAAGGTGGTGGCGAACAATGTGGAGCAAGGGGTGGATAACCTGCGTACTCTGCTCCAAAACCGAGAGACTCCTGAAAGCAGACAGCAGTTGGCAGAGGTCGGTGTACCCTTTGAAGACTATCTGCCACAGCAGAAGAAGAGCACAGCCATTGATGCAGACAAGGTAGACTGGAAGATGCTCGACAGTCTTGGACTCTCCCGTGATCGGTTAGAGCAGAGTGGTGAGCTAGAGAAGATGCTCAACTGGCAGAAGAGTAACCTCGTGACCATAGCCATCCCCATTGGAGATACGACTATCTACACAGAGGCTCGCCTTGCCTTCCGTACAGATAATGAGGGCAATATCGGGTTAGCCATACACGCTATGCGTAAAGAGCCACAGCTCGACTATCCCTATATGGGCTACAAGTTCTCACCCGAAGAGAAGGAACAACTACTCGCAACCGGCAATCTCGGTAAAACTATCGAAGTAACACCCAAGAGCGGAGAACCTTTTGCAGCCTATGTCTCCATCGACCCACAGACCAATGAGATTATCGCCTTGCGTGCCGACCGTGTAAGCATTCCTCAAGAGATCAAAGGAGTCACTCTCTCTGACCAGCAATACAAAGATCTAGTGGAGGGCAAAGCGGTGAAAGTAGAAGGTATGACCGCTAAGAGTGGTAAGTCTTTCGATGCTACGCTTCAGGTCAATGCAGAAAAGAAAGGCATTGAGTTCATCTTCGGAGAGAACAAGAGTCTCAAAGAGCGTCAGGAACAGCGACAAGATCGTCAACAAAGCAAGGCACCTCGCAAGCTTTGTGGTCTAGAGCTGTCAGAGAAGCAACGAGAAGCCTTAGACAATGGTCGCACACTTTACCTCAAAAACATGATCGATAAAGAGGGGCAACCCTTCAATGCCTATGTCCGTATGGACAAAGAGCAAAACCGCCCACGCTTCTACAAATGGAACCCTGACAAGAAGCAAGGGGCGGGAAAGGTCGAAGCCGTGGCGGAAGAACACAAGACGCAAGTAGCCGTAAATAACCACGGCAAGACCAACGAAGCTACCAAACAGGTGAAAGAGCCACTGAAAAAGGGGCAAACAGCACCCACTGCTGAACAAAAGCAGAAGCAGGACGAGAACAAGCAGAAGAAGTCCCGAGGACGTAAGATGTAACCCATAATCCTTTCAAAGACTATGACAACATGTATTATTGCTGAGAAACCCTCGGTAGCACGAGATATAGCCCGAATCGTTGGAGCGATAACAAAGCAAGACGGTTATTTAGCAGGAAACGGTTACCTCGTCACGTGGGCTATGGGACACCTCATTACACTTGCCATGCCCGAAGCTTACGGCTATGCTAATTACAAAGCTGAAGAGTTGCCCATTTGCCCCAATCCCTTCCAGCTCATTGTCCGACAAGTGCGTAAGGACAAAGAGTATCACGAAGACCCTGCAGCACTCAAGCAGCTCAAGGCAATAGGCTCTTGCTTTAATCAGGCAGATCGTATTATTGTGGCAACAGATGCCGGAAGAGAAGGCGAGCTCATTTTTCGTTGGATTTACCGACACTTAAACAGTCACAAGCCCTTTGATCGCCTATGGATCTCCTCCCTTACTGACAAAGCTATTCGAGAGGGTCTAGCGAATATCAAACCAGGGAGTCATTATGACCATCTCTATTACGCAGCTCAAGCACGAGCAGAAGCTGACTGGTTGATGGGAATCAATGCCAGCCGAGCTCTCTCCATTGCTTACCGTGGAGGCTACTCACTAGGACGAGTGCAGACTCCAACTTTGGCCATGGTGTGTCATCGCTATATGGAGCATAGAGACTTTACCTCTGTTCCTTATTGGAAGCTTACTGCGATGATAGAGGACGAGGGCTTATCCATCAAAGCCGTGAGCCTACAGAACTTTGATAATGAAGCTGCTGCCCAAACTGCTCTCACTTCGTTGCGCAGTATCGGCTCGCTTACGGTCACAGAGGTCACAAGAAAGGTGACGCACACAGCTCCACCCCTCTTGTATGACCTGACCGCTCTGCAAAAGGAGGCTAATGTACGTCACGGCTTCTCTGCAGATAAGACCCTCACCCTCGCACAGTCGCTTTATGAGAAGAAGTTCACTACCTATCCCCGTACGGGTAGCCGATATATCAGTGAAGATGTTTTTGAGGAAGTTCCCGACCTCCTTCGCAAGATTGGCACACCATTACCCCAAGAGCTGAATCGCCACGCCGTAGATGACAGCAAAGTTACCGACCATCATGCCATTATCCCCACGGGAGAAACCGCATCGGTATTGTCGGTAGATGAGACCACGCTTTATCAAATGATTGTTACCCGCTTTGCAGAAGCCTTCTCGGCGCACTCAGAAGAGGAGCGTATGCAGGTAGTACTCAAGGACGAGACCAACAGCTATGTTTGGAAAGCGTGCCGTCAAGTCTCTTTGGGTTGGAAATCAGTACAGAGTGCCACTCCTCAAGAGCATAAAGAGAACGAGGAGGACGAGCCACTTGTGTCCTCATTGCCCAACTTGACGGAGGGGCAAACGCTAGCCCTGCAACAAGCAGACATAATCGAGCAAAAGAGCAAGCCTAAGCCACTCTATACAGAAGCGACCCTGCTCTCTGCTATGGAGCATGCTGGCAAGGAGGTAGAGGATGTTGCAAGTAAAAAGGCTTTGGCAGAGTGTGGCATAGGCACACCAGCCACACGAGCCAACATCATTGAAACACTCATCCTGCGTGACTATATCCGTAGGGAGAAGAAGAGCATAGTCCCAACGGAGAAAGGGTTAGCCGTCTATGAAATCATTAAGGACAAACGCATTGCCAATGCGGAGATGACAGGAGCGTGGGAGGTGGCGCTAGTAGCAATCGAGGCAGGAAGTATGGATGCTGGAAAGTTTGCACAAGGCATCAACTCCTACGTCTCCACCATTTGCGAGGAGTTGCTCTCCCTCGCCCCTGCACCTAGACAGCAAAGGTACCCTACATATCACTGCCCTAAGTGTGGTCGTGAGAGTGTGGGGATCTATGCCAAGGTGGCGAGATGCAAGAATGATGATTGTGATTTCCACATATTCCGTGAAGTATGCGGTACGTATCTCTCCGAAGAGAATATCCGAGACCTCCTAATCAAGGGACGTACCCCTATCTTGAAAGGTTTGACGAGCAAGGCTGGTAAGAAGTTCAATGCCCGATTAGTTCTACAAGAGGATAGTTCGACCAAATTTGAATTCGAGCAAAAGAGAAAGAAGTGATAGCCCGCACAAGCGACCTAGCTCAGTGCCACAACTATCTCTCACGACACTCCCCACATGTTCTATCGTAGTTAATAGGAAGCCGTTTGGGGAGCCTTTGTAGTTTCTTAGCGGAGAGATGCAGTGCCAATACGCCTTGGCACTGTAGTTCCATACGGAAAAACTCGAGTCCCAATAGGGGTTGGCACTACAGTTTCATACGGAGGAAACTGTAGTTTCATAGGTAAGAAACTCTAGTTTCATAGGGGAGAAACTGCAGTGCCAAGCCCATGGGAAACTTTTCCCATGCGGATGAAACTGTGGAGTGACGGGGGAAAACAACATTTCCACTCAGACTAGATTCTACTAATTAACGTGAGGAACAAAAAGATCAAGTAATCGTATTTCCATCCTCCAGGAAGGTATCTCAACCCATTTCGTGGGATTGACTTCCTCCCACAATGGCTGACAACTTATCATCAACAAACAGAATACCTCTATGGCATACAACAAGAAAGCAGTTTTGGCAGTGAATACAGAAGCAATCCGTGTGGTGCTACGATTAGAAAGAGAGCATCGTCCAGCTACTGAAGAAGAGAAACGCATCTTGCGTGGCTACCAAGGTTTCGGAGGTCTGAAGTGCGTATTGAACCGCACAGACACGCCAGCGGACATTCGCTATTGGAGCAAATCAGAGCAAGAACTCTTTGCTCCGACTCAACAGCTCAAACAGATGATCTATCGGGAAGCGGTTGATGCTCACACCGCCAAGCGGTATTGGGAGAGCATCAAGGCGAGTGTACTCACCTCATTCTATACAGATAGACGTATCGTCTCTGCTATTTCAGAGGCTCTCGCAACAAGTGGTGTGACGCTCAAACGGTGCCTTGACCCCTCCTCGGGGATGGGTGCTTTTGCCGAAACATTTGCCAAGCAGGTGGGCATTGTTGATGCCTTGGAGAAAGATCTGCTCACGGCTCGCATCAGTCAAGCGTTGCACCCTTATGGCGAAGGCAACATCTTCGTGCGAAATGAACCCTTTGAAGCGATAGCACCCCTAGAAGAGACGGAGAAGTATGACCTCGTAACCAGCAACATCCCCTTTGGAGACTTTATGGTCTATGACCGTGAGTATAGCAGGGGAAATGATCTCTTCAAAAAGGAGTCAACACGAGCCATTCATAATTACTTCTTCGTAAAGGGCTTGGACTGCACTAGAGAGGGAGGTCTCGTTGCATTTATCACTTCACAAGGCGTACTCGATGCAGCACTAAATGAGCCAATCAGACGCTATCTGATGCAAAACAGCCGACTCATCTCTGCTATCCGTCTGCCATCAGGGATGTTTAGCGAGCAGGCAGGGACTGAGGTCGGAAGCGACTTGATTGTCTTGCAAAAGCAGTCAAGCAAGGAGATTGGCGAGGAGCTGGAGAAGCAGTTTGTTCAGACAGTCGCCGTGCCCAAGGGGGATGGTTTTTCTATGGCTTTCAACCACAACTCGCTTTTCGAGGGCTCGTGGGATGATGTGGCACCTCGCACCATAGCTACCAGTCGTGAGCTGGGTAGAGACCCTTATGGCAAGCCAACTTGGAAGTATCGCTTTGAGGGAGCTATGGAGGATATGGCCGAGAGTCTCCGAATACAGCTCACGCAAGATGTGACAGCACGTTTTGACCGCAAGCTCTATGAGACGGGAATAGCGATGAGCGAAGAAGAGCGACAGAATGAAGCCGAGAAGCAATTGCGTAAACAGGGCGTAACGGTCGGATTGCCTGGGGTGGAGCCAAAAGTAGACGAGGAGCAAGAAATAGACAACGCTTATGATCTAATGCCTGATAGCATTAAGAGTCAACTTCCCAAGCTATATGACACAGAGAAGCAACTTATTGGCGACCGTATAGCTTATGTCCGATACTTCTTCCCGCTGGGAGCCTATACAGCCTACCTCTTAGAGTACAACCCAGAGGAACGTCTTGGGTTTGGAGCAGTTACAATGGGTTACGGTTGGGAGCTCGGCTACATCTCCTTGGACGAGATGAAGGAGGTCAAGATACATGGCTTGGGGATTGAGCGTGACCTTCACTTTTCTCCTACCGCACTGCATGAGATAGCCGAGCTAGAAGAGCTTGTCCAAGGACGGTATAGCAAAGAGGCGGTTGTAGAAGCTCCTAGTGTTGTAGAAGCTTCCAGTGTTGTTACAGAGGTAGCACAAACAGAAGCTCAAGCGGAAGAAGTCGTGGAGGAGTCCTTTTCAGAGGGAATTCCCATCAACTCCATCGAAAAGAATGAACTGGTAAAGTCTACCCAGCAGGGGCAAGCCTCTTCAATGTTAGCACCAGCACCCGAAGGTGTGCCAGCTCTAACGCTACAACATCAGTACGAAGCAGATATTCGTACAGACCTAGAAGCCCCACGAGAGATGGGCGGACAAATGGTCTACTTTGATGACGACCATCATCCCGTGATGGATACTACTGATGTCGGGTTGGAACAGGCGGGTTATTTATTTGCTCCCGAAGAGTATGAACTCTGGACGCAGGAGGTAGCTCGTGTTAACAAGGAGATCAAAGAGGTCAATAAGCAACAGACAGTTTCTAAACCCAAACAAAGCTCAGTAAAGCGTCCAAGGGCAAGGAGAAGTACTAAGCTCTCCTCAATCGAGCAGCCATCTCTATTTGATTTTGCAGAAGAGGAGAGAGAAGTACAGCCAGTTACAGAGGTTAAGAAATCGTTTGATGCTTCACCTCGTCCATTCCTCTCTTTGCCCGACTCGCATCTACGAGACGGGTCGATCGTGCTGCAAAATGGACAAGTGGGGTATCTCTCCAATCTGAAGCGACAGCCCACCTTTCATCCGATGGACTTACCCTATGAGCGCCTAACCAAGCTCAAAGCGTACATCGAGATACGAGAGAGTTATCATCGGCTATACGACTACGAAGCGAACAATAGATGTGAGGATAGCGAGGAGCGTATAAAGCTCAATCGGCTCTATGACGACTTCGTCAGTCGCTGGGGGTATCTCAATCAGAAGAGCAATACAGACCTCATCAAGATGGACGCAACTGGGGTCGAGATACTCTTCTTAGAGCGATCCGATAAGGGAAACTACATTAAGGCAGACATCTTTGACCATCCTACCGCCTTTGCCACTACAGAGGTGACAGTAGCTGCCGACCCCACGGAAGCTCTCGTCTCTTCTCTGAATAAGTATGGCTCTGTGGAGCTAGACTATATGAGTTCGCTCCTCCCAGAGATGGAGGAGAGTGATATCATCTCAGCTCTAGAGGGACGCATCTACTACAACCCAGAAGTAGATGGTTACGAGGTGGCAGACAAGTTTATCTCAGGCAATGTGGTAGAGAAGAGCGAGCAGATTGAGTCGTGGCTACTAGAGCATCCCGATCATGAAGAAGCACAGCAAAGCTTAGCTGCCCTACGGGCTGCCACACCTACTGCGATACCCTTTGCTGAGCTTGACTTCAACCTTGGGGAGCGGTGGATACCGGCTAAAGTCTATAGTGCTTTTGCCTCAGAATTCTTTGAGACAGAGATCACCGTCACCTATCAGAGTACGATGGATGAATATGTTTTGCAATGCGACAGACGCAATGGCAACATTTGGCATAAGTATGCTGTGCAGGGAGAGTTCAGACGTTATGATGGAATTAATCTCTTAAAGCATGCACTACACAATACCATCCCCGATATCAATAAGAACAAAGAGGTACGAGATCTAGAGACAGGCGAAACGAAAACGATCAAAGTGCGTGATGGACATGCGATACAGATGGCTAATGCTAAGATAGAGGAGATACGTCAGGGCTTTGTGGATTGGCTAGGCAGAACGCCAGAGAGCTTTAAGCAACAACTATCCGACAGATATAATAAGCTATTCAACTGCTTCGTGCGTCCCAACTTTGACGGCGCGCATCAATCCTTTCCCGACCTAAATCTGAAAGGACTAGGTATCTCTGACCTCTATAAGAGTCAGAAGGATGCCGTGTGGATGCTCAAAACCAATGGTGGGGGCATTTGTGACCATGAGGTAGGGGCTGGTAAGACCCTCATCATGTGTACAGCTGCCTATGAAATGAAGCGCTTGGGCTTAGCAAACAAGCCGATGATTATCGGACTAAAGGCAAATGTCTTTGACATTGCCGACACTTTTAGGAAGGCTTATCCCAATGCTAGAGTTCTTTATCCAGGTAAGAATGACTTCAATAAACAAAACCGCCAACGCATCTTTAACGACATCAAGAACAACGATTGGGATTGCATCATATTGACCCATGAGCAGTTTGGGATGATACCTCAAGCTCTAGAGATACAGGAGGTAATCTTGCAAAAGGAGAAAGACTCTATAGAGGAAAACCTAGAAGTCCTTCGTCAGCAAGGTGCAGACATTTCCCGAGCGATGCTCAAGGGGCTGGAGAAGCGAAAGCAGACCCTCGAAGCTAAACTACAAGGCATTCAAGATAGTATTGCTGAACGTAAGGATGATGCTGTGGACTTCAAAATGATGGGCATCGATCACCTCTTTGTGGACGAGAGTCATCAGTTTAAGAACTTGATGTTCAACACGCGTCACGACCGAGTCTCTGGCTTAGGTAATCCAGAGGGGTCACAACGTGCACTCAATATGCTTTTTGCCATACGTACCATTCAGGAGCGGTCGGGGAAAGACTTAGGAGCTACTTTCCTCAGTGGCACGACCATCAGCAACTCACTCACAGAGCTCTATCTGCTCTTCAAGTACCTACGTCCTCAAGCACTCGAAAAGCAAGGTATCAATAGCTTTGATGCCTGGGCTGCTGTCTTTGCGAAGAAGTCTACCGATTACGAGTTCTCCATCACCAATGACATCATACAGAAGGAACGCTTCAGAACCTTTATCAAAGTGCCAGAGCTGGCAGCCTTCTATGCGGAGATTTGTGACTATCGTACCGCTAAGGATATCGGCATCGACCGCCCAGAGAAGAACGAGATATTGCATAACATACCGCCCACACCCGAGCAGGAAGAGTTTATCGGCAAGTTGATGGAGTTCGCCAAGACAGGGGATGCAACCATTTTAGGACGAGATGAGCTATCGGAAAAGGAAGAGAAAGCCAAGATGCTGATCGCAACGGACTATGCCCGCAAGATGAGCTTGGATATGAGAATGATTGACCTAGAAAAGTATTCGGACCATATAGACAACAAAGCCAGCCACTGTGCCAAGCTCCTCAACAACTACTATCAGAAGTATAACGAGCAGAAGGGGACACAGTTTGTCTTCAGCGACTTGGGTACTTATAAGCCAGGCGAGTGGAATGTTTACTCGGAGATTAAGCGTAAGTTGGTAGAGGAGTATCACATCCCATCTCACGAGATTCGCTTCATTCAAGAGTGCAAGAATGAGAAAGCGAAGAAAGCGATGGTAGAAGCGATGAATAGGGGCGATATACGTATCATCTTCGGCTCTACATCTATGTTGGGCACGGGTGTCAATGCCCAGCAACGAGCTGTAGCTATACATCATCTTGATACCCCGTGGAGACCGTCAGACTTAGAGCAACGCAACGGACGAGCTATCCGAAAGGGCAATTTGGTCGCCAAGGAGTTTGCCGACAACAAGGTCGATGTGATCATATATGCAGTGGAGCGTTCGTTGGACAGCTATAAGTTCAACCTGCTACACAACAAGCAGCTTTTCATCAATCAATTGAAGAGCAATCAGCTCGGTATGCGTACCATCGATGAAGGCTCAATGGATGAAGACAGTGGCATGAACTTCTCAGAGTATGTAGCTGTACTATCGGGCAATACAGACCTTTTGGAAAAGGCAAAGCTAGATAAGAAGATTACCGCATTAGAGTCAGAACGCAAGAACTTCCTTCGTGAACGAAATGGAGCTGTAGGTAAGTTGGCAGAGGTTGACCATTCGCTCTCTTATCACACAGGCAAGATACAAGAGGCGAAGAAAGACCTCGCTTGCTTTGAGCAACGAGTGGAACGAGATGCAGAAGGCAATCCAGTCAATCGACTTTCAATTAAAGGCGTAGAGGGTTGTTCTGACATCAAAGTGATTGCTCATCGTCTTCAAGAGATAGAGGAAAAGGCTCGTACCAATGGAGAGTACAACAAGATAGGAGAGCTTTATGGCTTCTCTGTTATGGTCAAGACGGAAAGTTCCTCTCAGAACTTATTTGACCTATCGGTGAACCGCTTCTTCGTAAAGGGCGAGGGTAGTATTTACTACACCTATAATAACGGCAAGCTGGCAAGTGATCCTAAGCTGGCTTGTCTGAACTTCTTCAATGCGTTAGAGCGCATTCCAAAGGTGATTGAATCTCACGAGAAGGAGATAGCAAAGGTCTCAGCAAATAAGGAGGTCTACACCGCCATTGCCAATAGCTCGTGGAAAAAGGAGGAGGAACTACGTGCGCTCAAAGGGGAGGCAGCCGAGCTGGACAGAAAGATTGCCCTCACGCTCTCTCCGCCAGAGGAAGAAAAAGAGATGAAAGAGCAGGAGTACGGTCAAATTACAACACAAGAAGCAACAACTCAAGAGGTGAAGCAGAAGCCTGAACCTACGACACCCCAACATACCCCTAAGCCTAAGTGGAGATGATTGCTATGCGTCACCTTCAAAAGACGCTTTATAATTAGAGTTTGTCGATAAGAAAGGAGACTAAGCCAGTCGTATAAAGCAAAAAGGGACTATACAGACGAAGTGTATAGCCCCATTTTTCTACCTTTTATAGTGCTAACTTTCTTCATTTCTCATAACTCAAACATCATCCATACTTGCCAAGATTCCTTTTTCCATAATCTCTTGCAATGAGATTTTCTTTAAGATTTCTTGATAAGTGACATAAAAGTCATTATCAAGCCCGACATAAACGATGTTATCGTGTAATCCTTCTATCGCATGAATATGTGAGTGCAATTCACACTTTTTATCCGGACAATTTGATACTATCCTTTTTATTTGTTCCAACTTATTCAATAAATCATCATATTGTGATACTCCTTTAGTGGTTGGTTGGATTTGATAATTTGTTTCCTTTGATGGCTGTATTTATAACCATAGAACAACCAAAACTAATCAGAAATATCCGAGTGTAAATCTTTAATTACCAGCATATTCTAAAATTTAACACTTTTCGGTTGCCATTTGTCGCTTCCCAAATTTCCACATATTTTTGAGACGTATTTCTGACGTGGAGAATTTGCG
>ERZ773148.2325-NODE-2325-length-14612-cov-78.858968_pt1 | contig 14612 bp, 13 predicted proteins | sample MGYA00580846_ERZ773148 | MGnify/ENA primary metagenome ERZ773148 (study PRJEB29015, sample SAMEA2737879) | human gut metagenome | biome: human gut; feature: human-associated habitat; material: faeces | place: China | collected 2012 ... | reverse complement strand
TGGGCCTCGCGTTGGTCACGAGGCCGCATTTCACGGTAAAAGAGGAATTGGGAGGAACATTGAAATAAAGGGAATTGGGTTCCTTGTCTGTTTTGAAAACCGTCCCGTTGGAAGACGAGCAATCCGCCGGGAGCGGATAACACCTGACGGAAAAAGCGTCCGTCACGGCGGCCAGCCCGGCGGCGTACAGGCGGTTGACCGCTGACATATCTGTTGCCGCCCCCACGGCAAGCGGGATATTAATGCCGCCGTTGGCGTTGACGGTCCCCGTAAAAGTGCCGGATTCCGCCGTCAGGTTTTTTAATTCGGCATTTTCTCCTTGCCTGATGCCGTTCTGGCCCGGCAGCCCTGGAACGGCTGTTTTGAAAACCTGGGTGATCAAAGCGTCTTCATCGGATATTTCTATGGTGTCCGTCGGGGCCGCAAAACCGTATTGCCCTTTTTTCTCTGCTTCCAGAATAAGCATGGACGTCTCTCCGGAATTGAAAATGGCGCTTACAGTACAAGCTTTTGTACAGGTCATTACATAGGAACTTCCCTTAATAGTATCAACTTTCATAAATGAATGATTTTTTTACTATTGATAAAACTCCGGAAAAATCATCAGGCATAAAACGTTGAGGCGTTCCTGAAGGCATATGCGGACGGTTTTTCCCGGATTCGGGAAAATTCCGGAAGGTAGTTAAGTCGGCTTGTTAAAAAATAGTCGGCTCCGGCATTTCCCCATAAAAGGCGGCTTGTAAATGGCCGGGTAACAAAAAAATAAGGCATCTCCTTCCGTATTTCTACAGATGCCGGCCTTGTAAAAGCCGTTTGCCCTTTCCCAGGAGGCATCGCGGAGATTTCTTTCAATACTTGTAGAACAATCCGTTATCCTGGCGAATGCTGTTGGGATGATGGAAGCGAGCTCATCGGAAGAACCGATTTCAACATCCTGAAATGTTTGAACCAGTACTGACTGAAGGACGGCAGCAATATCATCTTTCAGATGATAAGCCGGAATCATAATGCTGAAAAACGGTTTCTGCATGTAAGGGGAATGATGAACTGCTTTGTGAATGGAACGGGAATCAGGATATGGAGAAAATGATTCTGATGGGGGTGTAACTATCGCAACCGGTGAATGGCGGGGGCGAATCTATTGTTCCTCCCATGATTCATCAGTGCGCGAATGAATCTGTCATAGCGAATTCCAAATCCGATTGGAAAATTCAGGATTCAGCATGGATGGACAGAGAATTGTCCCAAGACCTCATGGAACCTATGGGGTGTGGAGGTATTTCGGCTAGGTCTGGTTCTAAGAGTTCTATGATTCTAAAAAATAATTGCTTATGAAAAATGTGTGTTTTGGGAGCAATAAGGGAAAGCAGAATCTTTCGCCCTGTTTTCCTGGCTTCGGGCTCCCTGCCCGCAAGGGGGGGAGATTCTTGATGACAAAACGTCCGCGCCACATAAGTTCCTTGGTGTAAAAATCAACCCTTGACCCCGGATTTGGAATCCGGTATGAACGTGACGCCTTATTAATAAACAGAGAAGGACATTGTCCTCTTCATGGTTGACGTTTTCTTTTCCGTGTTTTTTCTTCATGAACCCTTCGGAACTTCCTTCCATCAGCATTATCCTGACCGGGCATAATGAGGAGAGCTGCATCAGGGATGCTATCCGGAGCGTATTCGGGCAGGATTATGAAGGACCGGTTGAAATTATTCTTTCGGATGACGGCTCTTCCGACGGGACCTTCGCTGTCATGCAGGAAATGGCGGCTCAATATAAGGGGCCGTACCGGGTAGTCCTGAACCGGAATGAAACGCCGCTGGGGCGCGGGCCTCATATCCGGCAGGCGATTGGTCTGGCTTCCCATGAATGGATTCTCCGTCAGGATGGGGACGATTGTTCTTTCCCCTGGAGATGCAGGCTTTTTGCCTGGGCGGTGATGGAACGCCCGGATGCCGTGGCTGTGGTCAGCCAGATGACCAGCGTCTATGAGGAACCGGGCGTTGCGTTTGAATTCCCGGCCTTCCCTGCTGCTCCGCGGGAAATGCCGACTCTTGCGCTTCAAGAGGGGGCCTTTTCTTCTGCTGCCCATTACGGCGGAAGCATGATGATCAGGAAGAGCGCCTGCGAATGGGGCAACTCCCTGCGGATGACGGCCAGTTTTGAAGACGATTTGATGGGGTTTCACGCATGGCTTCAGGGCAATATTTATGAAATGCCGGGCATATCCTTATATTATTACCGGTTTGCCCTTAAAAATATTTGCGCCGTCAACAGCGCGTTCCGGTTTGCCGACATGCGGACGGCGGAGGCCTTTGAAAAAAGGGAGCTGGAAATGAAAAGCCAGTTGAAAAAAAGCAAGGAGGCGGGGCTGGAATTGTGCGGGGAATTACTGGAGGGCCTTGCTCCGGTTTTTCGTTCGCGGGAAGAACTGCTTGCCGAAATGGAGGAGAGGAGAAAAATAATCAACAGCATTGACCGGCAGCAGGATTGGTGGAGTTATTCCTTTGGGCAGAGATGGGCCTTAAGGCGGCCGGGATGGATGGGGATCGTCCACTGCCTGCCGCAGAAGCTGTATTTGTTCTGCATGGTCTTCTTTTTCAAGCTCAGAAAAGTAAAAAGGGCCGTTTGCGGAACGCGGCAGACTTTGGAGTGAGGGTAAGGAAACGCTTGAAGCGGGGGGAGAACTTTTGCTCGGATGGATTCTTTTCAGGCCGGCGTTATTTTTTACGGAGGGGGGGAGCGGAAGATGGCTTTTCTGGATTGAAAGAAGCCGGCGTTCGGACAGGGGAGGGTGTTTTATTCCGGCTGGGATTGACGGGAAAACAGCCGGAGCCGTCATGGAGGAAGCCGGGAGAGAGGCCGGATTGATGCGTAGCGGTTTTCTCTGGAAAAAGAAAAAGCGCCTTCCCAAAAATGATGGAAAGGCGCGGTAGCAAAATTAGGGGCGTTGTCTCGGATATTAGTACACGTCCCGCTGGTAACGGCGGTGCTGCTTCATGTCCGCCACATATTCCGCGGCTTCCTCCGGAGTCTTATGGCCCCAGGTCTGGATCACTTCATGAAGGGCGGCATCTACATCCTTCGCCATGCGGGAGGCGTCTCCGCAGACATAGAAGCAGGCGCCGGCTTCCAGCCATTTCCAGAGCTCTTCGCCTTCCTGAACCATGAGGTGCTGCACATACACCTTCTTTTCCTGGTCGCGGGACCAGGCCACGGACAACTTCAGTTTACCGGTGCCGGTCAATTGGGTCAGCTCATCTTCATAACAGAAGTCAGTAGCCCTGTACGGATTGCCGAAGAACAGCCAGTTGCCGCCCTTGGCGCCGGAAGCGATGCGTTCCTCCCAGAATGCCCGGAAGGGGGCGATGCCGGTGCCGGGGCCTACCATGATGATGGGAGTGTCCCCGTCTTCCGGCAGACGGAAATTTTTGTTGGTATGTACGAATACCCTGGCCGTATGGCCCGGCTGGAGGCGGTCCGCCATGTAGGTGGAGCAGACGCCGCCGCGCTTGCGGTCACGGGCCGTGTAACGCACCGCGCCCACGCACAGATGAACCTGTTCGGGATGGGCGTTCGGGCTGGAGGCGATGGAATAAAGGCGCGGCATGATCTTTTTCAGAATGCCGGTGAAAGCCTCCGCGGATTCGAAGGAAGCGGGGTATTCCGTGGCCAGATCCAGCATGTCCCGGCCCCACAGGAAATCGTTGAGGGCGTCTTTATCCCCGGCCAGAAGCGCGTCCAGCTCCTGGCTGCCGGAGGCAGTTGCCCATTTGGTCAGCAGGGCTTTGTTGACATTGGTAATGTCATAGCAGTGAACCAGGGCGTCCTTCAGGCTTGCGGTTTCCCCTTCCGGCGTGGGAACCTGGGAATCCGGGCTGAGGCCGAGCTTGTCAATCAGAGCGTCCGCCAGGGCGGGATCATTGGAGGGAATGACGGCCAGGGCATCCCCGGCAATGTAATTCATCCCGGAACCGTCCAGGCTGTATTCAATGTGGATGGTTTCCTTGGGACTGCCTTCCCCGGTGATGTGCTTGACGGAGAGGACGGGAGCGGGAAACGGATTTTTTTTGCCGTATGGTTCAGTGGTCATGATGATGGGGGAGTATGAAAAAGAATATTACCAGCGGATAACGGCGGCGGACCAGGTAAGCCCGGCGCCGAACGTGACCAGGACGACATTGTCTCCCTTGCCGAATCTGCCGGAACGGCGCGCTTCGTCAAAGGCGATGGCGACGGCGGCCGCGGACGTGTTGCCGTACTTCTCAATGTTCACGAATACCTTATCTTCAGGAATGGAGAGGCGCTGCGCTACGGCGTTAATGATGCGGAGATTGGCCTGGTGGGGAATAATCAGCTGAATATCGTCCGCTGTGAGGCCGGCGCGTTCAATGACGCTGGCGGCGGAGGCCTTCATGCGCGTGACGGCATGGCGGAAGGTTTCATTGCCGCGCATGGCCAGGGTGGCCAGGCGTTCATGGGCGTTTTCCGCGGTGGTGGGGCAACGGGAGCCGCCGCCCGGAATCTGGAGCAGGTCATGCAGTGAGCCGTCCGAACCGATATCCGTGGCAAGCACGGAGCCTTCCCCCTCTTCCCCTGTAGAGGCCTGGAGCACGGCTGCCCCGGCGCCGTCCCCGAACAGGACGCAGGTGCTGCGGTCCTCCCAGTTGACGACGGTGGAAAGTTTTTCCGCGGCGATGATGAGCGCCGTCTTCATCTGGCCTGTGCCGATGTACTGGACGGCGGTCTTCATAGCGAACAGGAAGCCGGAGCAGGCGGCGGAAATGTCAAAGGCGGCGGCATTCTTGGCGCCCAGGGCATCCTGGATATAGCAGGAAGTGGAAGGGGTGAACGTATCCGGCGTGATGGTGGCGACGATAATCAGGTCAATATCCTCCGGCTTCAGCCCGCAGGATTCCAGAGCGCGCTGGGCGGCCTTCGTCCCCATATGGGAAGTGTACTCGTCAGGGGCGGCGATGCGGCGTTCCACAATGCCCGTGCGTTCAATAATCCATTCGTGGGAAGTGTCCACCATCTTTTCCAGATCCGCATTGGTCAGGCGGCGTTCCGGAACATAGGAACCCGTACCGATAATTTTGACGGGCAGTCTTTTAAAGGGAGTATCAGAATGTGCGGCCATAGCTTTGGGCGTATGATGAACAGAAAACGTCCTGACGTTTTATGTGGAAACAGTCTAAAAGAAAGCGGGCCTGATGACCAGCACAAAACGCAGCACTCCTTCCATGCCGTAAATGAATGGCCTACAACAGCCACCCCTGACCGTTGGCGGGCGGCGCGGCGCCCATCTTGAGATAGGCGGAGGGCATCGCCACGCGCCCCCTGGGGGTGCGGCTGATATACCCCTGCATAATCAGGAAAGGTTCGTGCACGTCCTCCAGCGTGGAAGCGTCCTCCCCTACGGCCACCGCCAGGGAGGAAAGGCCCACTGGGCCGCCGTTGAATTTGTAAATCATCGCTTCCAGCAGGCGCTTGTCCATCTCGTCCAGGCCATCGTCGTCAATCTCAATCATGGTCAGGGCGTCGTGCGCCAACTGCTCCGTAATCACGCCGTCGCCGCGCACCTGGGCGTAATCCCGCACCCAGCGCAGCAGGGAATTGGCCACGCGGGGCGTGCCGCGGGAGCGCAGCGCAATCTGCAGGGCTCCCTCCGGGTCCACGGGCACGTTCAGCAGCCCCGCGGACCGTTCGATAATGGCGCACAGCTCCTCCCGCGTATAATAATCCAGCCGGTTCACCAGGCCGAAGCGGGAACGCAGCGGGCTGGTCAGCATCCCGGCGCGGGTGGTGGCCCCCACCAGGGTAAACTTGGGCAGGTTGAGCTGGATGGAACGGGCATTCGGCCCCTGGTCGATAATAATATCCAGACGGAAATCCTCCATGGCCGGGTACAGGTACTCCTCAATGGCCGGATGCAGGCGGTGGATCTCGTCAATAAACAGAATATCTCCCTTTTCCAGATTGGTCAGCACGCCGGCCAGGTCTCCCGCCTTTTCAATCTGGGGGCCGGAAGTCGTATGAATGCGGCAGCCGACGGCATTCGCGATAATATTGGCAAGCGTCGTCTTCCCCAGGCCCGGGGGGCCGCTCAACAGGATGTGGTCCAGCACGTCGTCGCGCTGTCTGGCGGCTTCCACCATCAGCATCAGGCGGTCCTTAATCTTCTCCTGCCCGCAGAACTCGCTGAAAGCGGGCGGTCTGAGGGACAAATCAAAAGCGGAGGAGGGGGCCTCCGTGGTGCGTGTGTAAAAGGACTCTCCCATGCGCAAGACTAGCAAACCTGTCTTTGGGGCATCCGTCAAGGGGGAAGTGCGGTCGGGAAACGCCTTTTCCGGCACATGCCGGAAGCCTTTGGCCTTTTTTGAGGACGGGAGGAATGCGGAGCCGCGGAAATGAAGATACGCGGAGAAACGACATGTCCCGCCTTCTCTCCTTACAGCGTGGGTTCCCATGCCTGTCGCATTTTCCCGGAACTCTAGAAACTCTGGGCTTCCGGAATCCTTCAATCTTCTCTTCCCGTCTCGCTCCTGAAATTCCTCAAACGTCTGCTGGTCAATTCTTGAGTCTGGACGGAAGCAAGCTTATCAATAGAGGTTCTTACCTGAACCTTGCCCGATTGCCCGGAAGCCGCAAAGGTGGAGAAAGAGAAAAATTCTTATTTGCTTCGCGGGAAAAACAGGGCAGGGAGGGAGGAAATCTGCCATGCTCTCATGGATGATTTTTGTGAACCACGGAACCCTGTCCTTTCAAAACTTTTCAAAATACGCTTCGTTGCTGTTTATTCCTGTTGAAGACTTCCTCGTGCTACCGGGGCGCTTTTCATCCTCTTCGAGCAGCTGCCGGAAACGTGAAAAAACTCGGGGAGAACGGAAAATTCCTTCCGGATGAAAAAAAGATTGCCAAACCTCTCTTCTGCCGTTATTCTATCCCTGCTTTCCTATCTAGCACAATCTCCAACGGGCAGGTGTCAGAGTGGTCGAATGAGCACGCCTGGAAAGTGTGTGTACCGCAAACCGGTACCGAGGGTTCGAATCCCTCCCTGTCCGCCATTAATTTTTCGCCGTAATATATTCGTCATGAGTATATTGCGGTTTTTGTTTGTAGGGACATGGGGAAAAAATGGGGAAAATCCTCTCTCCCGCAATCCTCTCAGGATCGAATATCGTTACGTCATATAATCGCCAAATTTTCATTTACATTGTACAACTTTTTTGTACAATCGATTCATGACAACGATCACATACTCGGCTGCTCGAAAAGAACTGGCCCAAACCATCAAAAACGTCCTGGACAACCGCGAACCAATCACGATCTCCAAGAAGGAAGGGAAAGTCATCATGATGCCCCTGGAAGACTGGAATGCCTGGCAGGAAACATTCACTCTTCTCTCGAATCCCCATATGGCTCAAAAACTGGAACAGGGCATTGAAGAGTTCAACAACAATCGCAATCTCATTCGTAAGACTCAGGAGGATCTCAAATCTCTGGAACAATGATCATTGGATTCAGTTCCCGTGCCTGGGAGGACTATCTTTATTGGCAAAAAGAAGACAAGAAGGTTCTCAAGCGAATCAATCTTCTCATTGGCGATGCAGGAAAAAATCCAACAGGAGGCATAGGCAATACCGAAGCCTTGAAACACAACCTATCCGGCTGGTATTCCAAGCGCATTACTCAGGAACACAGGATGGTTTACAGAGTTACCGGTGATATGCTGGAAATTATTTCCCTAAAAACGCATTACGGGATTTAACCTCTCTGTCTATTATCAATTTTCTATCACAATATGCTTGTAATGAATGCGTTGTTATTTTTTAAAGATGAATGGAAAAGCAAAGGGGAAGACGTTTATTCCGTTTCTAATTTTTCCTATGTTTGAGCTCATTTAAGTGATTCAATAATTCAAATCAACTTTTAGACATGAATGAAAATGCACATGAATCATGGTTGAAATTTCTTAACCCGGAAACATTTAGGTCAAATTTAGATAAATCTGGTATCTACCTTATTGTATATGAATTATTCTTATCAACTTTAATTGGGAAACCTAAGGATTTTTATAATATTTCTATTTTAGGAGAAAAAGGTGAAGAAAGGTATGTAAGTCGAGTATTAAAACATGATCCTAAACATCCATTTAATGCATCTATTTTATGGTGGAGAGAAATGGGAGCCATTAATGATGAAGAAATTGGTCTTATTCATGAATTTCGTAAACATAGAAATGAAATTGCCCATGGGATTCATCATTTTTTAATGAATAGCGCTTATCAAATTCGAGTAGACTTACTATCAAACATGATTGATCTTTTAGTAAAAATGGACCAATGGTGGATAAGAGAAATCGAAATTCCGACAAATCCTGATTTTGATGATATTGAACTTACGGAAGAAGATTACGAAAAGTCAATGAGTGGAAATATGATAATATTATCATTAATACTTCCAATTTTAGAAGGAGATACAAGCAAGATGGAATATGTATATGAAGGGTTTAGAGAGGAACTTAAAAAATGAATGAAGATATTTTAAAACAATATTGTACTCCCTCCCATAGAAATGGATGGATTGTCCCCCGAAAAAAGAGCCAGCCAAAATGAGAGAGAAAAGGTAAACTCGACTCAATCATGAAGAAACACCACAGTGTATCCATCCCGGCTCCCATGGCAGAACGAGCATGTAGAAAGCCTCAACGCCAGTATGGGGCGAGAACTGCCGGACAGAGAACACTTCCTAACTCTATCCCAATTCCAGGAAAGACTGGATGAATGGAAGGAAGAATATAACGAAGAAAGACCTCATAGTGCATGTGCGAGGCACCCTTCTTATACGCTAGACAAACAACGCTCAAACTATTTACCAAGCCTCAGAACTCTCTCATTTGAAATGGCTCTACTTTGGGGGATAGGCCAGTGCCAATTCCCAATATTTATGGAGATCAATCGCAAAATTAGATATGCTGTACGTAATAGTTTTTTGAAAAATTAGATGCTTAATTAATAACGAGTTCCCGCTATTCTGCTAAAGAGGCTAGCATTCTAGCAGCTCCATATCTAATTTGTGCACATCCTTCCAAAATTTCTCTAGCCGCCTTTTTGGTGATTGGTTCTTTCAGATTTATGCATAAATAATATGCTATTCCAGAAAAAATATCATAGTTATTCCAGCCTCCGTAACCCGTAGCTGAAGAATAATTTGTCAGTATTGATTCTAATATTCGCTGCTGATGCGGGGTATCAAATTGTTCAATTATTTCTCCAAATTTGTTTAGCTTATAGCGAACAAGAAATGGGCTCAGTTGGGCTGTTTCCACCAGACTCATGATAAAATCATGTACTTGAGTATTATATTGACCATTAAGGATGGCATTGATGTTTGCTTCCCTTTCTTCTTCCGAGTTTAATGAATTCAAAGTCAGATTAACATCGTTAATCAATTGCGTAATACTATCGTATCTCAATGCCCTATCTCGACATGTGCATTTTTCTACTATCGTTTTCAATTTGTGATCATCGGCAGAAAACAAATAATCTATGATTCTTCCAATAGAATAAATATCGCTTTTTTTATCCATTGCTCTGAAATTGTTTGCCGTTACTGGATCAATAAATTTATGATTATTTCTTGGTGTATCAGATGATAGCATACTTCTATTCCTTGAAAGGTCTTTACTCCACCCAAAATCACTAATTACATAGTCTCCACCTATTTTTAAAATATTACCTAAATGTAAATCTCGATGAATAATATCATTGTTGTGGGCATATTCCATACCTTTAAGTATATCGAATATTATTTTCAATTTTTCTTGATCAGAAATATCAATCTGTGTATTTAAATAATCATACAGATTATCATCTGCTTGTTCCATTAAGTATGAATTTTCTTCAAAATCATATTCATACACTTTTATAATATGAGAACATTCTTCTAATTTTTTCGTGTTTTCATATTCATATTTCATTCTTTTTTTCAGTTCAGCATCACTAGAATAAATCTGTTTTAATATTTTCTTTACTATTCCATCTTTAATTCTAATTATATTACAATAGGATCCTTCGCCAATAATATTGTTTTGGAATAATTGGATTTTCCCGGATTTAGGATTGTCAACTTTTATTTGGAAGCGATTTAAATACTTGACAACACGTTGTATTATTTGACTGCTTTGTTCCTTATTAAAGGTGGATTCCTTTAAAATGTTCAAAATATTTTCAATTAGTAGAAGACGACGATTGCCTGAAATTTCTGCATACTGAACTTTAAACAAAACGGTGTCATCTATTAAAAAACCGCCGTTATCAGTAAAAAAATCATCTATGCCGAGATAATCAATATTCAATACGGAATTTTCAAAGTAATAATCCAAAATTATGCCATGATAGTTCCAATTTGTTTCTGTGACTTTATAATCCCATAATGTGCTATCAAAATATTCTAAAAGTCTGATATAAGCGTCGTCGGTAAGCATTTTATTTATGTGAAAAGATGTTGGTAATTACTCCAGTTTCAATGAACGAAATACAAGCCTCTATGTTACATAGGATAACGAAAGAGGAGTGCAGACTATGTTCAAAAGGTAGCTGTTTTTCTCTTACTCTTTATGTCGACTTGGAGAAAAAGGCAACCATGTCGTGAGCGTATCAAACTTGTGTCATCATTACAATACTACATCTTCCGGTAAATTTTCTCCTAACGTTTTACCCAATTTCTCCCACTCCGCCACTTTCTTTCTGCAATCCATATCTTTCTGTTCCTTCCTCCATTCGTAATCATGCCAATCTTCCATACATTCTCCCCAATGGTGTGATTCTTCTGGATGAGGGATGTAGCTCCAAAATCTGTTCCAATCAGAATTTTCTTCTTCTGAATGATTGTCCATAGCTGACTGTTCTTGCTTTCAATCCCTCTAGGATTCTCTCTGTTATCTTCATTGGCATTTCTCTATATCCTGAATAATTTTCATAGGAATAATTTTAGAATTAATTACTTCCAATTATTTAATTAAAAATGCCTTCGTACAAAACTGATTGACCTTGGAAGTCCTGGAATCTGGTCATACGTAATCATACATTTGGTAATTCCTCCATTTATTTTATTCATAAATTGAGTGAGATCTATTTCATTGTAACTTATTTATTTACATATGCTTGTGAATTTTTCATAAAATTTCTGGAAACAATACATGGAATACAGCGGTATACATTTGAAAAACTCTCTCTTTATCTTTAATATACATTGTATGAGACCATATTTTTCATAACTTGTTCATTGCAATATATTTGTAAATTTTAAATTCGTTTTTATAAGCCTATTTTGTCCTTCATTACTCCATAGTACAGGATCATTTGGAGAATCCATGTTTGAGGAAATGCAGATGGTAGTACACGAAGAATCATCTATACTCATGTTATTTTATTCTGAATATCCCCAGAATTGATTGTACGGATTTTTTAACATCTTCCCTTACCAATTACCTTCCTTCCTGAATAATTTCCGTAAGAATCAATTTAGGATTAATTATCCTGTATGCTTTTGATTCTAAGAGGTGAAGCAGTATTGAATGACCACGAAAAATGTTTAATTAAAAACGGCTTCGTACAAAATCTTCATGGAGGGATGATGCCGTGTTTCCTGTCAATTGTACGCTGTATTTCTTGTCGGTGGATGGTGGTTTATTCTGAATGGCTCCAGGATCATTTGTAAGGATTTCAGAGGAATGATGGGTATTAACATCCGAAAATCTGAAAAATTACCGTAAAAAATATTTTGCCTTACATTGGGCTAAATGGACTTTCCTCTTTTCTCACCTGATACATTTCCTAATGAAGAAAAAGTTTTCGATTTTTCGGAGAAACAATTTTGAAGCAGTTGGGAAAGTACCCCCTTCATGTGGAAGCCTCCTTGTATATGTTGAGATCAAACAGGGATGGACTGTTAAATGGGGTAGTGCGTTTGATCTGAAGGAGTACCATGCTGTTTGCTGTGCCCTATATGGTAAGGAATATCGTATGAATGTAAAAATGAAAAAGGGTGGAATCAGTAATGATTCCACCCTTTGGTGAGGGAGTTTAACCTCTTAATAATCTTCCGTTATCAAAAATGCTTCCAAAAGAATTGAACTTGGGCTCCTGTTTTTCTTACCCGTTCGCAGCATATTTGATGATGGAAAGGAATTGTCGGAATTGTCGAATTTCGTTACTCGCTTAATTCGGTGATGTCGGTTTCAGGTTTCGGGTAGCCTTTGCCGGCAATCCACTTTTTCGTTTCCTCCGCCATTTCGGGGATGACGTTAAAGTCGTATTGGGCATAGTCGCCGATGTGGAATTTTCCGGGCTTGAAGAATCCCCATTTCTCAAAGAAGTCCGTCAGGTCGGTTTTTGTGACGTCACAGCATGCCTTGACGAATTCGAACTGGTATTTGACGGTGTCGTTCCCTCCGTAGTTTCCCGCGTTGTTGCGCAGGTACTCCATGACGTCAGGATAGAAGTCGGGGTGTCCGTTCTTCGTAAAGTAAAGATGGAGCTGCCACAGGGGGACCAGCTTGTTGAAGACATCCTTGGATTGCAGGTAGGCGATTTCCCCTTCGATGATTTCCTTGCGCGCCTTGTCGTAGCTGCCCTGGCGCTTCAGGCGGCTTTCATTGCCTGTTTTGGCTGCGGCCTGCAGGGAAAAGATGTTGTTGCTGACTTCCGTCATGCCGCCCCAGGTCATCGGGCGCATTTGCATGACGTGTCCTACTTCGTGGGAGAATCCCCAGCAGGCGTCACCCTTAAGAACGTTTTCAGGGTCGGTGACCATGCGCATTGTCCCGTCGTTTCCGAGGTAGGCGACTCCGTCTCCGTCGCGGAACATGTAGTAGTTGAAGTTCACGCGGGCCAGGACGCGGTTTTCCGGGATTTTGCCGTATTTATCCAGGCCCATCAGCTGGTATTGGATGCCGATGAGCTTGTCGTAGGCGTTGATGAGTTCGGTTCCGCGGTCTTTGGTGAATTTTTTCAGGAATTCTACGGGGTAGGCAACCTGGATGTATTTTCCCCGGGCATCCATGATCGGAGAGACGGCCTGGTCAAGCAGGCGAACCCAGTCCTTGTTGGTGTCGCCCCGGGTGGTGTCAAAGTAGCCGTTGGCTTTGCCGGTCACGAAGTGGACGGGGATTTTCGGTGCCTTGCCGGCGTCTTCGGTGAAGTAGCTGATATAGGCGTTGGCGGGCGTTTCCACGTCAATGATGTTGATTCCTTCCTTGAGCGGAATCTGCTTTTTGTGCAATCCCCAGCCGTTGGGGTCTTTTGTGGGCTGCACTCCTTCGGCCGGCTTGCGCATCAGGTTCGGCAGCAGGAGGCTGATTTCCTGCCCCTCCGTCTTGCCGACCAGGACGACATGCCGCCCTTTTTCCAGATAGACGCCCGTCATGTTGTCGTACTTGCTGAATCCGTCGCCGATTCTGAGATTTTTCCCCGTCTGGCGCGGTGAGGGGAGGGCCCGGTATTCGGCATACAGGTAGTCCGGCTTGTAATGGCCCGCCAGGATTTTGGCCGCGAGTTCCTTCATCGCGTCAGACTGGAAGGCGGAGGTGTCTTTGACATCCGGCTTCAGGGAGGTGCAGGAGGAGTCTTTGAACAGTTTGAGGTCGTTGCCGATGTGTTCCGGCGTGTTGGCGGCAAATGCCGCTGCGAGCGACAGCAGGGGCAGGGATAGTAATGGAAGGATTCGGTTCATGACAGTACGGGAAGCAGGTGGTTCCGTGATGTTACAAGATACAGGTTCCGTTTTCTTCTTCTTTCACCATTTTTCTTTTGATGAATAAATAGGCAGGCAGTTTGTCCGGAAAAAGGACGGGTGGTTGATGTGTGGAATGGCGTTGGCATTGAGGCAGGGATTTTTTTCAGCCGATTCACGTTTCCGGATATTTCCCGGTTCCGGCGGGCGCTTTTCCGGATTGCCGTATCCGGATGAGGACGTTCTCTGCTGCCGTGCTTGAGCTTTGGGCCGAAGCCTTCCGGCGTTTCCCGGCGGCGGTATCGCGTTTCTGCCGCGTGTTTCTCTTTATGTCCCTTTTTCTCTGGTCTTGGCGCACATGCATGACATGGTTGTTGTACGGAGGGGGAAAATGGAATAAGGTGAAGAGGATGATGAATTCCGTATTCAAGTGTTTGATGAGTGCCGTATGCGCCGTGGCATTGCCGGCGTTCGGGCAGGAAGAGAAAACCGGTTTCCCTACGGACAGGGCTGTGACCGTATTCAGCGCCGGGGAGGGTAATCCCTATGCGTCCATCCGCATTCCCGCCCTGCTCAGTATAGGCAAGGGCCAGCTCTTGGCATTCGCCGAAGGGCGGTATAAAAATACCGACCAGGGGGAGAACGATATTATCATGAGCGTCAGCAAGAATGGCGGGAAGACCTGGTCCCGTCCCCGGGCGATTGCCAAGGCCCATGGCGCCACATTTAATAATCCGTGCCCTGTTTATGACGCCAAAACCAGGACCGTGACTGTCGTGTTCCAGCGTTACCCTGCCGGGGTCAAGGAGCGGCAGCCCAATATCCCGGACGGATGGGATGATGAAAAGTGCATCCGCAATTTCATGATTCAGAGCAGGAAC
>ERZ773148.2316-NODE-2316-length-14730-cov-6.076457_pt1 | contig 14730 bp, 10 predicted proteins | sample MGYA00580846_ERZ773148 | MGnify/ENA primary metagenome ERZ773148 (study PRJEB29015, sample SAMEA2737879) | human gut metagenome | biome: human gut; feature: human-associated habitat; material: faeces | place: China | collected 2012 ... | reverse complement strand
CGGCCTGCTGGTTATGGATGTGGACTCCACGCTCATTGACGAAGAGGTTATCGACGAGTTGGGCGTGGTGGCTGGCTGCGGTGAGGAGATTGCCGGAGTGACCGCACGCGCCATGCGCGGCGAACTGGAGTTCTGCGATGCGCTGCGCGCACGAGTGGCCCTGTTGGAGGGCCTGCCGATCTCCGTGTTCGACACGGTGCATGACAAGCTGCATTTCACCAAGGGTGCGCTGGAGCTTATCGACACGCTGCATGAACACGGTTGGAAGATCGGCGTGGTGTCCGGCGGCTTCCATGAAGTGGTCGATATGCTGGCGGCCGAAGGCCATATCGACTATTGGATCGCCAACCGGCTTGAGGTTGCCGATGGGTGCTTGACCGGCAAGGTGCTCGGCGAAATCGTGAGCAAGACTGTGAAGTTACACGCCTTGCAGACATGGGCGGACCGTTTGGGTATTCCGATGAGCCAGACCGTGGCTATGGGCGATGGCGCCAACGATATTCCGATGATTCAGGCCGCCGGTCTGGGTCTCGCGTTCTGTGCCAAGCCAAAGACCCAGCTCGCCGCCGACAAAGCCATCAACGACCGCGACCTAACCCACGTACTCGATTACCTGCGCCGGTAAAATTTTACCGACCTCGGCTCCGGCACTTATAGTTGAGCCATGACTACTTCAGGCGCAGAACAGTTGACGCTTGCGGGGCTGGCTCCCCGCAAGCGTCGTAAACGTGCGCCTGCGGAGCATACGCCGGCCGAGCAGCATCCCATAGCGCAAGTCGTGCTGGATGTGCAGGCGCTCATTGCGATGTCGCCGCAACCTGATACACAGCATGTACCCATACCACGAGCAACAACGGCAGCGTGTGATGTCATACCGCCACGAACTGTGAGGATACCCTGTGAAGCCTTCATACCTGTGATGTCCTCAGGTGAAGTTTCAAGACGAACGAGAACAACCTTTTCGCCCTTAGCGTTCCAGTTTTCAGCATCTTCGGCTGTGAATACGATCTTACCGCAAGCAGCACCGGGAGAAGCGCCGAGGCCCTTACCGATTGGTGTAGCAGCCTTAAGAGCAGCAGCATCGAACTGTGGGTGAAGAAGTGTGTCAAGGTTACGAGGATCGATCATTGCAACGGCTTCTTCTTCTGTTCTCATGCCCTCGTCAACGAGGTCACAAGCAATTTTAAGAGCAGCCTGAGCTGTTCTCTTACCGTTTCTTGTCTGGAGCATATAGAGCTTCTTGTTTTCAACAGTGAACTCCATGTCCTGCATATCTCTGTAGTGGTTTTCGAGTGTCTGACAAACATTCTGGAACTGCTCGAAAGCTTCCGGGAACTCTTCAGCCATCTTAGCGATTGGCATAGGAGTACGAACACCTGCAACTACGTCTTCGCCCTGTGCGTTGATGAGGAACTCACCCATGAGCTTCTTCTCACCTGTAGCAGGATCTCTTGTAAATGCAACACCTGTACCGCAATCGTCACCCATGTTACCGAATGCCATTGACTGTACGTTAACGGCAGTACCCCATGAATAAGGGATATCGTTGTCACGACGGTAAACGTTTGCACGAGGGTTGTCCCATGAACGGAATACAGCCTTAACTGCGCCCATGAGCTGTTCCTTAGGATCGTCAGGGAAGTCCTGACCGATTTTCTCTTTGTATTCAGCCTTAAACTGGCCTGCAAGCTCCTTAAGATCGTCAGCTGTAAGCTCTACGTCATAAGTAACGCCTCTCTCAGCCTTCATCTTGTCGATGAGCTCTTCAAAATATTTCTTACCTACTTCCATAACTACATCGGAATACATCTGAATGAATCTTCTGTAGCAGTCCCAAGCCCAACGAGGGTTGTTTGACTTCTTAGCGATAACTTCAACAACATCTTCGTTAAGACCAAGGTTAAGGATTGTATCCATCATACCCGGCATTGAAGCACGAGCACCTGAACGAACTGAAACGAGGAGGGGGTTCTCCTTGTCGCCGAACTTCTTGCCTGTGATCTCTTCCATCTTCTCGATGTACTCGTTGATCTGAGCCTGAATTTCAGCGTTGATTTCTCTGCCGTCCTCATAATACTGAGTACAAGCTTCTGTTGTAATTGTGAAGCCCTGTGGTACAGGAAGTCCAAGACCTGTCATTTCTGCAAGGTTGGCACCCTTACCGCCGAGGAGCTCACGCATGTTAGCATTACCTTCTGTAAAAAGGTAAACCCATTTGTTTGCCATAACTGGTAATCCTCCTAAAAATAAATTAAGATATACGGCTGTGGCAGACTTACCCCTTGGTAAAACCTGCCTGCTTGTATAAGCCTATCGAATATTATAACAAACTTTGGTCAAAATAGCTATATTTTTTCAAACTTTTTTCTTATAAAAAACAGGTTTTATTTTCGACAATATTGTATAAATCGTTTAAAATGCCTTTTTTTGCCCGATTTTTGTAATTTTCTCTTGAAATTTGTGATTTTTGTGAGATAATATTATGGTATGAACGAGTGCCTTGTGACAGGACTGTCTGCATTTTTGTTGTTTTGTCACAGATAAAAGGAGAAAAAATGAAGAATTGTGCCGTTATCCTCGCAGGCGGCGAGGGCAAAAGAATGAAATCCGACAAACCGAAAACATTGTCGGAGGTGCTCGGCAGACCGATGCTCTGCTGGGTTATGTCAGCTTTAAGGAAAGCCGGTATTGACGACATCTGTGTTGTCAAGGGCTTTAAAAAAGAGTGTGTCGAAGAGTATCTTTCAACCCTCGATTTTTCCGTTGAAAGCGTGTTTCAGGCTGAAAGACTCGGAACAGGTCACGCTGTGATGATGGCAAAGGATTTCCTTAAAAAGCACAGCGGCAATGTTGTTATTCTCAACGGTGACGCTCCGTTTATGGACAGCAAGACTATTGAGGATTCCCTAAAGGCTCATATTGAGAACGGTTGTGCCGCAACGGTTATTTCCGCAAAGGTTGACGATCCGACAGGTTACGGCAGAATTGTCCGTGACGAAAACGGAAATCTGCGTGCAATTGTTGAGCAGAAAGACGCCGATGAGGAAACTCTCAAAATAAATGAGGTAAACTCGGGCGGATTCTGGTTTGACTGTCAGCTTCTTCTTTCGGTTCTTGACAGAATCAAGTCGGATAACAGCGCAAAGGAATATTATCTTCCCGACGCAATCAAGCTTTTGCTTGAGGACGGAAGAAAAGTCGGAGCATTCACGGCTCAGTGCAGTGATACGGTTCTGGGTGCAAATGATCCGGCTCAGCTTGAACAGCTTAACGAAATTGCAAGGGCAAAGGGTTATAGCTGTTAATTGCTCGGTTAATCATTGGTAAACATATACTACACACATTAAAATTCAAAGGAGTTATTGCAATGAATTTTCACGGTAAGGACATTAAAATTTTCACCGGCAGTTCAAATGTTGATGTAGCTCAGGGAATTGCAGGCTGTCTCGGTCTGCCGCTTGGTAAGAGTGACTGTACACAGTTCTCAGACGGCGAAATCTCTGTTTCTCTTCACGAATCTGTTCGTGGCAGCGACTGCTTTATTGTTCAGTCAACCTGTGCTCCCGTCAACGACAATCTTATGGAAATGCTCATAATGATTGATGCCATGAAGCGTGCATCTGCTGCAAGAATCACAGTTGTTATGCCATACTTCGGCTATGCAAGACAGGACAGAAAAGCTAAGGCAAGAGATCCGATCTCGGCTAAGCTTTGTGCAGACATCATCACCTGTGCAGGTGCTGACCGTGTGCTTACAATGGATCTTCACGCAAATCAGATTCAGGGCTTCTTCAACATTCCTGTTGACCACCTTCAGGGTGCATCTCTTCTCGCAAACCATATGAGAGAGAAAATCGGCGGCAACAATGATGATTATATCGTTGTTTCTCCTGACCTCGGTTCTGTAACTCGTTCAAGAAACTTCGCTTCAAAAATCGGCACAGGTCTTGCTATTATCGACAAGAGAAGACCAAAGGCTAATGTTTGTGAAGTTATGAACATCATCGGTGACGCAAAGGGTAAGAAAGTTATCCTTGTTGACGATATGATTGACACAGCAGGTACTCTCTGCAATGCCGCTAACGCTATTGTTGAAAAGGGCGGTGCAACAGAGGTTTACGCTTGCGCTACTCACGCAGTTCTTTCAGGTCCTGCAATCGAGAGAATCCAGAACAGCGCAATCAAAGAAGTTGTTCTTCTTGACACAATTCCTGTTCCGAAGGAAAAGATGATTGACAAGTTCACAATTCTTCCTGTTGCTCCTACATTTGCAGAGGCTATCGCAAGAATCTACAACGACAAGCCGTTCACAGCCGCTTTCGGTTGATAGGCGAACAATTTAATTATGTAATTAAACAGGCGGGTTTTAACTAACCCGCCATTTCGCTGTTTTACTGCAAATTTTTCAGGAATAAAACGGTACAATATGTGAGGGTGATTTAATTTTGTTTGGTATAGTTTACGGCTCCGATTCAGATAACAAAATAATGAACAGCTTTGTCGATGAGTACGAATTGTGGTGCAATGAGGGCAAAAATCCGGATATTGCGTCAATCGACCTCGACTTTGCGCTTGACCTACAGAAGAAAAGACTTGACGAAAAGGGTGTAAAGATTCAGACCGCTTTTACCGATAAGGAAACGGTGAAGAATGAAGTCCCCATAAATGCTTGTACTGCCTACGATATGGGCGAATGTAAGAGTAACATTGCGTCAAAGACATATGAGGTTACGGAGAAATACTTTAAAGACGGAAAGAAAAAGAAAAAAATCAAGGACAGATTTTTCTTTTACACAATGATTACAAGGCTTGAAAACCGAAATTCCGAGGTTGCGTGTTCGTGTCCGAACTGCGGTGCGGTAAGCAGTGTAAGAGAGCTTCTCAACGGTTGTAAAAACTGCAAAACTCGCTTTATTATGGACGATTTGTTCCCGAAGGTTACAAACTTCTACTTTGTAAAAACCTATTCGCTTGCGAACAAGTCAACGAAAAAGGTGCTTGCTCCGTACCTTCTCGGCGGAATTGTCGCCGTTGCGGCATTTACGGTATGGGTGGTTGTAAAGGACGAAACTTTTGATCCCGCAACCGCAAATATGCTTTATGAAATCGGCATAAGAGCAATCCCCGTACTGCTCGGCGGACTTTTGGCGGGGTACCTTGCATGGGCATTAAAAACGCTTTTCGGACTTTTTGTCGGTGCGGCAAAGAGCATTCCGATGATAGGTCCGCACTTCAATTGTCAGAAAAGACTTCCGTGGCTTATGAAAGAGGTTAATCCCAACTTCTCATATGAATACTTTATCGGCAAGGTGCTTGCTTTGCTCAAAATTATGATTTTCAGCGATGATTACACAAACCTCGCAGTCTATGAGGGCAATCCGATGAAAAATCCTTTCGGAGATATTGTTGACATCAAGTACAGAGGAGTGTCAAAGCTTAATTCATTCAATGTCACAAACGGATGTTGCTATGTTGATATGACCGTTTACGCAACGACCGTGAAAAACAAAAATTCTTCATTTAGGGTTAAAAACGAAAAGTTCAGACTTACCGTTTGCAGAAGTGTGAACGCCATGGATGACGGAGTTTTCACAATGAAAAAAGTAACCTGTAAAAGCTGCGGCGCAAGCTTTGATGCAACAAGAGAACGCAACTGCCCGTATTGCGGAAATCCTTATCATCTCGGCAACGATGACTGGGTTGTTGTAAGTTTCGGAAAAGGTTAATTTAAATTTCAGAATACATATAATATAAATAAGAGGAAAACGGATATGTTCGGAAAAAACAAATCAACGGGTTCAATCGAGTACATTGTAGTGGGACTCGGCAACCCCGACAGAAAATACGAAAACACACGCCACAACGCCGGCTGGCTTGCAATTGACCGCATTGCCGACAAGCTCGGTTGTGATGTGAACAAGATAAAATACAAAAGCTTTATCGGCACTTGCACTGTAAACGGCGCAAAAGTTATGCTGATGAAACCCACAACATATATGAACAACAGCGGTCAGGCAGTTGTTGAGGCGATGAACTTCTACAAAATTCCTCCCGAAAATGTCATTGTAATTTTTGACGATATCTCGCTTGATGTCGGAAAAATGCGTATCCGTTCAAAGGGCAGTGACGGCGGTCAGAGGGGAATGCGCAGTATCATCTATCTCAGCGGAAGCGATAAATTCCCCCGCATCAAGGTTGGCATAGGCGCAAAGCCAAATCCCGACTGGGACCTTGCCGACTGGGTGCTTTCAAAGTTCACTCCCGATGAAATGAAAAAGCTTGATGAAATTTTTGACAATGCCGAAAAAGCAATCGAGCTGATTATTGACGGCAAAACCGACCGTGCTATGAATTTGTTCAACTGAAAAGGGACAAAGAAATGAATAATCTCAACTTTCTTGTTGATGTTCTGAAAGACTCGCCCGTTTTCAAAACGCTTGAAAAGAATGTCAAGCCGGGCAGAACGGTCTGTGCTTCGGGACTTTCAACAATCAACAAATCAAATATCATCTATGCGCTGTGCCGCCTCAAGGGCGTCACGGCATTTTGTCTTGCCTCCGATGAAAAAGAGGCGCAAACTCTGTGCAACGACCTTTCGTGCATGGGACTTCGTGCCTATGTTTATCCCGTGCGTGACTTTAACTTTCTTGACTTTCAGAGCCGTTCTCACGAGTACGAGCACGCAAGACTTAAAGTTTTGCTCAAGCTTATCAATCATGAATGCGATGTTGCAATTGCGTGTGTTGATGCGGCGGCACAGCTTACCGTTCCGAGAAATGTGCTTGAACAGTCGGTTATTGAATTTGAAGAGGGCAGGGAGCTCTCGCTTGAAAAGGCGACAAAGGCGCTTACTCTGCTCGGCTACGAACGCTTTGATGCGGTAGAGGGCAGCGGTCAGTTTTCGCTGAGAGGCGGTATTCTCGACTTCTTTATGCCCGACAGCGACTATCCCGTGAGATGTGAATTTTGGGGCGATGAAATTACCGACCTCAGCTATTTTGACATTGAAACACAGAGAAGATTTAAAAAGGCTGACAAAATTACGCTTTCGCCCTCAACCGAAATCGTAATTGAGGACAGAGCCGCCCTTGCAGATAAAATTGAACACAAGGCAAAGCTCCTCCGTTCCAAGAACAGCGCCAAAGCCAAGGAAAAACTTTTTTCAGAGGCAGAGCTTATCCGCAGCGGTGCAATGATTGCCAATGCGGACAAATTTATCAATCAGATTTACGATAAACCCGAGTCGCTTTTTGATTATCTCGACAGAAACACCCTCGTTTTTGCGTCCGAATTTACTGCAATTCAGGAACGGGGAAAGTCAATGGACTTTATCAGCAATGAAACCCTTATGCAAGGCTTTGAGGACGGAACTCTTTGCAGAGGTTTTGACCGCTTTGCGCTCACATTCAACGAATGTACCGAGTTTTTGCAAAGTCACGGAACAATCGTGCTTGAAAACTTTGTTCACGGAAGTATGCCTATCAAGCTGTCGGAAATCATCAGCTTTTCAACAAAACAGCTCTCGGCATGGGGCGGTTCGTATAAACAGCTAAAAGAGGATGTTGACGGACTTTTTACCCCCGAAAGCAAGGGCGTTATATTTGCAGGAACAGAAAGAGCTGCCAAAAATCTTTGTGACACCTTTAACGCAGATGGTATAAACGCTGTTTACAGCGAGGGTGCGGATAAGATTTCAAAGGGCGAATTGCTTGTTATGCAGGGTGCATTGAGTGCGGGCTTTGAATATCCGTCACAAAAGTTTTTTGCAATAACCTACAGTCAGGTTTCGTACCGCCCCGAAAAGTCCAAAAAGAAGAAGAAAAAGACGGGACAGGAAATTTACAGCCTTTCAGAGCTTGCCCCCGGTGATTATGTTGTACACAATGTTCACGGTATCGGTGTGTTCGGCGGTATAAGAAAAATTGATACTCACGGAGTTATAAAGGACTATATCAAGATTGACTACGCAAAGGGCGATGTGCTTTATGTGCCTGTCACACAGCTTGATATGGTTGCAAAATATATAGGACCGAAAGAGGATTCAAGGGTTAAGCTTAACCGACTCGGTTCGGGCGACTGGCAAAAGGCAAAGGCAAGGGTTAAAACCTCTGTCAAGGACATTGCCAAGGAGCTTATTGAGCTTTACTCACAGCGTATGAAAGCCAAGGGCTATGCCTTTTCGGCTGATAACGAGTGGCAGAGAGATTTTGAACTCAGCTTTGAATATGACGAAACTCCCGACCAGCTGCGTTGTTGTGAGGAAATCAAGCATGATATGATGCGTTCGTCGCCGATGGACAGACTTCTCTGCGGTGATGTCGGATTCGGCAAAACAGAGGTTGCACTCCGTGCCGCCTTTAAGTGTATTGCAGATTCAAAGCAATGCGCATTGCTCTGCCCCACAACAATCCTCGCATGGCAGCATTATCAGACGGTAATCAAGCGTTTTGAGGGCTATCCCGTTCGTGTGGAACTGCTTTCAAGATTCCGTACAGCAAAACAGCAGAAAGAAATTCTCCAAAAGCTAAAGCGAGGAGAAATTGATATGATTGTCGGAACTCACAGACTTGTGCAGAAGGATGTTGAATTCCGTGACCTCGGACTTGCAATCATAGATGAGGAACAGCGTTTCGGTGTTGCTCAAAAGGAGAGGTTCAAGGAACTGTGCAAAAATGTCGATGTGCTTACGCTCTCGGCTACTCCTATTCCGAGAACCCTCAATATGGCAATGAGCGGTCTGCGTGATATGAGCGTTATCGAAGAAGCTCCGACAAACCGTCAGCCTGTTCAGACCTATGTGCTTGAACACGATGATGCGGTTATCAACGAGGCAATCCGCCGTGAACTCCGCCGTGGCGGTCAGGTGTTCTATCTTCACAACAATGTTGAAACAATTTCTTCATGTGCCGCAAAAATTCAGGAGGCTGTTCCCGAGGCAAAAATCGCAATCGGTCACGGCAAAATGAAAGAGGGCGAACTCAGCGAAGTTTGGCGACAGATGCTTGAACAGGAGATTGATGTGCTTGTCTGCACGACAATTATCGAAACGGGTGTCGATTTGCCGAATGCCAACACCCTTATTATAGAAAATGCCGACTGTATGGGACTTTCGCAGTTGCATCAGCTCAGAGGCCGTGTGGGCAGAAGTTCACGAAGGGCATATGCCTACTTTACCTTCAGACGGAACAAGGTTCTCACGGAGATTCAGCAGAAAAGGCTTGCCGCAATCAGGGAATTTACAGAATTCGGCAGCGGCTTCCGCATTGCAATGCGTGACCTTGAACTGCGAGGTGCGGGCAATATTATGGGCGCACAGCAGCACGGGCATATGGAATCGGTCGGTTACGATATGTACCTCAAGCTTCTTGATGAGGCAGTAAGCGAGGAAAAGGGCGAGCAGAATGTCACAAAAGACCTCGACTGTCTTATTGATATTTCGGTTGACGCTCATATTCCCGAAAGCTATGTTGAAAGTCTTACACTTCGTCTTGATGTTTACCGCAGAATTGCCGATATCCGCAGTAACGAGGACGCAGACGATGTTATTGACGAGCTGCAGGACAGATTCGGCAAGATTCCGAACTCGGTTCTCGGACTTATCGACATTGCCCTTGTGCGTAACAAGGCTTACTCAATGGGCATTTACGAAATCAGACAGAACGGCACAACGCTCATGCTCTTTGTAAACGAACTCAAATCCCCTCAGGTTGCCGACTTGCTCATTGCTTTGGGCGGAAAGGCAAAGCTTGTTGCCGGAGCAAAACCGTGCGTTGCGGTTGAGTGCAAAAACAGTTCCGCTCCGCTTGAAATCCTCACCAAAATTTTCGGTGTGCAGTAATTTAACGGTATAAAGCCGTAATTTGTTAAGAAAAAACCTCCCGAAACTACAAAAATGCTGTTTTTCGGTGGAAATTCTCAACAAAATTTTATAAAAATGTAGACAATGACGATTTTTTTGTGTATAATCGTAAGGTACATTATCCTGTGAAAGTGTGTTTGCAGGACACTTTGCATTTAATTTTTCAGAAGGACGGTAAAAAACTATGAAGCCTAATATCAAGGTTGGTTCATTTTTACTTGCAATTGTTATGATGTTCTCAGTTTTTGCAATTGCAGGTTGTACACCCACAACAATCAACAAAGAATGGTCGTATAAGACAAGCGACAACGAGCTTGCCATCGGCGTTTATATCTACTCACTCAATGCAGCTTACAGTCAGGCTGAGTCATTTGCTAAAAAGCTTGACGATTATGATTCGACATCTGACAAGTGGCTTGATGAAAAAATCAAGGACGATGACGGCAACGAGCAGGTTGCAAGAGAGTGGATTAAAGATCAGGCTAAGAAAATGTGCCTCAGCTACCTCGTAGTTGACGAACAGCTTAAAAAGGAAAATGTAAACATCGGTCAGGCAACTATTGACTCCGCAACAAGTCAGGCTGAATCATACTGGAATGTCGGCCCGTATGCGTCACAGGGTTATGTAATGCCGATGAAGAAGCAGTATGAAAAGTACGGCGTTTCACTCGACAGCTTTGCATACTGCACAACTCTCTACAACACAAAGTATGAGGCTCTTTTCAAAGCAGTTTACGGCAAGGGCGGTTCAAAGGAAGTTTCCGACGCCGACCTTACAAAGTATTTCAAGGAAAACTATACGGACTACTCATATCTTCCCGTGAACCTTTATACATCAACAAAAGATGAGGCAGGTTCATCAAAGAATGTTGCAATGAGCGACAAGGAAATCAAGAAGGTTGAGGATCAGCTTAACGGCTACAAGAATGACCTTAACAAGGGCGGTTCTTTTGATGATGTTATTGCATCATACAAGAAGTCAAGCGGTTCGGGAACAGATTCTTCTGTTTCAAATGTAGAAGTTCTCGACAAGAGCTCAATCGGCGACGAGCTTAAAAAGGCTATCGGCAAGCTTGAAACAGGCAAGGCTGAAACTCTTAAGGTCGGCAGCGGCGACAGCGCAATCTACTATCTCGTTTATAAGAAAGACGTCAACAAGGATGTTGACAGCTATATCGGCAACGAATCAAACAGAGCCGGTGTACTTGCGTCAATGAAGGCAGACGAATTTTCAAAGTACATTGACAGTCTTGCAGAGAAACTCAAGTATGAAGAAAACACTTCGGTTATTGACAAGTATAAGCCCGAACTCTTCTTCGTTGCGGTTGAGCCAACAACATCGGCGTCAACAACATCGGCATCCGATAAAAGCTCAAAATAATTGATATCGGACATACAACAGACGCATTTTCAGATTATTCTGAAGAAAGGGGCTTTTATGAAAAAACATTCAAAGCTTTGCGCAATTTTTCTGACGGCACTTTTGAGCATTTCTGCTGTGAGCTTTTCCGTATCGGCAGTCGGTGAGGAGGTTGATCCCGGCGGAGATTCAAGCGTTATTGTTGATCCCGTAGAGCCGGAGCCCGAACCGGAACCATCACCGGAACCATCACCGGAGCCTGAGCCACAGCCGCAGCCCGATCCTGTGTATCCGGATTCTTCGGACAGTTCATCATATGTAGATCCCGGCTATTCGTCAAGTGATTCGTCATATGACAACAGCTATAACTATGACAGTAGCTATGACTACAACAATAACAGTTATGACAATAATTACAGCAGCAGTCAGACTTACTACTACTCTGAGCCGTCATATGTAGGCGGCGGTCAGTCCTATGTTGCTCCGTCAAATACTGCTCCGTCAGCGTCGCTCATCAAGTCTGACGATAACATTGACGAAAAAACTCTTTCAAGCAACGACTGGTCGGATATCGCAAAAAATCTTAAAAATACCGACACATCGAGTTCTGACGGTGATGACTTTAACTTCATCAAGAACAATAACAGCAAGGGTGACAACGGTCATTGGATGTTCTATGTTTCACTCGTTTTACTCTCACTCGGTGTTGCAGGCATTGCATACTTTGTAATTTCAACTGTTCTCAACAGAAAGAAGAGAGTCACAGTCGGCGGCAGAAGTAACGCTCCAAAGAGCAAATCTGTACAGCCACAGCGTTACGGCAGTAACGATGATTATGCCGATGATTACTCATCTTCAGGCAGAAAGTCCGAAAGACGCAGTAAGTACGATACTGCCGAAATTCAGCTTCCAAAGAACAGCCAAAAGGGCGGAAGAAGATACAAATAATTAGATAACTTTATAAAACAAAAGCAGTTCCAAAATCGGAACTGCTTTTTTGTTTGACTGTGTAATTAAATTTTCGCATGACTTCTGTTTGAATGACAAAATCAGTTTTTGTCATACGGCTTTTTGTATGCCTCTTTGAACGGTTTTACAGTGCCGTCCTTTTCTTCAACGCTTACATTATCAAGTGTTGCGTTGAACTGTGTGCGGATTTCGCCGAGATAAATTTTGTACAGCTCTTTCTGCTCTTTTTGCTCAGCCTCGGTAAGTCCCTGTTCCTTTTTCTTTTTTGCAAGCTCGTTAATTCTGTCAAGCATCTTTTTATCCATAAGTCAATCCTCCCGACCGTTATTTTGGTTTTGAGAGCAATCTGCTCCAAAGCTATGATATCACACAATCAGTCAAAGTGCAAATTTCCGATTTGTCGGTTGAAAACAAAAATTTTTTGTGCTATCATTCAATTAAAGCCGTTATATGGCAAATTTTTTCGGCGGTGAATTATGGAAAATTTCAGCTTATTACACCCGACAAATTCAAATGCATCCTACAGAACTCTCAACAAAGAGGCGCTGAATGATTTGTCGGTTGATTATATATGTGACGCTCTCACAAAAGAGCAGTATGAACGCAACAGCATAAAGCAGCTGCTGATAAATATTACGGATGACGAGGAAGTTATAAAATATCGTTGCGATGTTTTTGAGGATTTTCTCCGTTTTCCGAAACTTCGTGATGATCTATCCGCACTTCTTGTAAAGCTGAACGATTTGCGTGAAATTGAGCGCTTTCAAAAGGATACCGAGGCATCTTCCTTGTGGCAACTTGTAAACCGACTTCGTGAAATGGACGGCTATGTTGATTGCATTACAAGAATAAAAAACACGCTTGAAACAATTGAAGTAAAGTCGCAGGGCCTGCTTGAGCTCAAGAAAAATGTCCAGTTAATTTACAATGACAGCGGTTTTCCCGAACTAAAAAAGGATATAATAGATACGCTTGCAAAGGCTCAAAAGCTCAAGAGCATTACACTCGGTGTGAATCTTGACGATTTGCTCCGCCCAAAGAGTGTGGGTGTAATCTCACTCAATGACAAAGAATTTACCGACAGCGGTATTCTCAAAAGATTTATGAAGTTTACAAACCGTGACAGCGAACTGCACCACGGCAACGATGTTTCGGGATTTTTAAGCTTTCATCCGTCCAATCCGTCAACCTCGCAGTTCGGGCTGGGACAGTTTGTTGTGGGCGCTCAGCAGGATGTAAACCACACTATGAACAGCTCGCTGACCGGCGCAGATCCTATGTCTGACGCACTCAAAAATGTTGTGACCGATATCCTCCGCAGAACCGTAAATGACATAAAATCAATGCTCAACAGATATGTCAATGTCAACGGCTACTCGTTCGTTTCGCTTATGCCCGAAATCATTTTCTATATTCGTTTTGCAGAGCTTTGTGATAAGATGAAAAAGAAAAATCTTCCGCTGTGCAAGGCAGAAGTTTTGCCGAAAGAGGACAGAAACTGCTGTCTTAGAGATGTTTACAACCTCAAACTCGGTATAAAATCGGCAAACGGTGAGAATTTGGATATTGTCACAAACGATATTGATTTTAACGATGACAGGCGAATTTACATTCTGACAGGTCCGAACCGTGGCGGTAAAACCACGATTACTCAGGCGGTCGGACTTGCGTTTCTGCTTGCTCAGAACGGAATATATGTTCCTGCAACGCAGATGAAATTCAGCCCATGCGACAGCATTTTTACGCATTTTCCTGCCGATGAAAACGATACCGTTGACCTCGGCAGACTCGGTGAAGAAAGCAAAAGACTTGCTGAAATTTTCTCTTCGGCAAGCCGTTACAGCCTGCTTTTGCTCAACGAAAGCCTTGCAACAACCAATGTTGCCGAGGGCTTGTACATTGCCCGTGATGTTGTCAAATCAATGCGATATCTCGGCACAAGGGCGATTTTTAATACTCATATGCACGATTTGGCTCGCAATCTTGACGAGGTGAACACAACCGTAAAGGGCGACAGCAAGATTGAAAGTCTGGTAACAGGTGTCGAAAACGGACAGCGTTCGTTCAAGGTTTTCATCGCTCCGCCTCAAGGTGTAAGCTATGCCAAAGACATTGCCGAAAAATACGGTGTAACCTTTGACAAAATCAAAAAACAGATTGATCGGCAGCGTGTCGCTGTACCCGGTTCGGGAAGATAGTATGTAATAATAAAAACATATTATGCCCGAGCATATTATTGTAGTTGTTCGTACAAACCCGTAGGGGCGGATATCATCCGCCCGCAAGTAAAGACACAAACATTGTGATAGAAATAAACTATATAAATATCACAAAGTTACTGCTATTTTATAGGGGAGAACCTCGTTCTCCCGTTCGTGTGCATTGCACACGATTGCACGCAATGCGTGCAAATTTGAATACACATTTTTTATCACATCAAAAATATTATGTATAAGCATAAATATTCATCAATGCGGGCGGATATTATGTGCAGTGTAGTAACATAGTATACAACAGTGCAAAGACATAGTATACAGTTTTA
>ERZ773148.2314-NODE-2314-length-14738-cov-5.145611_pt1 | contig 14738 bp, 14 predicted proteins | sample MGYA00580846_ERZ773148 | MGnify/ENA primary metagenome ERZ773148 (study PRJEB29015, sample SAMEA2737879) | human gut metagenome | biome: human gut; feature: human-associated habitat; material: faeces | place: China | collected 2012 ... | reverse complement strand
CGAGCTGGGTTCAGAACGTCGTGAGACAGTTCGGTCTCTATCTATCGTGGGCGCAGGAGTTTTGAGTGGAGCCGTCACTAGTACGAGAGGACCGTGACGGACGGACCTCCGGTCTGCCGGTTGTGCCGCCAGGTGCACCGCCGGGTATCCGAGTCCGGACGGGATAAGCGCTGAAAGCATCTAAGTGCGAAGCCCACCGCGAGATGAGAACTCCATAGAGGGTCGTCGCAGACGACGACGTTGATAGGGCGCAGGTGTAAAGACGGTGACGTCAAAGCCGAGCGCTACTAATTGCCCGATAGCTTTCTTATCAGGGCACATGCTTTCAACTGTGTTAGCAGTTTTGCTTGCCGATATGTCACCCTATTTCAGGTGGTTATTGCGGCGGGGTCCCACCTCTTCCCATTCCGAACAGAGAAGTTAAGCCCGCTTGCGCCGATGGTACTGCAATGCAATGCGGGAGAGTAGGTAACCGCCTCCTTTTAAATGAAGCCTCGAGAGTCATTAGATTCCCGAGGCTTTTTTAATGTACAATGAATAATGTATAGTGTGTAATGGATAATGTATAGTGTATAGGATTATATTAAATGTGATTTTAAGATGAACTGTGATAATGTCGTTTATAGTTTTTGTCGATTTCTGGCTTCTATTATGAGGGCACCTCGCTCTCATGGCTTTGGTGTGCAGTCGCCTTTTGCCTTCGACTTTATCACAGAGGTCGTCAGGAGGCGTTGTGATGATGCTGAGGATGCAATGCTGATGGATATCGTTGACAACTCTAAGATTGAGTTTGTCAGTCCAAAGACAGCTTTTGTTTATAGCTCCAATACGAAGCGGCGTTTGAATAAGTTCTATCATCGTTTGTCGGAATTTGTTGGAAAGCATGATGAGATAGAGCGTGTTTATGTCGTGGAGGGTATTCATTGTTGTGGCGATAATTGCCATCAGTGGATATCGCTGTGTAAAGACGAAGCCGTGACAGTGAGTTTTGATGTTTTCGACTGTGGAGTAGCCTTTTGCGTAAGAAATATGTATAAAAACAGTTATAAAGTAATACTTCTTTAGTCATTTAGCAATTATTATCCTTTTATTTTGTAAAAATCTGAGGTAAAATGTTGCAAATTAAATTTATTTGTTTATTTTTGCGCCACATTTTGTATATTCGATGATACGAGTAAAAGTTAAAGACAGAATAGTAACCTTTTAATGCTATAGACTATGTATTGGACTCTTGAATTGGCCTCCAAGCTTGAAGATGCTCCTTGGCCAGCTACTAAAGATGAGTTGATAGATTACGCCGTTCGTTCTGGTGCTCCTGATGAGGTTGTTCAGAACCTTGAGGAGATAGAGGATGAGGGCGATGTTTATGAAAGTATAGAAGATTTGTGGCCCGATTATCCTTCCAAGGAAGACTTCCTTTGGAATGAGGATGAATATTAGTCCACAAAGGTTGAATAATGGCTGTGCAAGGTAGCGCAGCCATTATTTTTATTTCTCTTTGGAGCGGTTAATTATACAATATTTATCTTTTTTCTGCGTTATCATATCGTGTTTAGAAGCAGAATATATATCCTCGTCATTCTCCTTGTGTGCTTGGCTGTCAAGGTCCATGCGCAATACGATCCGTCTTTCAGTCATTATTATGACATGGAGACGTCGTTCAATCCTGCCTCAGCGGGCAAGGATACTAAGTTGAATGTCGTGGCTGCCTATGCGCTCGATATGGCAGGCTTTGAACATAATCCACAGACGGCTTATGCCTCGGCCGACATGCCTTTCTATTTCATGAAATCGTATCATGGCGTAGGCCTACGGTTTATGAACGACAAGATTGGTCTCTTCACGCATACCATGCTTGACGCGCAATATGCCTATCGCTTCAAGCTGTTAGGCGGGAAGATGGCGGTCGGTTTGCAGGCCGGTTTCATCAGCGAGGATTTCGACGGCAGCAAGGTCGATGTCGAGGAGTCCAACGACCCGGCCTTGAGCACCTCCTCGCTTTCGGGAAACACCTTTGATTTAGCTTTAGGACTCTATTATTCTCAGAAGTATTGGTATGCCGGTTTCTCGGTGCAACATCTCACGGCTCCCCTGGTTTCATTGGGCGATAACAATGAGTTGAAGATAGACCGCACGTTTTATTTAACCGGTGGAGGCAATATCCCTTTTAGAAATCCGTTTTTAAGTGTGAAGCCATCCTTTCTCGTCCGCACCGACGGTGTGAGCTGGAGAGGCGACATCACCGGGCGACTGGTCTATACCAATGGTTCGCGGATGCTGTACGTCGGAGCCGGCTACAGCCCCACCATCTCGGCGACAGTCATGGTTGGCGGCAGCTTCCATGGTGTAGTCTTGGGCTACAGCTATGAGATATACACTTCCGCCATCAACCCCGGCAATGGCAGCCATGAGCTCTTCATCGGCTACCAGCATGACATCAACTTAGTGAAAAAGGGTAGAAACAAGCATAAGAGTGTCAGAATCCTGTAGACGGACATTCCAAGAAATAAAAACAGCTATATATAGATGCGCAAAATATTTTCATCGTTCGCAGTGCTTCTCGTAGCACTTTCTCTCTCGGGCTGCTTCAGCGCCAAGACGGCCTCCATGTCGGGTCGAGGCGGTGAGGTCGTCGGTGTTGGCGGTCGTGCTTTCAACGAGCCGACGCCTTATGGTATGGTACGTGTCAACCGTGGCTACCTGAAGATGGGCGACAGCAAGACCGACAGCCTTTGGGGCAAGAAGACGCCCGTCAAGGACATCTCCGTCGACGGTTTCTGGATGGACCAGACCGAGATAACCAACTCCCAGTACAAGCAGTTTGTGATGTGGGTGCGCGACTCCATCCTCCGCACGCGCCTTGCCGACCCCTCCTATGGTGGCGACGAGACCTATATGATTACCGAGGATAAGAATGGCGACCCCGTGACTCCGCATATCAACTGGAAGAAGCGGTTGCCGCGCAAGCCCAATGAGGATGAGCAGCGGGCCATCGAGAGCCTCTATGTCACCAACCCCGTCACGGGTGAGAAGCTCTTAGACTATAAGCAGATGAACTACCGCTATGAGGTCTACGACTATACGGCTGCTGCGCTGCGCCGCAACCGTCTCAACCCCTCAGAGCGTGACTTGAACACCGATGATGTCGTAGACCCCAATGCCGTGGTGATGATCAGCAAGGATACGGCCTATGTCGACGACGAGGGCAATATCGTGCGCCAGACCATCAACCGGCCGTTGTCAGGACCGTGGGACTTCCTCAATACGTATATTGTCAACATCTATCCCGACACGACCTGCTGGGTCAACGACTTCCGCAATTCAGACAATGAAGTCTACCTGCGCAATTATTTCTCCAACCCTGCTTACAACGACTATCCCGTTGTCGGTGTGACCTGGGAGCAGGCCAATGCCTTCTGCGCTTGGCGCACCGACTACCTGCTCAGAGGTCTTGGTCCGGAGGCTCGCTATGTGCAGCGCTACCGTCTGCCGACAGAGGCCGAATGGGAGTATGCCGCCCGTGGCAAGGACCAGACGGAGTTTCCGTGGAATAACAAGGATGTCGCCAATGGCAATGGCTGCTTCTACGCCAATTTCAAGCCCGACAGAGGTAACTATACCAAGGACGGCAATCTGATTACGGCTAAAGTAGGCAGCTATTCGGCCAACAGCAATGGCCTCTACGATATGGCCGGAAATGTGGCGGAATGGACGAGCACGGTGTATACCGAGGCCGGTGTTGACGCCATGAACGACCTCAACCCGCAGCTGAGCTACAACGCCGATGCCGCCGACCCCTACCGGTTGAAGAAGAAGAGTGTGCGAGGTGGCTCGTGGAAAGATCCGGAGAGCTTCATCCGCTCGGCATGGCGCTCATGGGAATATCAGAACCAGCCCAGAAGCTATATCGGCTTCCGATGCGTCAGGTCGCTGGCCAACAGCACAACAGGCAAACAGAAGAAAAGATAAACTATTATGACAGCATACAGTAAATATAATCTCGTCTACCGCCTGCAGAAATGGATGGATACCGTGGCAGGCCAGACATTCCTCAATTATGCTTACAGTTGGGGTGCGTCCATCGTTATCCTTGGAGCGCTGTTTAAACTGACCCATCTCCCGGGTGCCAATATCATGCTCTTCATCGGTATGGGCACCGAGGTCTTCGTCTTCTTCATCTCGGCCTTCGACCGTCCGTTTGACAAGACTGCCGACGGTCGTGTGATGCCTACGCGTCTCACCGAGGAGTTCCTTGAGACCGGGCAGGTGAACTATACTTCTAACGAGGAGGCTGCCGCACAGCATCAGGCCGCTTTCTCCGGTGCACCGGTCAATCCTCAGCCCGCCGCTGTTGTCAATCCTCAGCCCGCTGCTGTTAATCCCCAGCCTGCTGCATCGTCAGAGCCAGTCGCTGCTCCGTCCGCGTCCGCTGCTGTTGTCAATCCTCAGCCCGCTTATGTGCCGCAGATGTCGAAGGAGGAGGCCGAGGCCATGAACCAGGCCCAGGGCGACTATGTGGAGGAGCTGAAGACGCTGGTGGAGACGCTGAAGAAAGTCAACGACCAGAGTTCCCGACTCACCCGCGACAGCGAGGAGATGGAGAATCTCAACCGCACCCTCACGGGCATCAGCAAGATTTATGAGATGCAGCTCAAGGGTGCCAGCAAGCAGATAGGTACAATCGATGAAATCAATGCCCAGACCCGCAAGATGGCTGAGCAGATAGACCAGCTGAACAAGATTTACGCCCGCATGATAGAGGCCATGACCGTTAACATGCGCGCTGCCGCTCCTGGGTCTTCTATAAACAATAACGAATAAATGGCTATCAAGAAACGACCGGTCTCACCGCGTCAGAAGATGATCAACCTCATGTATATCGTTCTTCTGGCGATGCTGGCCCTTAACGTGTCTACGGAAGTGCTCCATGGCTTTGCTGTCGTGCAGGAGAGCCTGGACCGCACCACCGGCAACGCGTCGAAGGCCAACGAGGAAATCTATGGCAGTTTCAAAGACCAGATGGCGTCGAACCCCGAGAAGGTGCGCCAATGGTTTGAGAGAGCCACGGAGGTGAAGGACATGAGCGACTCCCTCTACAACTTTGCCGAGGCGCTGAAGGTGGCCATCGTCAAAGAGGCTGACGGCCCTGACGGCGACCTCCACAATATCGACAACACCGACAATATCGACGCTGCCGGCACCGTCATGCTCGCTCCCTTCACGGGAAAAGGCAAGAAGCTCTATAATGCCATCAACAGCTACCGCAACCGTATCTTGGCTTATGTCACCGACCCGCGCCAGCGCGCCATCATCGAGAGCAACCTCTCCACAAAGGTGCCACGCGGCAAGAACAACCTCGGTAAGAACTGGCAAGAATACATGTTTGAGGACATGCCGGTCGCCGCCGCCGTCACCCTGCTCTCCAAACTTCAGAACGACGTGCGCTATGCCGAGGGCGAGGTTCTCCACACCTTGGTCTCCAACATCGACCTGAAGGACATCCGCGTGAACAAGTTGCAGGCTTTTGTCGTGCCTGAGAAGACAACCCTCTACCCCGGTGAGCGCTTCATGGCCAACATCGTCATGGCCGCTGTCGACACCACGCAGCAGCCGGAGATCTATGTCAACGGCTCCCGCGTCGCTACCCGCAATGGGCAGTATAGTTTTACAGCCGGTGGGGTGGGCGAGCACCAGTTTGGCGGCTACATCCTCATGCGCAATGCCCGTGGCGACGTCCTGCGCCGCAACTTCCTCCAGAAATACAATGTCATCCCCGTGCCCGGTGGCGCTACTGTTGCCGCCGAGCTTATGAACGTCCTCTATGCAGGATATAACAACCCCATCAGCGTCAGTGTCCCTGGCGTGCCACAGAATGGCGTCACGCTCTCGATGACGGGCGGACGGCTCATCACCAAGGGAGCCGGACATTATGTCGCTGTGCCCTCTGCCGTGGGCCAGGATGTGACCTTCCGCGTCTCAGCCCGCGACGGCAAGATGACGCGGTCGTTCCCACCCTTCGTCTTCAAAGTTAGGAAACTCCCCGACCCGACAGCGTATATCGCCTTGGGCTCCGACCGCTATAAAGGTGGCAACCTCAGCAAGGCCGGACTCATGGGCGCCGACCACCTCAGCGCCGCCATCGACGACGGCATCTTAGACATTCAGTTCCGGGTCACCGGCTTCTCAGCTGTCTTCTACGACAACATGGGCAATGCCGTGCAGATGGCCTCTCAGGGCGCCTCGTTCACCGACCGCATGCGTGAGCAGTTCAGACATCTCTCACGCGGCCGAAGGTTTTATATCACGGAGATTCATGCCGTAGGCCCCGACGGTATCAGCCGCACACTGCCGGGTGCCATGGAGGTGAAGGTGAGATAAGCAGATTAATCAACAACAAAGCATCAGAGTTCTTATGAGAAGGACATTATTCATATTGGCGATAGGATTGTTCGCTACGTTAAGTGTCAACGCTCAGCCGCAGGCCAGACGGCAGCAACAGCAGGAGCAGCAGAAGTCGAACCGCAACAACATGACGTTGCGGGCGCAGATTTCGTTTCCTACCGAGCAGACGATGAATGAGGATGTGGTGTGGCGCCGCGATGTCTACCGAGAGATAGACCTTACCGACGATGCCAATGCCGCCCTCTACTATCCTACGGAGCCGTTGGGCTCGCAGATGAGTCTTTTCACGCTCATCTTCAAGCTCGTCATGGCAGGACCCAACCATGGTGGTGTGGCCGCCTATAGCTACGATGTCAACAGTGGCAGCGAGCGATTCGATGAGTCGCTGCGGATTAAGCCGCTGAAATTCCTCGACGACTACCATATTTTCTACGAGCGCAGCGACCGCGGTGTCCATATCGACGACAGCGACATCCCCTCGGCCGAGGTCAAGGCTTATTTCATCAAGGAGAGCAGCTATTTCGACCAGACGACGGCGACCTTCCATACCAAGGTCCTGGCTTTATGCCCGGTCATGTTTCGCGAGGATGACTTCGGCGATGGTGTCACCAAATATCCCCTTTTCTGGGTGCGCTACAGCGACTTGGCTCCTTACCTGTCGAAGCAGTTCATCATGACGAGTAATGTCAACAACGCGGCTACGATGAGCGTTGACGACTATTTCACGACAAACTCCTACAAGGGTAAGATTTACAAAACCAACAATCTCTTGGGTAAGACGCTGGCGCAGGTTGTCGGTGGCGATACCACGAAGCTCACCAAGGAGCAGAAGCGTATCGACGACGAGATAGAGGCTTTTGAGAAGAATATCTGGGGCGACCCGGCTGTCAAGGACTCGTTGGACTCTATCGCTAAACTCGACCCGAAGGCGCTTCGTGCCATGCGTAAGAACAGCCGCCGCACGGGTGCGACAAAGACCAAGACGGTGCGCCGCCGCGGGCCCCGCACCACGACGTCGTCCTCTTCGGACGGAGCTGCTCGTGTGACGGTACGGCGTCAGAGACATTAGGATTATAACGGGCTTGTCGGAGAGAGATGATGAGCCGCATTTAAAATATCATGAGGAGAATTTATACCGCAGTGGCCCTTGCCTTGATGACAATGGCCACTATCCCCGCCTTTGCCCAGGTGAAGCTTGGTGTCAAGGGCGGTCTTAACGTGTCAAAGATGAGCGTCAGCTCCGATGTCTTGGATGCTGACAACCGTGCCGGATGGTTCATTGGTCCTACCTTGAAGCTCACGGTGCCTATCGTAGGCCTTAGCTTCGATGTGTCGGCACTCTACGATCAGAAGTCGACAAAGGTCAGCGACGACAATAATGGTTCCAAGACCATCAAGCAGCAGGCTATTGACATCCCTGTCAACGTGCGCTATGGTGTGGGCTTAGGCGATGCCGCCAACATCTTCTTCTTTGCCGGTCCGCAGTTCGCCTTCAATGTCGGCGACAAGGAGTTTAAGTGGAATAGCACAAGCAGCTATGAGAACACCTTCCAGCTGAAGAAGTCGACGCTGAGCGTCAATGTCGGTGCCGGCGTCACGCTTCTGAGCCACCTCCAGCTCACGGCTAACTACAATATCGCCTGTGGCAAGACCGGTGACGCCACCGTTTGGAATACTGTTGAGAAGACCAGCCAGGAAGTGGTGAAGAACGGCCGCACCAACTCCTGGCAGGTGGGAGTAGCGTATTTCTTCTAAGAAGAAGTCCGGACTTTTTTACATTACATTCCCAACTTGTACACCTTCACATTTTTGAAGGTAGCGTTGCCACCCTCGCTGTAGAAGCGAAGGTTGTTGTAAGGCTTTGTGGGGAAGACGAGGTTTGTCATGGAGATACGGCCACCGTGGCATAGTGGTCCTTGCCATAGTCAAGGAATTTGGCCACGTCTGGAGCATCATCGCATTTGAAAGTCTTACCGTCGAAGGCTCCATTCATTCTGAATGATGATTCACGGTAAATGCCGTGGATGGAGTTGCTAACTGATCACACAAAAACAGCGCCATGAATTCATGGCGCTGTCAGGATATGCAGTATTTCTCTTACGTCTTATTTCTGAGTGAGCAGGTCGAGCTTCATCGTGGGCTTGAGGACGTTGTGGACCTTCTGCTTGCTGCCCTTGATGTTGAGGGTGGCGGTGCCCTTGATGTCACGGCTTGACGCTCCTACCTTGAAGGTATAGGAGCCTCCATCGGCCACCCATGCACTCTGCTTGGTATTGAAGGAAGCCAGGTCGGCCTTGTCAATGTTCATCGTCAGGGTCTGGCTCTCACCGGGCTGCAGGGTGCGGGTCTTGGCGAAGGCCTTCAGCTCTTGTGCAGGCTTCTCGATGGCACCCTTGGGCGCTGTGACATAGACCTCGGCCACTTCCTTACCCGGACGCTTGCCGGTGTTGGTGACGGTGACGCTGACGGAGATGTTGCTGCCATTGTCGGCGGCTTTGACATCATTATAGCTGAAGGTCGTATAGCTCAGACCATAGCCGAAGGGGTAGGAGACGGTCTTGTCGAAAGTATCGAAATAGCGGTAGCCAACGTAGATATCCTCATCGTAGAGGGTGTAGCCCACGTTCTTCACATTCTTCCACTTAGACATATCGCCCATGATATCTGAGCCCTTGCCGTCAGAGGGGAAGTTCTTTGAGGAAGCGGCATCCTGATAGGCGATGGGCCATGTCATCGGCAGCTTGCCTGACGGGGTGAGCTTGCCGGAGAGCAGCTCAGCTACAGAGTTACCGAACTCCTGGCCACACTGCCAAGGCAGCAGGATGGCATCGGGAATATTCTTCCAGGAAGCGGACTCGATGACGCCACCGATGTTCAGCACGACGACGACTTTCTTGCCCTGGGCGTGGAATGCCTCGGTCACCTTGTTGAGCAGTTGCAGCTCGGTCTCGTTCAGATTGAAGTCCTTAGCTGTGCGGTCGCTACCCTCGCCGGAGAGACGCTGGAGCGTGACGATAGCCACATCATCATTCTGCGCTGCCTTCTGGATGTTCTCATCGGAGGGTACAACCTCTGAAGCCAGCGGCTTCGGCATCCACCAAGGAATGTTCATCTTAGCCACTGCTGCATCATGGTCGCTGAGTTGCTTGGTGTAAGTGTCTATCATGGAGTTGTCGACCGTATATCCTGCATTGCGCATACCCTCCACGAGCGATACGGTGTAACGGCGGTTGACGTCGCCCGAACCGGTACCGCCTGCGATAGGCTTGTAAGCAGCCACACCATAGAGGGCCACAGTCTTGATGTTCGGGCTCAGTGGCAGCACACCTTTATTCTCAAGGAGCACAGTACCCTCTGCGGCAGCATTGCGTGTGACGAGGGCGTGGGCCTTGAGATCGGGGTCGTTCTTATACTGATAGCCTTTGAAATGAGGTGTCTTAACGATATACTGGAGTATGCGTTTGACGTTTTCGTCGATATATTTGATGTCGAGCTTGCCACTCTTCACGGCCTTCTCAATATCTTCAATATCATCCTCGCCACCTGGCTCGATGAGGTCGTTGCCAGCATACATGTTGGCCGCTCTGTCAGGGATACCATTGAAGGCGGAGAGTCCTACGTTTCCAGGGTGCGGGCGACGGATAGGGTCGCGGCCACCGCCCCAGTCTGTCATCACAATACCTTTATAGCCCCACTCATCGCGGAGGATAGTGGTCAGAAGGTCGCGGCGCTCACTCGTCATCTTGCCGTTGACGAGGTTGTAAGACGACATCACCGTCCAGGGCTGGGCCTTCTTGATAGCTATCTCGAAGTTTTTCAGATAGATTTCCCTTGCAGCGCGCTGGCTGACGATGGCATCGTTGCCGAGGCGCTGCGTCTCCTGGTTGTTGAAGGCGAAGTGCTTGATGGAGGTTCCTACACCCTGGCTCTGTACACCGTTGATATAGGCCGCGGCGATGTTTCCGGAGAGTACCGGGTCCTCGGAATAGTATTCGAAGTTGCGACCGCAGAGCGGGTTACGATGGATGCAGACACCGGGGGCAAGGAGCACGTCGACACCATAGCGGTGGACCTCGTCGCCGATGGCCGATCCGACACTTGTCACGAGGTCGGTATTCCATGAACTGGACAGGCAGGTGCCTATCGGGAAGTGGGTGCAATAATAAGTATTACTGTCATACGGGCGCGTAGGGTTGATGCGCAGTCCGGCAGGACCATCGGCAAGGAGCGTGTAGGGAATCCCTAAACGGGGGATGCCGATGGTGGCACCGGCAACACCAGCGACGATATCGGCGTATTTGCCGCCCTGACTGGTGTCAGAAGCACGGTGGGTACCTACACACAGCTCGATTTTCTCCTGGAGGGTCATGGCTTTGATGACCTCATCGATGTTGTTGGCATTGAGTTTCGGAGTCTGTGCCATTGCAGCGCCTGTACAGGCAAGCAAAGCACAAGTAGCTATTATACCTTTCATATAGTTATAAATGTTGATTGGTTTGTTTTCTCCGTCAATACGGATTTCTTTATATTAGTTTTCATTACAAAGTTATTAAACATCCTTTGAACTTATAGGGTGAAGTAAGTTGGAATAGTAAATATATAAAACTCATATAACCCTAACGTTCAAAGGTTTAGAACTTAGAATTTTTTTTATTTAAGTAAGTATTCTGAAGCTGTAATATGGATTATCACTGCCTTTTTTTGCATATCCTGAGCTGGTTGCTTCCAGATGTCGAGCCAGGACATGTAGTCGTTTCCACCGGGCTTTTGAGCCTTCTGAGGGTAGTATAGGCGGCATAAAATGTTTGTTATCTCCAATATTTTGTCTGATTTATCACCAAAATTCCATTACTCTGACTTGATATAGGATAAGTATTTTCGTTAATCAATCACAATTTCGTGATAAGATTGTGGAAATAGAGAACAATCTAAGTAACTTTGCGGCTAAAATTAAATAAAGTTACTTTATATTCTCAACGAAAATGACAGGAAAAGCTACAAGCACGAAGTGCAAAGCTACACGTCTGCTGGCCGCTGCCGCGATGGTGCTGGCCACGAGTACTACTGCCCATGCCGGCGGTATCAATACCAACACCAATATGAGTGTGGCTTTCGACCGCACTCTCTCCCGTGATGCTGTGATAGCTATCGACGGTGTCTATTTCAATCCCGCCGGTGTCGTCTTCATGTCGCCCGGATGGCACATGGCCTTCAACTATCAGCTCATCACACAGAAGAGATATATCGACAACATCTATTATCCGCTCTTCAACAACAATAAGAACAACCCGACATCAACCCGTCATTTCAAGGGTCATGCCCTGGCGCCTTTCTTCCCGTCTTTCCAGTTGGCCTACAACTGGAAGAAGTTCTCTTTCCAGGCTGCTGCCGGTGTCGGTGCTGGCGGCGGTAAGTGTATCTTCGACGATGGTCTGGGCTCTTTCGAGAAGATCGTCTCCGAGACGGCAATGGCTGCCTCGGGCCTGGCACAAACTGTTGACGCCTCGCTGGCTTCCACATTGACGAATGCTGGTGTACCGGCATCGGCTGTTGCCGCACTCGGTGCCAATGGCTTCTCAAGTGATAATAAGTTTGGTAAGAAAGGTGCTTACAGCGAGACGAGTTTCATGCGCGGCCGCCAGTATTACTATGGTGTGCAGCTCGGTGTGGCTTATAAGCTGACCGACAACCTCGGAGTCTTTGCCGGTGCCCGTGGCGTCTACGCTTCCTGCAACTACTACGGTTATGTGCGGAATATCACTGTTGGCAACATGCCGCTCTACCAGGTCCTGGACCCTTCAAAGACCAATGCCGCCGATATCGAGCTGAACACCGACCAGCACGGCTTTGGCGTCACCCCTATCTTGGGTATCGACTATAAGCTGGGTCGTTGGAATTTCGCAGCTCGCTATGAGTTCAAGACAAAGATGCGTCTGAAGAACGAGGGTGTGAACCAGTTCCCCTCTATCGGTAACCTCAGCAGCAACCTTGCCACAGCCCTCGTCTCCAACCTTCAGTCTGCCAGCATGACGGCCGAGCAGGCGCAGACGATTGCCACCGCTACCCTGACGGATACCAAGGTGACGCAGACCATGGCAGCTCTGAAGACAAAGTTCGACGCTGGCATCGAGGAGGCTACAGGCGAGTATGCCGACGGTCGTAAGATTGCTGCCGACCTGCCCGGTATCCTGTCGGTGGGTGTGGGCTATACGCCGATAGACCCGATTCGTGTCAACGCCGGATTCCACTATTATTTCGACAAGCAGGCCACATCTTATAAGCATCGGGAGGACAAACTTGACCGCGGTACCATAGAGTACAGTCTCGGTGTGGAGGGCGACCCCGTGAAGTGGCTCACTGTCTCGGCCGGCTACCAGCGCACCAGCTATGGCATCACCGACGCGTATATGGACGACAAGTCGTTTGTGACCAGTTCCCACAGCGTTGGCGGTGGCTTCATGATTCATGTCAGCAAGAAGACACGTGTCAACGTGGCCTACTTCCACACTTTCTACCAGACAAAGAAGACCAATAATATTTCTGAAAATACCGGCTTTGACTATCAGGCCGACTACACGCGTAAAAACGATGTCTTCGGTGCAAGCATTGAGTTAGATATGTAATCTTGCTAATCATATCATAGTATATATCATAAAATACCCACGGATTCCACTTTCCTAAAAGTAGAGTCCGTGGGTATTAGCGTATATTCCCACTTTGTCATTGAATGACCTAAACCGTGATACGTTTTAACATCTTTTACCAAGAAATAGTATAAGGATAAGTTGTCTAATATTGAAACTTTCCCTATCTTTGCGATATGGAAAGAAAGATAGTTACGTATGGTGGCTATTTTGAGGCTTTCATGGAAACGCTGACGGACAAAGAGCAGGAGAAAATTCAGTATGGATTACTTCTCTTAAAGACCCAAGACCGATTGCCCAAGAAGTTCGTGAAACTAATAAGGGAAAGCATCTATGAGTTGAGGACGGAATTCAACAGCAATATATTCCGTGTATTCTTTATCTTCGACGAAGGAAGGATTGTGGTTCTTTTCAACGGTTTCCAAAAGAAGACTCAGAAAACGCCAAATATAGAAATAGAAAAGGCAATTAAAATTAAGGAAGCATACTATGCAGACAAACAATCACAAAATCGTTGATTACGATTTAGTTCTTGATAAAAAATTTGGGAAGGAGGGCACTCCTGAGCGAGCACGGGCAGAGGAGAAAGCTTACTCTTTCTACTCGGGTCAGATACTCCACGATGCACGGAAAGAGGCCAATGTGACTCAGGCCGAACTTGCAAAACGCACTCACACGACCAAATCGTATATCTCTAAAATAGAGAATGGTATCATCACGCCCAGTGTCGGAGCCTTTTATAGGATTATTGGCGCCCTTGGCATGAGGGTAGAAGTAGTGAAACCTGTGTATTGAACGCCCTTTTCGTATACTATACCTCCACAGCGTTCTATATAGTCTCGCAACTACTCACCATATACGGCTCTTCAATTGGTATCTGTTTTACCTTAGAAAAGGTTGACCTTCAAAATTCAACGTCTTCTCAGGTAAGATAATATTCCACATCAATGATGTCAGAGACATTGGTGTCGTCCATGGGACTGTCTCCTTCATAGGTTATTCTCAGTCCCCGGTAAGCTTCGGGCACGAAGAGCTTCCCGGTAACAAAAGTCCATTTCGGCTTGCCATAATCGTAGGATTTCCCCGACAGCAACAGTCTATGGGAGATGGTGTCCACCTCCCAGAAACCGCCGCCAATGCAGGTGTCGCCCGGCAGCAACAAGTCTTTGTGCATCCTGACATAGCCGATACGCACGTATCCGTCAAGGGTAAGAATGAATTTTGGTTCCATAGCCTTCTTATAGATGAGACATCCCGGCGTTATTTCTTCAGTCGGGAGGGATACTGTATGCGCGTATGGTAGATGGCGCGCAACCGCTCGATGAGCACCTGCTTGGCCACGGCGATGTCGTAGAAGGTGATGCGGCACTCAGTGAAGAAGCCATCTTTCACCTGCTGGTCGACGAGTTTGTTGACCATGTTGGAGATGCTCTCCTCGGTATATTCCTTCAGGGAGTGGGAGGCCGCCTCGCAGGTATCGGCCATCATCAGAATAGCCTGCTCGCGCGTGGAGGGATTCGGACCGGGATAGGTGAAGATGGACTTGTCCACGACTTCGTTGGGGTGCTCATTCTGATATTTGATGTAGAAATACTTCGACATGCCGTGTCCGTGGTGTGTAAGGATGAAGTCACGGATGATGACGGGCAGGCTTTTCCCTCCCCGTGTATATAATAATGGTATCAAAGAAAG
>ERZ773148.2303-NODE-2303-length-14772-cov-4.418632_pt1 | contig 14772 bp, 14 predicted proteins | sample MGYA00580846_ERZ773148 | MGnify/ENA primary metagenome ERZ773148 (study PRJEB29015, sample SAMEA2737879) | human gut metagenome | biome: human gut; feature: human-associated habitat; material: faeces | place: China | collected 2012 ... | reverse complement strand
TTGCGCTCCGCCATCGCTGCGGCAAAGGGGTCCTTGTCGCGCAGGGTGAGGATGGATACGTCGAGGATACAGGACATGGTGGAGAGTGTATTTGACAAAGACCAGGGAATATATTGCCGTGATGACGGCGACGAGAATATGACGAAGGAGGAGATACAGAAGGAGATAGACCTCATAGAGGTGTACAGGCAGCAGGCGCTGGAAGAAGGGCAGCAGGATGTTGCGGAGATATATGAGAGTGACATAGCAGAGACGAAGAAGCGGATGAAGGACGATTACGTCGCAACAACTAATACGCAGCAATGATGCCGCGTATTTTTTTATTTAATTCCAAAAAGCGACGACTTTACGCAGTGTAAAATCGTCGCTTTTCGTATTTATTCTTTTTATTCGTTTTTTTTATTACTTCAGGAAAGCCACATACAATTTGCACGATTTCAAGAAAACAATCAACAATTTGTAACGGATTTCCGCATACGTATCAATTTTTTCGCCCGCGCGATCCGTGATTACGACCTCCAGGCCCTGAAGGAGCGCGTCCGTCTGACGCACGCGAACGGCTCTCTCGCCATTGCGCAGATCCACCACGCCGGGATTCTCGGGAATCCGGCTTTTCTTCGTGATCATGTTCCGGTGGGGCCGAGTGAAAACGAAGAGCGCGGCGCTCGGGCTCTGATGCCTCCTGAAGTAAAAGCGATCATCCGGGCCTTCGCCCACGCGGCAGAACTCTGCCTCGTCGCGGGGTACGACGGCGTTGAAATCCACGGCGCCAACCGCTATCTCATTCAGCAGTTCTATTCCGGCGCGACCAATCACCGCACGGACGAATGGGGCGGCTCAAACGAAGCCCGCATGCGGTTCCCGCTCGCGGTGCTCGACGCCGTGCTCCGCGTAAAGGAGCGCTCCGGAAAGAAGAATTTCATCATCGGTTACCGCCTGTCGCCTGAGGAACCTGAAGAAGTCGGTATCACGATGAAGGAAACACTCGCCCTTATTCAGGAACTTATCAAGCGCGATATCCAATACATCCACGTGTCTGAGAAGGAATTCTTCCAGAACGCCCGCCGGGGCGCTGATGAAACCCGCTCAAGGCTTGACCTGATTCACGAAGCGATTGCGGGGAAGACCGCTCTGATCGGTCTCGGGAACCTCTTCACGGGGGATGACTTTGATAAGGCGATCGGCACCGGCTGGGTTGAACTCGCCGCCACAGGGCGCGCCGTCATGCTGAACCCGGATCTCGCCACGCTGATCCGCGAGGGACGCGATTCCGAGATTCAGACAAAGCTCGACCCCGTGAAGGAAGCGGCTTACCACTGCCCGAAGGTGCTCTGGCCCCGTCTCCCGCAATAACTCAACTGAATTCCACTCTAAAAAGCCCGGCCGTTCTACTGAACTCCGGGCTTTTTCTTCTCTTTACCGGTTGAGAGAAAGCCTCACGGCTCGTAGTACCCGCGTCTACTATTACCGGGAACGCCGGAAACACGGACTCTCAAGCAGTTCCTCCGGCTTTTGAATGAAAAAGGTTCCCTTTATGGCAAACGATTACAGCAATCTCTTTCTTCCTTACACCCTGAATAACGGCGTCACGGTCCCGAACCGGCTCGCGGTCGCCCCGCTCACGCTCTACTGTCAGAACCCGGATGGAACGGTGAGCGACGATGAACGCGATTTTCTGAAGCATCACGGCGAAGGTTTCGGACTCTATGTAACCGGTGCGACGCTCGTCGACGCCGGAGGCCAAAGCTTCTACGGACAGGCCCGGGCACTCTCAGAGGCTGACCTTCCGAGCCTCCGGGAAAGAGTGGAAATCGTCCGGTCGCTCGGTGCGATCCCGATCGCGCAGCTGTTCCACGACGGGATCCTCGCTAACCCCGACTTCCTCCCGGACCGTCAGCCGCGGGGACCTTCCGCTACGCCGGACGAGAAGGCGTCAGAACTCACCGAAGCTGAGATTGAGTCACTGATTCAGAAGTTCGCTTACGCGGCTGAACTCTGCATGAAGGCGGGATACGCCGGCGTCGAAGTGCACGGAGCCGGTCCTTTCCTTCTTCCGCAGTTCGTGTCAGAAGCCACGAACAGAAGAACGGATCGCTGGGGCGGGTCACTGGAAAACCGGCTTCGGTTCCCGCTCGCGGTGCTGGACACCGTCATTGATGTCAAAAAAAAGGCTGGACAAAAGGATTTCATCATCGGCTACCGGATCACGCCTGAGCAGCCGGGTGAAAAAGGCATCACGATGAAAGAGACCCTCGCCGCAGTGTCTGAGATCGTCAAGCGTGCGATTCAGTATCTCCATGTGTCGCAGCAGAACTTCTTCCATGCGGTCCGACGCGGGGCCGACACCTCAAAGTCCCGGATGGAACTGATTCACGAAGCCGTGGCGGGACGCACTGCCGTGATCGGAGCCGGGGAGCTTGTGACCGGGGCAGATTTTGAACGCGCGGTGTCTTCCGGCTGGACGGAATTCGCGGCCGCCGGGCAATCTGTCATGCTGAACCCGGATCTCGCGCGCCTTGTCCGTGAGGGACGGGATGACCTGATCGATCGATTCCGCGATGAATCCAAAAATGACAGCTACCACCTTCCCAAGGTGCTCTGGCCCTGGGTTCCGGACAAAGACGGCCCCGCGAAGCTTCCGTAAATAACCTCTTCGGAAAAGCCTCCCGGCATCACTGCCCGGAGGCTCTTTTTTTACCCGGAATTCAGAAAGTTAAGGTGTGAAAAAATTAATTAAAAATAACGATGTAATGTTTTTAATCCTTTATCGATCTACGGATTTCATTAAAAACAGCATAACTATCATAAAATTTTCGTTATTTTCATTGATATTTTTAATTGAGAAGCGGAATCATTATTTATAAAATTTTGTTTAATTTTAATGATTTATAAGTTAAATTTATAAGAATGAATTTGTAATTATTAAATGTAATTGACGTTTACTTCCGTAGAGTGGATAATGGCATAGTCGTTTTAACCGACGCCTTGTCCAGTTATCACATCGAAGGTTAGTAAATGAATAAGATACTTATTTCTTCAGTTGCCGCTGCTGTGCTGGCCACCGTTTCTGGTGCGGCTCTTGCTTCGTCCGCTGTTTACGTTAATAAAGCAGATATATCGGTACCGGATACTGATGTCGCCAATCAGACCGTTTCCAGCATCTATCCCTACGGCATCTCCTCCTACAACGGATTTGAGGCCTCCATTACCAATCCGACGATTGCCGTAACTGTCACCAGTTCAGGGAACGATCCGGATGACGGGGCACTCGGCACGGCATACGGCGTGTTCAACATTCCCGGAAAGCAGAATGACAATGCAGAAGTTACTGGGGCTCTCTTAACCGTGGGCGGAGACACTTCGACGGTTTCCTTCACGACCTCTGCCAACGGTGTTTCGAGAGGCATTTATGCCGCCGGTGGCCTGGGAAGCGACGTGATTGTGAACGGTTCCTCCCTTACACTTGACGCTACCAGCGCGGAAAGCGTAGCGCATGGCATCGTTGCCCTGAACAACAGCACGGTTACCGTGAACAGCGACACGATCAATATCTCTGCGAACGGCGTTACCATGGCTCGGGCGATTGAAGCTTCGGGGAGCACCGGCATCGGAACTGTTATCCTTGGAAAGGATTCTTCCGTTACGACTCTGAATGCCACCGCCACGAAGGGCACGGCATTCGGTATCTTTGCCGGCCCGAAGGTTGGCAGCACGGTTACGGTGAACGGCAAGTCTCTCACCATCAACGCTCACTCGGATACGGACGACGCCTACGGCCTCTTCGCTCAGAGCTCTGTGACTCCTGACTACAAGGGTGACGTTTCCACGATCAACATCAATGCCGAGGACACGGTGATCAATGTCACGTCCGGCGCCGGTGAGTCTCACCAGTATGGCATCATTGCGATGTCAAACAGCCGCGTAAATGTCAACGGCAACCTGACCGTGAACGCTGGCAACGGCGACGCCATTCTGACCCGCGGCGGCTCAGTTATCACGATCAACCCGAACAAGGACAAGACCGTCCAGCTGACCGGTAATATTGAATACAACTACAACGAAGCTAACTCCGGTAATATCGCTGATTCGACCGTCAATCTCAATCTCTCGGATGCCAACTCTTTCTGGAAGGGCAATGCTGTTCTGACGAACGGCGGTAACAGTGAAACTTCCAACGGCACCGTGACGGGGCTTAACCTCTCCCTGTCTAACGGCGGTACCTGGAATGTAGCTAACTCGGCAACTGCCACGACTTCCGAATCCGGCGCTTCCACGACTCCGCTCGCGATCAATAATCTGTCGCTCAATGACGGTACCGTGAACTTTACGGACGCCTCTCAGTCTGCCAAGATCGAGAATCTGTCCGGCACCGGCGGTCAGGTGAACGCTGCGGTCGAGAAGAATGCTGACGGCACCTACAAAACCTCGACACTTTCCGCCGATAAGGTTGATACCTCTTCCGGCACCCCGACCCTGAACATGAACATGGTCGGCACGAACGGCACGACGGTGAACTCGGACGTGATCTCCGCGGATGAACTCGCTTCGCTGACCGCTGCTGCCGCGACCGGCGCTCTGGCCACCGAAACGACGCGTGTCGCGACGGTTGCTGAGGGCGATGTGAACGGCGCTCTGACGATCACGGAAAACACCGACGGCACGACGACGGTTGCCGCTCCTGTCCGCAACACCAAGCTCGACAGCCTGCAGTCGATCGGCGCCATTTCGATGACGCTCCTCCGCCACGACATGAATAACCTCACGAAGCGTATGGGCGAACTCCGCGACGCTCCGAAGGGTGTCGGCGCCTGGGCCCGTGTCTACGGCTCCAAGCTGTCCTATGGTGACAGCAACCTCACGAGCAAGAACAACTCGGTCCAGGTCGGTGTTGATACCGACATTGCCCAGACCGGCTGGAAGGTCGGCGGCGCGTTCATCTACACGAACGGCAAGGCTGATTACACCGGCGGTGACGGCGATATGGACGCTTACAGCATTGCGGCCTACGGCACCTGGTTCGGCTCGAACGGCGTGTATGTCGACCTGATCGGCAAATACACCCGCATGAGCACCGACTACGAGTTCGGCAACATGAAGGGCGGCTATGACAACAACGCCTTCACGGTGAGCGCTGAAACCGGCTGGCATAAGGACCTCGGACAGTACGCCTTCGTTGAACCGCAGGCTGAACTCACCTACGGCACGGTCGGCGGCGCTGATGACACGGCTTCGAACGGTGTGAAGATTGACCAGAGCGACTACAACTCGCTCATCGCCCGCATCGGTGTCCGCGCCGGCGCGAAGTTCGCTGAAAACAAGGGCCGTATCTATGCCCGCGTGTCCGGCAACTACGACTTCCTCGGCGACCTGAAGATGTCCGCTCAGAATGCCTCTGCCCGCAACAACCTGAAGGACGACCTCGGCGGCTTCTGGGTTGAATACGGTGTCGGTGCCAACTTCAGCTTCACGAAGAACACCTATGGCTACCTCGACTTCGAACGCACTTCGGGCGGCGAAGTGGACGAGCGCTATCGCTGGAACGTCGGTATCCGTCACACGTTCTAATCAGCGTTTCGCTTCTCTCTGAAGCAAACCTCTGATACCGAAATCCCCCGGGAGATCTCATTCCCCCGGGGGATTTTTTCTCATCACAAAAAAACCGGGCGGATTGCTCTGCCCGGATCTGAAATAAGAATAGCTCAGGAAGTCATGCGAAACACAAAAGGAAAACCTCATCCGGCGCGCGGAGCCTGCCGCCTGTACGGAACGCTATGACGACCGGACTGACGCTCCGTTTAGACCCTGGAAAGCCGCTTCTGCTTCCAGTCTCCAAAGGCAGACTGCACGCAGACGGCAGAAAGCGCCGCGCGCCTGTCTGACGGGAGGTTTCACACTCATATCCTTCCCGTCTGGCGATTCCTGATTTTCAGAAGGAATCACCTTTGAACTGGATAAAAGTTTAAATAAATTTTTGTTATTTCTACAGTGAAAATTTGTAAAATCACCCTGCTACACGCTGTGATTCATCGCCTTATCGTTCTTCTGACTGATACTGAAAAGCGAAAAAATCCTGTTTTACCCGGATCTCATGTAGTCCAGGACGAATACAAATTCACCCCAGTCTGAATCTTTCCTCGACGTTATGATTCTGCCTTGAGATCAGGCAGAGACTTACCTCAATCTCCTGAATCATCAGCTGTTTTTCAGAGAATAACGAAGCGGGACCGTGATTTTCATCGCGCGGCCGGTTTCACCAACCGATTCCCCGATAAGTGCGGAAGCAAGCACGTCACCCGCTGCGTCCAGAACTGAAAACCCGGAACCTTTCGATACCGAGGCTTTCAGGATCTTTCCCGCGGGGCTCAGCGAAAACGTGATTTCAAGAACGCCTTCTGTGCCTGAACGGCGGGCGCTCTTTGGGTAACGCTTCTTTCGCTCCACGAGGGCGATCAGTTTCGACGCCACGTCGGAAGTCTTGACCGCGGGCTGCGGTGCCGCGGGAAGAGCGGCCGGCGACTTTTTTACGGCGGGGGTCGCGGCTCTCGGCGGAACCGCGGCCGGCGAGGAAACCGCAGGATGCGGTGTTACCGGACGGTGAATCTCAGGAACCGCGGGAGCGACTGTCGGTTTCGGCTCTTCAACAGTCACCGGGCTTACGGCGGTGCGCGACGCGATCACCCGAGGTTTCTGAGCCTCCCGCTTCACGGGAGGCACAGCCGTGACGGGCGCTGCCTTGGGGACCTGCTTCACCTCGGGCACTTTTTTCACTTCTGGCGTGGGAGCCGGCGCGGGCTTCACCGTTTCCGCGATCCGGAACTCCATCGCGAAATCCGGTTTCGGAGCCGCGCTCCGCTTCAGATCGAAGCTCTGCGTCGCGAGCAGCGCGGCGGCAAGCACGAAAGCCCCAGCCGTCAGCCATCGGCCGCCGGCGCGTGACGAGAGGAGCACAGGATCCGCGGTTTCATCCACCATCACTTTCCTCCATCCTCTGTCCGGATCACAAATCGGCCGGACTTCTTTTCCTTCGCCACATCCACGACCTTAACAAAGGCTGCGAACGGCGCTTTCTTATCGACCGCGAGGTTCAGCACCGCATCCGCGGGTTTTGAATCAATGAAAGAGGCGAGCCCATCTGGCGTTATCGGCCGTCCGTCCGCCCAGATCGAGCCATCCGCCTTCACGGCAACAAGGAGTTCTTCGGGCACTTCAGAAGCTTTTGCCTGAGTGGACTCCGGCAGCACGATATCAAGCACCGGCTTTGAGCTGAAAGTCATCGTCATCACGAAAAAGATGACCAGCATGAAGATCACATCGATCAGCGACGTGAGATCAATGCGGGGTTCCTCGTTCTCATCATCAAACATAGCGGACTCCCGCGTCGCGCGACGTTTCCGCCTGAGCTTTCACTTCTTTTTCAAGCATCGGGCGGCCGCCCTGCACCAGTTCAAGCGCGCGGTAGCTATGCTCCACCGCTTCGATCCGGAAACCCTTGATGCGGAGAAGGAGACAGTAGTAGACCATGAGCACCGGAATCGCGATCACGAGGCCCATCACGGTTGTGAGCAGCGCCTGCCAGATGCCGGAAGCGAGCGCCGCGGGGTCCGGTGCCTGGTTCACGGCGATCGTCTGGAAGACTCCCACCATGCCGAGCACCGTGCCGAGAAGCCCGAGAAGCGGCGAAATCGCCGCGATGAGCTTCAGCCAGCACATGCTGTTATTCACGGGAGCGAGGTGCTTATGAAAGAGGTACGCGACCTCAGCCCGGATATCGTTTGAATGGGATCCATGCGTAAAAACCACTTCCCGGACGACGCAGACGAGCGGATTCAGGTTCCCCTCCGTCCGCTCGCGGAAATGCCGTCCGCCGTCCGCCTCCGCTTCGTGGATCGTCGAACGGAAGCCCCGGCCGGTCCGGATGAGATAAATCACGGTCCAGATCGTGAGGTAAAGACCCGCGGCAGCGACAAGAATCAGCGCTACACCCGCGGGTCCGATCAGTTCGTACATTTTCGCTAAACCCATTCTGGTGCCTTCTTTTTATGTTTATGTTTTAAAAGCGGGAAGCCGGTACATGAACCGGCTTCCATTTTTCGTTTGCCTCAGTCCGGAATCGGCGTCCGCTGAGTGCTGAGAATCCCAGCGGCCCAGGCTCCGGCTTCAGAGAGATCCGTCTGATCGGGGTGTGAGGCTGACGCCTTCAGCCGGGCTTCCACTTCTGGCGTCATCATCCCGGCCTCCTGCATCATGCGGACCACATCGTCACTTACGCGTCCCCGCCACATCCGGATCCCAAGGAGATCGGCTCCGGACGCCGCTGCCTCACCTCGAACCCGTTCGAGGAACGACTGGAACCGGGGGGACGTCGGATCTCCGCCCATCGTGCCGAATAGCGCGAGCGGAGTGCCGGATGCGCTGCCCATTACAGCCTTCGCGTCTGCGCTCATTACGCCCATATCAATCCAGAACCCGAGAAGCACGAGGCGGTAGGCCGAGAGGTCACCCGCCTCAGACGCCTTCCTGAGGACAGAACCCGGGATTGACCCGGCAATCGCGCGGGCTACGGCTTCGGTGTTCCCGGTGCCCGAGCTGTAGGCGACGAGTACAGGTCTCGTATCCGTCATCAGGCGGCTCCGAGCTCGGCCTTCAGCGCGAGGAACGCGTCGCGGGCCTCAGGGATCAGCTGATGGTTCTCACGGCCCACATAGACCTGGAACATCGATTCGCCTTCTTCATTGAAGAACGCGAGGAAGTGGCTTTCGCGTCCCATGAAGGGAAGCGTGATGAAACCGATCGTCTTCACGGCGTCCGCCTTCAGGTGACCGCCAAGCGGGGAGCCGTGGAAGATGTTGTAGTAGCCCATTCCGTGCTTGCCTTCCGCGAGCTTGCAGCTCACTTCGATCACGTTTCCGAGATGCTCAAGGAAGAACGTGGCGGAGGGCCAGGCGCAGGCCGAGCTCCAGACCGCGTCAAATTTCGATCCATCCGCATAAGCCCGGGAATCCGCGGGAAGGAGTTTCGAAGCCTCAAGCTCCGTGAGTCCGGTCGCGGCGGCGAGCGTTTTCAGCGTCGCCGGGGCTTTGGAGGAGAGCACCGCGGCCACTTTTTCTTCCATCGTTTTTTCCGTCATTCAATTAATTCCTTAAGTAGGTGGAGTGAAAAAATCTGTTCTGTGTCAGAGCTGCTTCCCGGGGCTTCCCCGGGAGAGAAACGGGTTTCAGGCGGCTCGCGCCAGAACCTCGTTTCTGATCGGAAGCGTGAGCCGCCGTTCGCAGCAGAGTTTCAGGAGTTCAAGGTCGTGCGTGATCACAAGCACCGCCTTTCCCTCCTTCGCCATCGATTCCAGCGCCCGGGCAATCCGCCGCATGTTGACGCCATCAAGCCCCGAAGTCGGTTCATCGAGAATGATCACGTCAGGATCCTTCGCGAACGCGAGCGCGATCACGAGACGCTGCTTCTGACCTCCCGAAAGTGACTGGGGGTGGCGCTCCGCAAGCGACTCAAGGTGAAAGAGCGAGAGAAGCGGCAGCGCGTCTTCCCGTTCAGCCGGGCGTCCGGCCGCGGCAAGCGACGACATCACTTCGCCAAGCACGGTCTTCATGTGAAGCTGGTGATCCGCGTTCTGCAGCACGATCGACACCGAGGCGAGAAGCGTCTTCGCGTCAGCCTGTTTGCCGCCAAGCAGGAACCCGCCCTTCACGGGCTTCGCGAGCCCAGTGAGAAGACGGGCGAGTGTCGTTTTCCCAGCGCCGTTATGGCCGATCACCGCGGTGATCCCGGGGTGAATGCCGAACGTCGCGTCATCAAACACAGGGGCCTTCCCCTTGTAGGCAAAGGTAACGGCGTCCGCCGCGAGCACCGGGCGGCCCGATGCCTCCTCGTTTCTCGGCAGCGTCTCCCGGACATCCGGCACCGCGGCGGACCGGAGGCCATAGCGGCGGCAGAGTTCCGGGGTCAGAATCGAGAAATCCCCCTCTTCCGCCATCCGCCCGTCCTCCATCACGATCACGAGGTCCACGGCTCCGGCGAGCCAGTAGAGACGGTGATCCACGACGAGGATCGCCTTCCCTTCCTTCTTCAGCCGGATGATTTCAGAGGCGAGCGCCTCGGTTGACTCCGGGTCGAGATTCGCGGTCGGCTCATCGAAAATGAGCGCCTTCGGGTCTGTCATCGTGATGGATGAGAGACCGACCTTCTGCTTTTCGCCTTCAGAGAGCTCGTGGATCGATGAGGACAGCACGCGGCCGATCCCGAACCGCTTCACGGCGTCTTCGATCTTCCGGCGGATGCCTTCCCGAGGCGTTCCCCGCCACTCTTCCGCGAACGCGAGCTCATCCTCGACGTTCAGCGCGAAGAACTGGTTCTCCGGGTCCTGGAAAAGCGTCCCGCAGTCAGCCGCGATCTCAGGAAGCGTGCGGCTCGCGTTCGGTATCCCCGCAACATGGATGCTGCCCGTCACCTTCCCGCCGTAGTACCCGGGGGCGAGACCGTTGATCAGACGGATCAGCGTGGTTTTTCCGCAGCCGCTGACACCCGTCACAAGAACCGCTTCGCCAGGCTTCACGTCGATTGAAATATCTGTCACGGCGTCCCGCCCCGTGAAGGGATAGCGGTACGTAACGTGATCAAGCGAAATCAGGGGTTCCATCTCTTTCTCGTTTCTCATCGGTGAGGCCCTCGCACAGCACCCGGGAACGCGATTTCAAGCGCGATCGCCGCGGCAATCACGAGAATCGTCGTGACCATCAGCCAGGTATCCGCGCGGCTCCAGACCGATTCCCGATAGGGGGTCATCCGGGCACGGAGCCCAAGTCCCTTCATTTCAGCCGCGATGCCGAGTTCGTCGGACGTTTTAAGCGTCCGGAAGAGAATCGGGGAAAGAAGAAGCCGCATCGCGAAGAACGGATGAATCACGCACGCCACGGGGCCCAGTTTCCAGCCGCGGATCCGGACCGACTCCCAGACCTGGCGGATATCGTTCGCGAAGGTCGGAATAAAGCGCAGCATGACAGCCGCCGGGAGATAAATGCAGAACGGCAGCCGCATCGACTGCAGCGCCCCGAGCACCGACTGTATCCGGGTCGAGAAGGCGAGCGGAAGAATCACGTTCATCATCGTGAGACCGCGGAGGAACGGGATCGAGAGGCTCTTCATATCGAGGCCGCGCGCCATCGCGGGGAAGAAATGGGCGAGCACCATCGCGCAGCCGACCGACATCGCCATCATGAGCGCCATGAGGATGTAGGCAGCCGCCGACACTTTCCAGCGCCGGGCACTCGCGAGGTAGACCGCTGACGCAGCGAAAAGCGCGAACTCAGCCCAGAACCCCGAGAACGCGATCGTCGCCGCGGCCGCGGCCGCCGTCACCGCCATCTTGGATCGGGCGTCGAGCGACGTGAGCCACGTCCTCTCTCCGGCGCTAAGACTGAATGATCCCTGCATGACGCAATTCCTTAACCACCCGGGCTCCGGTGAAGAGCCCGGCAAATGAACCGATGTAGCCGATCGCCACAAACGGCACGACCATCCAGACAAGGGCCGGCGTTTCGCGGGCGAAGAGGAATGAGACCCCGAGCGACAGGACTTTCGCCGCGAAATCCGAGACCCCAACCCCCGCGAACACACCGAACCGGCTTTTCGGGCCTCCCGCGAGACGCATCGCGCCTTCACCGAGAAGCGCCGCGGCGAACGCTGTCGGAATCAGCGTGACACTCCCTCCGAGGAGAATGAGGCTGATCAGCATGTTCACCGTGGTGAAGAGAAGCAGCGTCCACTGCTTCCTCACCTTGTAGAGCATCACAACGACGAGCGTCGTGAAAACGAGATTTTTCAGCAGCAGCGTTGCGGGATTCATGCCGCCCCCGGCCAGTGCGATGAGAAGCGAGGTGAGCTTCGCCGCGGCCGCAAAAATGCCGATCGCGACGAGCTCACGCGCGGCCCAGTAACGGGGCCGCGGGGCGTCGGGGAGCCTTCCCTCCCCGAAAACCGCGGTGTTCATCATGAAAGCCGCACTCCTCTCTTAGAACTTCGCCGTAAGCTTCAGGTTCAGGTGCCGCTCAGCTTCCCAGGTGGAAGTGTTGTAGCGGTAGCCCTTATTGAAGATGTTGATTACTTCAGCGGAGAGCTGATACGCGCCCTGCTTCCCGAACTGGTAGCCGACCGCGAAGTTCGCGGTCGTGAAACCGGCGGTCCGGGTGGTTACGCCGGTCGTACGCGAGTAGCTCTTCGTTTCGTTCTGGCTTCGGGCATAAAGATCCGTGGTGAGCGTGCCGCCCGGGACCGCGAAAGCCGTACGGACACCGTAACGGGCCCAGAACTCAGGCGTGCCGCTCTGGTAGGTGGAGTAATCACCCCACTCAAGCTGACGGCGCATCCAGGTGAGCGAGAGATAGGGCTCAATATGTTCCGTCGCCTTCCAGGAGGCAGCGAGTTCGAGACCGCGGGTCTTTGCCTTATCGGCGTTGACATAGCGGCTGTTGACGCCGTCCGCAAGGTATTCCGTCGTGATGTAGTTCTTCGCGTCGGAATAGAACGCCGCCGCGTCAATCACCACCGGGCCGTTATTGAAGCGGGCACCGACCTCAAAGTTATTCGACGTCTCAGGCTTCAGATCCGGGTTCCCGTAAAGGGTTCCCTGACCGCCCATCGAGGTCGCGAGATAGCGCTCCTGAAGGATCGCGGCACGGAACCCCTGAGACCAGGTCGCGCGGAGCGCGAGGTTATCGATTCCCTTCCAGATGAGACCGGCATTAAAGACCGCGCGGCTGTTGTCGCTCGACCCCGTGTCACCGGCGGACCCATCATCCACATTCACATACTCTCTATTGATCGTTCTGCGCGGCATTGTGATGCGGGTGTAACCGTTTTTCGACGCCGTCGCGGTATTCATTTCGGAATCCACCCACGTGTAGCGGACACCGTAATTCGCGGTGAGATCCCAGGGGAGCTGCGTCTCCATGGAGGCGAAAACTGCGTGGACGGTTTGCTTCCCTTCATTCACGCGGTCCGTCGTGTAATCCATGTCGGACGACATGCCGGGGCCGAGGGGCTGCTTCATCACCATGTGAACGCCGGTATCCGCGGAAAGCTTATTCTGCGATTATTCGTAGCCCGTGATCAGGAAATTGCGCGCTCCGAGCTGCCAATCCATCTGGATCGAGGTGCCGAGGGTCTTCACGCGGTTATCCGCCGTGTTGTCCATCGTCATCCCCTGGCTCACATGGTTCAGCATTTCCTTGTCGTTCTTCTGCCAGTAGCCGTCCCAGCGGACGCGGGAGAGGTACTTCGAGAGGTTCTTCCCTTCAGCGAAAAGCCCCACCTTGTCGCGGCGCCACTTCGGCACATCAACCGAGAAGGCGTCCGGTGACATTCCGAAAACACCCCCGTGGATTGAGGAGTCAAACGTATCTGCCGTGAGACCCGCGGTCCAGTGATCAGTGATGTCGTAAGCGAGATAGAGACCGCCCGACTTCGCGCGGAAATTCGTGTTTTCCTGCTTTCCGTAGGGAGTGCGGATATCGCCATGGCTCTCGTAGCTGCCATTCAGCCGATAGTGGAAACCGTGCGTGGAGCCCGAAATCGTCGCGCCTTCGCTTAAACCGCGGCCAGCGCCGTTGTAACCGATCGACGCCTCGGCTTCAAAGGGCTTATCGCCCCCTTTCTTCGTGATGATATTCACGGCGCCGCCGATCGCGTCAGAGCCGTATAGAACGGAGGCCGGTCCCTTGATCACTTCGATACGCTCGATCTCCGTCGGATCAATGAGGATCGGAGCGCCGGACATCGACTTATGCTCCGAAATCTTCTGACCGTCGATCATCACGAGCGTACGAAACGCGTCCTCACCTCGGATGCTGAGGCGCTTCAGCCCCTGCGTTCCGTCATTCATGATCTGAACGCCCGGAATGTCTTCCAGGAGCTCGCCCACCGTCCGGGCCGAGGACCGGCGGATGTCGTCCGACGTGATGACGGAGACCGTTTATCCACGCCGTCAAACCCAACAAGCTGCGCGCCGAGCAGTTTATAAGTTTTCTTATCCCATAAGGCCTTAATTGACATATTCCTGTCCCCCGGATAATAGGACGCATGCGGAGCCGAATAAATATAAGTCTTGTCATAATCCAGCCCGCTTTGAGCAGCCTCTCTTTCATTCAAACCGGTAGCCGCAGCAGTCATATCAAAAAGCTTCAATACCGCCGAGCCCTGAGAACCCTTATATTCTGAAGGTATACCCGCTATATTATCGGCGGCTATGCGTCCCTGCCTATTTGCCGGACCTGCCAGGGGAATAAGCGCCGGCCTGCCCGAAACAAAATTCCTTATTTCCGCGGCGTCTCCCACGGCATAAATATTAGGAATATCTGTCCGCATATGAGAATCTGTTATTATACCGCCCCGCTCATTAAGCGGAACAGCTCCCCTCAAAAATTGAGTATCCGGCCTTACTCCGGCGCTCAAAATAACCATATCCGCCTTCAGCTCGCCGTTTTGTAGAATAACCCTACCCTCTTTTATAGCCTTCAGACCGTTGTTCAGGCATAAATTAATACCCTGAGCTTTTATATACCTGTGAATACCTGCCGCCATATCATAATCAAAGGAGGGAATTAAATGCTCGGAAAGCTCTACCACAGTTACATTCATTCCCGCATGCTTGAGATTTTCCGCCATTTCCAGGCCGATGAAACCGCCGCCGATGACCGCAGCGCTCTCCGGCTTCTCTTTTTCCATAAAGTCTTTTATCCTGTCCGTATCCGCAATATTCCAGATGGTAAA
>ERZ773148.2301-NODE-2301-length-14773-cov-3.638538_pt1 | contig 14773 bp, 19 predicted proteins | sample MGYA00580846_ERZ773148 | MGnify/ENA primary metagenome ERZ773148 (study PRJEB29015, sample SAMEA2737879) | human gut metagenome | biome: human gut; feature: human-associated habitat; material: faeces | place: China | collected 2012 ... | reverse complement strand
TAATGATTATAATTTAGGAGATTGTCCTAATGTAGAAAAATTTTTTAGAATTTTTTAGCATTTACTCTTGACAAATGGCTTTTAGGGTTTTCTCTTTAAATACAAAATTCCCCTTTCAAGAATAATTATCCTGAAAGAGGAGTTTCTAATAAATGGATAGATTTGTTTTTTGATTACAAATTCAAATTATTAAAATTTTCTTTACGCTTTCGCATGAAAGGAAAACATTTTTAATACAGGTACGTCTGCACTTTTCCGGAAACTATGGGATTTTCCTACCGGCACAATAATTGCATCCCCTGGCGCTATTGGGGTCTCTTCCCCATCAATGGAGGCAAAACCGGCGCCCTCCAAAACGAAAAAACCTTCCTGGTCATCGTGAACAGCAAAACTCAAGTATTCCGCACTCTCATAAATCATATAGCCCATCTGCAGCCCTGCACTGCATCCATTTTCCTCATTCAACATAGTGACGGAGTAGTGTCCTGGTCCATCCTGCCTTTTTCCAGTGTTTTGTACATACTTGCTCATTTGAAACATCTCCATATTTAATATTAAAACCAGCCTACAAAGCCATTGGTAAGCCTTAAAACTTAACCCCCAGGTTAGCAGCACAACTGGAATTTAACGCTATCATGGTACAAACTTGAACCACGTTTCATTAATATTGTAATTTCTTTCCACTATTTGTCAAGCAAAACAAAGATATTTTATCATTTTGATCCTCACAAAAAAAGCTTTCCAGCTTTAAGCTGGAAAGCTTTTTTTACACAAGATGGCACGCCACAATCCTTCCGGGTTCTACTTCTCTTAAAACCGGCACTTCTTTTTTACAGCGATCGCACGCCTTTGGGCACCGGGTATGGAACCGGCATCCACTGGGAGGATCGCCCGGTGCGGCACCGTTGGCGAAGAATTTCGCGCCATACTCCTCACAGGCGATAGCCATGCCGATGGCATTCTTCGCCATAGCGATGGGACTGTAGCCCACTAGCCCGTCAAAACCCAGACCGGGGATATGCAGCACATCCGTGGGCTGAAGCGTTACGGCGAATTCTTTATCCTTGATGGCTTCATCCGACCCTCGGTAATAGGTATAGTACAGCCGCCCACTCTCGTCTCTGTCCACCGACATCCTGTTCGGCATAAGCGGGTACAGAGCCACGATCTCGTTCTTACCATTGTGGATGATCTGCGCATAGGCGTTGCCCCAGAGGAGCAGGTGCGTCATGAGGGTTTCGCGGAACACAAAGGAACTCATCTCCGGGTTCGGCTCATCGTGGAGTAGCCGATACAACGGATGGTCGTGAGCCATAGCCTTGCCGCCGCTGTCCGTGTATTTGTATAGATGAAGCGGCAGTCCTGCGACAGCTTCCGACAGAATGCGGACACAGGAATACACGGCGGTCATCTGCATAGCAGAGCGCTCAGTCACTGTTTTGCCAGAAGTTGTGCCGCCGAAGAAGAAGCTGTACCCGCTGCCGGATGTCCGGTTTTGGGGCTTGTCACGAGATTTGAATAAGCCAGAAAAGATGCCCATTGACTTGACCTCACTTTCTTTTTGTTTTTGGATATTCACATACTTGACAGAGCGAGAAGAAAGATGTATCCTTTGATTACAGAATTTCTGGATATCCATTAAAGCAAAGGAGATGATTAAATGCTTGGTAGGCCCAAAAAGAGAGACAGTCGTGAAAAGCAATACCGTGTCCGTCTCAATGATAAAGAAGATGAAATGCTTGCTTTTTCCAGCAATGCGACTGGCGTTCCCAAGTCTGAAATCTTTAGAAAAGCTCTGCAGGAGTACTGCGAAAAGGTAAAACTCCGGCAGGCAGCAGAAGAAATTGGGGATGACACATCGTGGGAAGATGACCGCATTAGTCTACAACGTGTTGTTGAATGCCCCTATTGCAAAGCAAAAAATCGCATCGACTTGGAGGATGAAGGAACTGTTTCCACTTCCGAACGGCAGATGGGCGATGAGGTAATTTACGAATTTGAGAATATAGAGTGTCAGTGCCATAGCTGCGGACGATCCTTCGCAGTGTCCGGATATATTAGTGAGTACCCCATTGGGGCATTCAACGCTGAGAGTCTTCATGTGACACCTATTGAACCTTTGCCAGATGAAACAACTCACGCTGTTGTTTGCCGCGACTGTGGTGCAGTGCTTGAGCCGGGTACAAAACAGAAGCTCTGCCCCGATTGCCGTGAAAAGCGCAAAGCCAAGTGGATGGAGCGCCTTAAGGATGGGGCAAAAATTGTTGGCATTATCGGTGTAGCGGTGGGCGCCGCATACTTGGCTACAAAGGGAACCAGCGACTCTGATGAATCGACAGATGACTTTGAGCCGGAATCCCTGGGTGATGATTCTTGTCGTAAATTCAAACTCCTTATGAAATACCCCGATGGTACCGAGGAGGAAGAGGATGAACTCTTCGATTCCGAAGAGGAGGCAAAAGAGTACGGGGACTACATGATCTCCTGTTCACGGGAAGGTGCGGAGACACTTTATATGTCTAACCCAGGTGACTACCCTTTGGAGGATTATGAAGACCCCGATTATGAAGTGATCGAAACGGAGTGATTAACAATATTGGTACTTTGTATCAATTACGCCTGTGACTGGGTTCAAATAACAAATATGGGGTGCCGGTATACCTGCCCAATGAAGGAAATCGCTGGTGAGCTGTACTCCCGTTTTAAGAACCAGTGGCATCGAGTATGGGAGTACACCTCAGAACTGACATCAGAATTTCGCTAACAGGCAATTTATAAAAACAGCAGCCCTCTGCTGTCATAGACCGACTCGATAGTGTCGTTGCCGCATCGGATGGCCCGATCGAGGGCCATAACGGTGGCAACGGCACCATCGATTTTCTCCGTAGATTTCTCCTTGTCCGGTTTGATATTGCCAGCAGGGTCGGTGCGGATGAAGATGTTGTCCATCATCCAGCGTAGAACGGGGTGCCCTCCGTGAGCGATTTTCTGCTCCAGCACCAGCTTCATCAGCTCCTTAGTGGGCGGGGACATATCCTTGAACCCCTGTCCGAAAGGAACAACCGTGAAGCCCATGCCTTCCAGGTTCTGCACCATCTGCACAGCACCCCAGCGGTCGAAGGCGATCTCCCGAATGTTGAAACGCTCACCCAGGCTTTCGATAAATTTCTCAATGTAGCCGTAGTGAACAACATTGCCCTCGGTGGTCTGCAGATATCCCTGCCGCTCCCACACATCGTATGGCACATGGTCACGCCGGGCTCGCAGGTCGAGGTTGTCCTCCGGTATCCAGAAGTACGGCAGGATGACGTACTTGTCATTCTCATCTTCTGGCGGAAACACCAGAACGAACGCCGTAATGTCCGTTGTGGACGAAAGGTCCAGACCGCCGTAGCAGATGCGACCTTCCAGATCATCCTCGTTGACGGCGAACTCGCATTTGTCCCACTTGTCCATCGGCATCCAGCGAATTGCCTGTTTGACCCACTGGTTGAGTCTCAGCTGTCGGAAGGAGTTCTCCTCGCCGGGGTTCTGCTTTGCCGACTCGCAGGCGTCTTTGACCTTGTCGATGCCAACCGTGATGCCGAGAGAGGGATTGGCTTTCTTCCAGACCTTCGGGTCCGTCCAATCGTCCGATTCCTCCGCACCGTAGATGACGGGATAGAAGGTGTGGTCGATCTTTCGACCCTCGATGATATCTTTTGCTTTCTGGTGAATCTCATAGCAGATGGATTTCGTATCGTTGCCGGCCGTGGTGATGAGGAAATACAGCGGCTGCATACGGGCATCGCCGGAGCCTTTGGTCATAACATCGAAGAGCTTGCGGTTGGGCTGGGTGTGCAACTCATCGAACACCACGCCGTGGGTATTAAATCCGTGTTTGTTGCCCACATCGGCAGAAAGCACTTGATAGATACTGCCTGTTGGCTGGTAAATGAGCCTCTTCTGGGAATCCAGTATCTTGACCCGCTTTGAAAGCGCAGGACACATCCGCACCATATCTGCCGCTACGTTGAAAACGATGGACGCCTGCTGACGGTCGGCAGCGCATCCGTAGACCTCGGCTCGTTCCTCTCCGTCACCGCAGGTGAGCAGAAGCGCCACCGCAGCAGCAAGCTCGGACTTGCCCTGCTTTTTCGGAATCTCGATGTAGGCGGTATTGAACTGCCGATAGCCGTTGGGCTTGAGAACACCGAAGATGTCCCGAATGATCTGTTCCTGCCAGTCAATAAGCTCGAAGGGCTTTCTCGCCCAGGTGCCCTTGGTGTGGCAGAGGCTCTCGATGAACATGACGGCGTAATCCGCAGCGTCCGTATCATAGTGGGAAGTTTTCTCCATGAACCTTGTGGGCTTATATGTTTTCAGTTTTCTCGTAGAGACCACCTCCTGGGCATAAAAAATACAGCCCTGTGGCTGTTTCGGAACATACGAGAGAAAGAGCCTTTCGGCTCAGTCTCTTTATGGAATTATTGGGTTACCAGTTCTCGCTGTGGAGCAGAAGCTCCAGCGCAAGCTGCGTGTTCTCATCGGCGGGTTCGATGTCCCAACCTCTGTCGTAGTTGCAGACGATGTATCCGTTGCGCTTGAACATGAGCTTGGAAATGCGTCCGCCGTCGATACCCCACTCGGAACCTTTGTCGTACTGCTTCATCCAGTAGTGAAAAACCTCGCCGTTAACTCTGATGCTGCCTTCTTTCCACATGATTGTGTACCTCCGTTTGTTTTGTTGTGAGTGTATATTACCTCTGAAGTGCGGATATAGCCAGTTACTTCGGAGATATATACTACACAATCATTTGGGGTGGAAACTGTGTATATTACAGCGGTTCTCCCGTGAGGATGAAATGCACATACTCGCTGCGGTGTTCTTCGAGGAATACCACCAGTTCGTAAAACCGCATCTCATTGGCAATGTACTGTACCATCGGCACATCAAACATATTCGTGCATCCGGTCTTGCGGACGGCAAGAATCTGCTCTCGGATTTTTTCATTCATTGTCGCACCTCCGGCAGATATCCTCGCCGTATGCCACGCTTAAGCCGCAGCCGTTATCCCAGGCAACCATGATGCTGCCGATGTCATCCACACCTCGCACGGTGCCTTTCGTGCCGACAGGCGGTGCTTTGGGATCGTCCATCTGAACAAGCTCCACACGGGTGCCGACCGGATATTCTTCTCGGATGCGCTCGACCGTTTTTTTACTCGGAAATCTCATGTTCTGTACCTCCGTTTTTGAAAGCTGAAGAGCCGGATAGGTTCTTCAGCAGTATCTTTCGTGCGGTCTTGTATTCCGCACCGATGAAGCCGAGCCGAAGCAGGAAGCAGCGGAATGCGTATTTCTCGTTGTCGGTCGGCTTTTCCGTTGCGTTGACCCGTTTCTGATTCCACGCCATTTCGCACAGCTTGCAGATAAAGGTGTCATAGGCGTTCATCTCGTCCGGGGTGGGAGTCGCCTGGAACCAAGGGAAGGATACCTTCGTGTCGGTAACTTCCAATGGCAGGTCAGCGACTCCGAGGGCTTTCTTGATAAGACTTCCCTTGGCTGTGATGAGTGCCTTGAGTTTTTCCAGATTGCTGTCGGTGAACAGGCTCTTCGGCATGGAAACGCAGACGGCGCAAGGCTCGTCCTCATCCTCGGTGTGGCTCTGGTCGATGTCAAAGCCCTCATCGTAGATATGCTCAAGCAATCTTTCAATGACCTCGCTGTCGGCATGGTCGTCAAAGGAAAGGCTGCCGTTTCGGTCGATGGCGAAGCAGTCCACCTGGTAGGCGCAGGACGGAACCCCCAGGTACTTAGCTTCACAGCCGAGCCACTGTGCGATGGTCTGTACCAGCCGCTTGCGTTCCGCACCCTGGGCGTTAATTGTAATCGTCATTTAAGTGACCTCCTTGATTTTTGGTAGTCACATATTCGCTCTGAACGCTCTGAATAGCAAGGCTCAGATGAGGAGAATGATGTAGATTTATTCGTCGCGGGACTGTGCAGACCACACAATGCTGTGCGCGTCATTCGTCATGGGGCGCTACCTCGCTATACTTGTATTCCTTGCCGTCACGCAGAACGCTGACCTTTTCATCCGAGCCGACCTGCTCGATGTACCGTTTTACGATGACGTCGCAGAACTTCTCATCCAGTTCGATGGTGCAACAGATGCGGTCGGTCTGCTCACAGGCAATGAGCGTAGAACCGGAGCCGCCGAAGGGGTCGAGCACCACGGAGTTTGCCATAGAGCTGTTCTGAATGGGATAGGCAAGCAGCGGAATCGGCTTCATGGTAGGATGGTCGCCGTTTTTCTTGGGCTTGTCGAACTCCCAGATGGTGGACTCTTTGCGCCCGGTGTACCACTGGTGCTTGCCTTTCTTCTTCCAGCCGTAGAGGCACGGCTCGTGCTGCCACTGGTACGGGGAGCGTCCCAGCACCAGGGACTGCTTCTTCCAGATACAGCAGCCGGAGAGATAGAACCCGGCAGCGTCAAAAGCCTTTCGGAGGTTCAGCCCCTCGGTGTCGGCGTGGAACACATAGATGGAGGCATCGTCCGCCATGACCTTCTCCATATTGGAAAAGGCATCGAAGAGGAAGTCAAAAAACTTCTCCGATGCCATGTTGTCGTTTTTGATTTTCCCGGCGCTGCCCTCGTAGTTCACATTGTAGGGCGGGTCGGTGATGACGAGGTTTGCTTTGCGGCCGTCCATGAGAGCGGTGTAGGTTTCCCCCTTGGTACTGTCGCCGCAGATGAGCCGATGCCGCCCCAGCGTCCAGAAGTCGCCGGGCTTCGTGAAGGTAGGCTTTTGCAGCTCGGCATCCACATCGAAATCGTCCTCTTGGATGTCCTTACCGTCGTCAAACAGCTTTGACAGTTCTTTCTCGTCAAAGCCGGTGAGGAGCGGGTCAAAGTCCGCCGCTTGCAAGGCTTCAATTTCCACACGCAGGAGTTCCTCATCCCAACCTGCGTCCATCGCCATACGGTTGTCTGCAATGATGTACGCCTTCTTTTGAGCATCGGTGAGGTGGTCGGCAAAGACGCACGGCACTTCGGCGATACCTTCCTCCTTGGCGGCAAGAATACGACCGTGACCGGCAATTACGCCATAGTCACGGTCGATAATAACGGGATTGATGAAACCGAACTCACGGAGAGAGGAGCGCAGCTTGTTGATCTGCTCCGGCGAGTGGGTTCGGGCATTGTTTACATAGGGAACGAGTTTTGCAATGGGGACGAGTTTCATTTCGGTGGTCGTTTTCATCAGACAAGCCCCCATTCCGCAAATTTCTCAAAACCACCCAGGTTGCGGATGTAGTTCCGAGCGATTTCCACGATTTCGGAATACGGTCTGCCGTCCACAGTATCGTCTCCAATGGCGCAGCAGAGGGTGACCGACTTTCCGTTTTCCTGTGCTTTGAGGAAAGCGTAGATATTTACGCTGACATCTGCCTTGGACAGATCTTTCCCGTGCAGACCGCCACCGGTGACGGAGTCAGCCATATCGCTGCCCAGCTTGCGGTTGGTTGCGCCGGTATCCACATCCGTACCGCCTGTCCAATCGCCCAGTGGATTGATTTCCGCAGAAGGATAACTCTCACGCAGATCCTGCGTCTCGGCATTGCTCTGACAGATAATGAGACGGTCGCCGTCCAGAATGTACTTCCCGTCATTGGGATACACGGAGAAAATGTCCCGTGCAATCTTCGACAGTTTTTTCTGCTCCTCGGTCACGGGCATTCCCTTGAAGATGCCGTTATCGCCGCAGCGGACACCGTCTGCCTGGTTGTCGGCGAGGTGACCGTCCTGCGGCACTTCCACATAGTCCATAGCGAGGTTTCCAGCAATGCGGTGAACGGCGGCGGTGACTTCCACCAGCGGAATACTTACCGAAGTCTCCGCAATGATATGGCACACGCCATGACCGATGAGGACTTCCACTGCGACGCGAGGATTCGCTTCTTTTCTGTATGCCAGGTCAACAAGCGCACCGGCGATTCTGTCCGCCACCTTATCCGGGTGGCACGGATTTACTTTTTCAAACATGGTGTTACCCCTTTCTCGCACGGAGCAGGCGTTCCATAAGGTCGTCCTGCGGCGTTGACTCGCCGTATTCCGTGCTGCAGTTTTCTTTCACGATCTGGAAAATCTCATTCCAGAGCCGAACCGCCTGGTTCATGTAGTTGATGCCGATGTTGATAAACGGGGACGGGATCGGCTTTCCCGTGGTGGGGTGCTTGGAGAGAAACCCCATGCGGTTGGTCATTTCCTCACACTGCACCCAACGAGCGGAACACATGGCGTAGCGCTCCAAGAGCTGCGGCGACACCTTTGCGGCACAGCCGATGCCTTTGAGCCATTGCCAGGTTTCCGTGTAAATTTCCTGCGCCTGCAGGACGCTGCCGTCCCGCTGCTCGGCAGAAAGAAAATCATGGGGCTTTGGCATTTCAACACCCTCGACTTCGGGAATATCCAGCACTTCAAGTTTTCTGCCGCTGGGATTCCCGTTTTCGGCCTTGTCCTTGACTGCGGATTTCTTCCTTCCCGCACCGGGTCTTGCGCCGCCGCGCCCGCCTGTGTTATTCGATTTTGTGGGCATCCGAGTTCACCTCCCTTAATTACCCTTTTGATTTCGTCTTTTTCGCACACGTGACCCCGGGCCGTTGCCCGACCGAAAAGGTCCCGGAGATTTTCATCCCCCTACCGGTCGCCGAGGTCGTGGTGGATCTTGGTGTGGCAGGACTGACAAAGGCTCATGAGGTTGTCCCTTGCGTGAGTACCGCCTTTGGAAACGGGCAGGATGTGGTGAACTTCCTGTACCGGAGTCAGCCGACCTTCCTTGAGGCACATCTCACAGAGGGGATGCTCCGCCGCATAGCGGTCACGGATGCGTTTCCACGCTCTGCCGTACTTGCGGTTGACATCGGAGCTGCGCTCGTATTTGTCGTACTTGCGGCGTTCCTCCACACGGTGCTGTTCACAAAACTGTCCTTCACAGAGGTTGGGGCAGCCGGGATGAGAGCAGGGTCGCAACGGTTTCTTCGGCATCGTTTCACCTCCTTGGGCATAAGAAAAGCCCCACGGGATTGCTCCCATGAGGCTGTCCTCGATTCTTTTTCGCTGATTATATCATATCATAATGTCGAGGTGGGCATCTACCGACAATGGCGGGTATTTCCGGCGTCTTTCAGATCCGAATCGGGTCGGTGGGTAAAACCACTGCCGAAAGAGCTGCCTTGTGCCATCTGCGAATAGTGCTTTCATCTGCGTTCAACTCTCCGCCGATCTGCTCCCAGGTCATGTTGTGGATGTAGCGGTAGCGGAGAACCATGCGCTCGTTGACATTGGCAACGGTGTCCACTGTCGTGCGGATCTGCCGTTTCAAGTCAACGAGGGTGTCAATCTCACTGTTGACTACTTTTTCAAGGTCCATGATCTTTTCCAGGCACCGCACGAAGGGCGCATCCGTGTTGCGAGAGGTCTGCACTTTTTCCTCCCAGGACGGCGAGGAGATACCGCAGGCCATTTCCCGCAGGCGGGTGATCTCCGCAATGTTGGAATCGATACGCTGGTCGAGGCGATATGCCTGACTGAGATATTCCTTTGCCGTCATACGCCGTACACCTCCCGGTGGAGTTTTTCGATCAGCACCTCACCGTCCAGAGAAGTAAGCGTCTGAAACCAGCTGGAGCGGAAAAACCGCTCACAATCCTTTCTGACGGATTCGGCATCCTTGTCCCAGGGGTATTTCTTCAAACGGCGCAGCGCACGGCGATGGTCTTTCGCTGCCGCCAGAATAATAGCGTTTGCGAGGTTCGTATAACAGGTTTCCATTCTCATCCCTCCAAGTTGGCCTTGACCGCATCGATGAGTGCGGTCTGGGTCTTTTCTTTTTTACGGAGCGCAGTCATGATGCGCTCGTCGATGGTGTCTTTGGCAATAATGTGGTGAATGACCACGGTATCGGCGGTCTGTCCCTGTCGCCACAGTCGGGCGTTGGTCTGCTGGTAAAGCTCCAGCGACCAGGTCAGCCCAAACCAGATGAGGGTCGAGCCGCCTGCCTGCAGGTTCAGCCCATGACCGGCAGAAGCCGGGTGGATGAGTGCCACGGGCAGCTCACCGCTGTTCCATCTGCGGATGCTGTCGGAATCGTCCAGCAGACTGAACGGGATGTGTCGTTTGTGGAGCCGCTCGGAGATGCGCTCCAGGTCGTGCTTGAACCAGTACGCCACCAGAACCGGTTTGCCGTTTGCCGCCTCGATGAGATCCTCCAAAGTGTCCAGTTTGCGGTCGTGGACGGAAAACACACGCTTGTCCTCACCGTAAACAGCGCCGTTTGCCATCTGGGAGAGCTTGTTTGCCAGCGCCGCAGCGTTCCCGGCATCAATCTCCTCATCACCGAGGGATACCACCAGTTCGGATTTCATTGAGTCGTATGTTTTGCGCTCCTTTTCGGAAAGGGTCACTTTGACTTCGTTCATCACACATCCCGGCATTTGCAGATGGTCTGCTGCTTTCATGGAGATGGTGATGTCGGAGATGGCGTCGTAAATTTTCTCCTCCGCCCCCGGCAGCGGCTTGTAGCTGAACACCACCTGTCCGTTCCGCTTGTCCGGCTGAAAGTATGTGCTGCGGTAGTGGGTGATGAATCGACCGAGTCGCTTGCCAAGGTCGAGAATACGGAACTCCGCCCAGAGATCCATAAGACCGTTGCTGCTGGGTGTACCCGTCAGCCCAACTATGCGCTTGACCAACAGGCGAACCTTCAGCAGGCTTCTGAACCGCTTTGCCTGGTAGCTCTTGAAGGAGGACAATTCATCGATGACCACCATGTCGTAGTCAAACGGAATGCCGCTTTCCTCCACGAGCCACTGGACATTTTCCCGGTTGATGATGTACACGCTGACCTTCTGCCGGAGAGCGGCTTTGCGCTCTGTCTCTGTTCCGACCGCTACCGAGTAGGTCGGTCCTTTCAGATGATCCCACTTTTCGATTTCCGCAGGCCATGTATCTCTTGCCACACGAAGCGGTGCAATCACCAGAACCTTGTGAACCAGAAAGCTGTCCAGGCACAGGTCGAAGATGGCAGTGAGCGTAATGACGCTCTTGCCAAGACCCATATCGAGGAACACAGCGGATATGGGATGCTCCAGTATGAAGTTGGTAGCGTAAGCCTGGTAGTTATGAGGACTGTATTTCATCGAGTATCCCTCCAATCTGTTCCGCTCCGTCAATGTAGTACACCGAAAAGCCGAGTGATTCTAACTGGCTTTTTCGCCTTACCTGCAGAGGGCGGAGTGTTTTGCCCGGTGCTTTCAACTCAATGAAGGCGATTCTGCCGCCGGGCAGGAGTACCAGACGATCCGGTACTCCATCAAGGCCGGGGCTTGTAAACTTCGGTGCAAGACCGCCTTTTGTGCGTATAGCCTGCACCAGCTTTGCTTCTATCGTTTTCTCACGCATACTGACCTCCTGTGTTCTCAAAACCCGAAAAGTCCTTTACGTGCGCAAATGCGGGTATTGCGTGCTTGTTGCTCTTTATTCCTTCTTCTTTCGATATATAAGAAAGGTTAGGAACACAGGAACAAGACCGCCTGTTTTCTTTGGTACTTGGCCGCCGCCGTTCCCATGAGGTGTTCCCATAAATGTGCCGAGCGGATATGCTTCTCCCCGGAACCTGTTCCGAAGGATGTCGGGTACAGTCATTTTCATTAGGAACACTCCTTGGGAACAAAGACATACTGCGGACCGTAAAGCGGGATACGCACCTTGCTGTCCAGCCGCTTCCAGCCAAGACGGGCAAGGATGGCGGTCAGCTCGTTGCTGTCCGTTCTGCGGATATTGGCACGTTCCTTGCCGAAGCACTCGCACCAAATCTCCATGTTGGACACCTGGGTGCGCTTGACCGTGCCCGGCTTTTTGGTTTCGCCGAAGTCGCTGCCGGAGAGATAATTGCGGCGCTCAAAGACATCCATGCCATCCCAGTCTGTGGGGAGCAGCGTGTCGAGGTACAGACGGACAAGCCCTTCACGCTCATCGGACTCCATGGCTTCCCGCTGTTCAGCTTTCGACAGTGCCTCCAGTTCGGCGCTCAAGTAGAGTTTCTCGCCCTGTTTGACATACACCAGTGCCTCCGCCCAGATCTGGCAGATAACCTCCGGGGTCAGATCCCACGAATGCTTACTGCCTGTGCCGGGCGTCTTGACCGGCCAGAAGCGGCGGTTGCCGGTGGTGTCCCGCAGATAGCCGAACTCAGCGTTAGTCGTGCCGAAAAATACGCACTGGCGCAGATGCGGCGTGGCTCGTTTGCCGAATGCCGCACGGTAAATGTCGTTCTGCCGGGACAGGAAGGAACGCAGCGTCTCCACCTCGGCCTTTTTCAGACCTGCCAGCTCACCAATCTCCAGAATCCAGTATCCCTGCAGCTTTTCCGCAGCGGTCTTGTCCTTGGTATCGCCGAGGTTCAGACTGTCGGAGAACCATTCCCCGGCGAGCTTGGCGATAAGGGTACTCTTGCCGACACCCTGGGGACCGTTCAGCACCAGCATGGAGTCAAATTTGCAGCCGGGATACAGCACCCGTTTAATGGCGGCGCAGAGGGTCTTCCGAGTAACGGCACGGACATATTCGTTGTCATCGGCACCGAGATAGTCGATGAGCAGCGTGTCTGTGCGCTGGATGCCGTCCCATTCCGGCAGATTTTCAATGAACTCCCGAATGGGATGGTAGGAGCGGTCGTCTGTGACCTTCGCCACGGCGATGTCATAGTTTCTTGCAGAAAAGGTGCCGTAGTGGGAATCCACATAGCTGATGAGCTGCGCATCATCCGCATCCCGCCAGAATTTCGAGGGGTGCCGCCAAGGCACATCGCCCTTGATCTCCATGCCGTCCAGAAGCTGATTGAACACCAGCGGTTTCAGAAGCGGGTCGTTCATGAGGATTACGGTGAGGTTCTGCAGCGTGTTTTTTACCTTGCCGGCCTTGTCCAGTTCCAAGGCTTTCTGCCAGTCCTCGTCGGAGAATTCTTCGCTTGCTTGGGCTTTGCGCTCTTCGGCAAAGACCGCTTTGACTTTCTCGTCCTTGAGGGCAAAATCCGACATTGCTTGGAAGGACGGCAGTTTGCCGGGTGCGGTATCCGGGGCGCACTTATCGTCCAGGTCTCGGAAGCGGTGCAGTCGCACCAGGTCAAAAGCATTCAGCAGCCGACCGCAGACCGGATCTGTGGCATGGTGGCTGTATGCGAACTTGCCGTCGTAGACGATGACACCGGCAGACGAATCGGCGGGGATATAGTCGTAACGGCCGTTCATCGCAGACGGCGCATACACTTCCGAGAGAAAGGTATCGATGGCTTCCTCCACGGTATAGGCACGGCAGAAAGCACCCACCACACCCGGCTTTGTCAGCGGGTCAGCTTGCTGGGCGATGCTGTGCTGCACCACCTCGGACTGGCGGCTGGAAACCGGCCAAGTGGAGGCGTCGTGCCAATCATCGTAGTGGGAAAGGTACTCATCCGGGTCAAGCTCTGCGCCGTCCTGCACCTTGTAGAAAAACTCGCCGTTGGCAGAGGTGGAAGGCCAATACATGAGCCGGGATGCCTCGTAGGTGGTATCGTCAAAGAGGTCAATGCCGATCTCCTTTGCCACCATGCGGGCGACTGCCGGATATTCCTCCTCGCTGATCTCCCGTTTCAGCGGAATGAGCAAACGAAGGCGGGGATGCTCCGGCGTGTGTTTATGGGTGGAATAGACGCAGCACCGGAAATCGTGGAGCAGGTCGATCTCGTCCCAGATTCCCGGCTCACCGTAGTCCATGTCCAGGGTGAGCATGGAGCGGCAGAGCACCATGCCGTTTTTGCGCCGGCCTTCCCGGAGCTGACCGCCCACAAAGCCGCCCACATCCTTGATGTTGTCCTGGGCGCCCTTCTTCAGTTTGCGGTATTCCTCCACGGTTTCCGTGGTGCGAATGGTGACGCTGACCTTTTGGCACAGATCCTCCCAGGAAATATCCCGGTTCTTCCACTTCTTATCCATGCGGCTGTTGCCTACAGCGATTTTCATACGGACACCTCCTGGCAGTTCTCGGTAAAGTAGCGGATGGCCTGGCCTTTGCGCTTAGCCTTCTCGATTTCGATGCTCATACCCTTGGAGACGGTTTCTCCGAACACCCAGAGCTGGGCGCATTTGGTGAGCAGGACAATGTCCATGAAGAGGGCCAGATCCCGCTCTCTGGGGTTGGCATCGTTCATAAACCGGGGAAAGTACAGATGGGGCGCAATGGGGATATACCCGGTGTCCACTGCAAAGCGGCAGTAGCGCGCCGCCTTTTCCTGGTTTCCCTCCACATCCCCGGAGAGCGGAGAGCAGATGTAAACCACCGGACGGAAGGCGTGGAGCCTGCGCGCCTCGTTCTCGATCCGGGTCAGGGCTTCGTAAGGTGTGGGGTCATAGTAGCCCTCACAGTTGTATTTGTTGATTCCCATAAGGGTCACCTCAGTCTTTCTGATAGAAATCGCAGACATAACCGTCCGCGCGGAGCAGCAGTCCTCCCGCCCAGGCTGGGGTCTGGCCCATGATGGTGCAGATGTCCTCCAGGGAGGAATCCGCCGGCGCTTCGATCACCGCTTCATCATGAACGTGCATCACGATTTGGTACCCCACGGCTTCCAACCGGCGCATGGCTTCCACCAGGATGTCGCGGGCGGTGGCCTGGACGATATTTTCCACGAATTTGGGGCCGTAGCTTTCCAGCCGCAGCCACTTTTTCTGTTCTCCGACACCTTCATAGGTG
>ERZ773148.2295-NODE-2295-length-14794-cov-5.866070_pt1 | contig 14794 bp, 8 predicted proteins | sample MGYA00580846_ERZ773148 | MGnify/ENA primary metagenome ERZ773148 (study PRJEB29015, sample SAMEA2737879) | human gut metagenome | biome: human gut; feature: human-associated habitat; material: faeces | place: China | collected 2012 ... | reverse complement strand
GCTGATGGAGATGGACGATGCGGATAACGACACGGTATGAGCTTATCAGCGGACACAGGCGGAAAAAGGCGTGTGAGCTTGCAGGATTGGAAACGCTGAAATGCGAGGTTAAGGATTTAAGCCGTGATGAAGCCATTATTGTAATGGTGGAGAGCAACTTGCAGAGGACAACGATTCTACCGAGTGAGAAAGCCTTTGCCTATAAAATGCGGCTTGAAGCAATGAAGCGGCAAGCAGGCAGACCCCCGAAAGAAAATGCGTCGCCATTGGCGACTAATTTACCGAAAGGTCGTTCCGATGAAGAATTGGGCGAACTTGTAGGAGAAAGCAAAGACCAGATACGCCGCTATATCCGCCTTACCGAGCTTGTTCCCGAAATTCTGCAAATGGTCGATGACAGGCAGATTGCTTTTCGTCCTGCGGTGGAAATCTCTTATCTGCCCGAAGAGCAGCAATACACTCTGCTTGAAGCGATGGAGTACAGCGACGCTACCCCGTCACTTGCACAGGCTATCAAAATGAAGAAGTTTATGCAGGATGATAAGCTCACGGACGAGGTTATTCAATCCATTATGGAGGAGGAAAAACCAAACCAGAGGGAGAAGCCTGCCTTTCGTGATGAACGGATAATCAAGCTCATCCCCAAGTCTATTCCCAGAGGGCAGGAATCGGACTTTGTTGTGAAAGCGTTGGAGTTTTACAACCGCCATTTGCAGCGGAGCAAAGACCGTGAACGATAGCCACACACCGAGGGCGAGGTCTGCCTGTTTACGGTGGATAGCCATATTTTCGGCTTCCCCCTCTCCACACCTCTCCCCCTAACTACTACCAGTAACTATCCGAAAAAAGAAAATATATGAGCTGCCAACAGGCGGCTTTTTTCGGTTAGTAAGGTAAATTCAACTCAACAATAACAGGAGGTAAACGATGAAATTTCGTAGATTATTCAAAAAGGCTGCGGTTGCTCTTATGGCTGCGGTCACGGCATTGTCCGTTTTGCCTGCGACAACGGCGTTTGCTGCGGGCGATATAGGCACGATTTCTTTTACCCACACCTATGACAGCAGCGGCAATACGATGAGATACAATTCAAGTGCTGTCTTTGACGGCTATACCGCAGGCGGTACGGGAAAATACAAATACCGTATGTTTGTGGACGGAGAAAATGCGTTCTGTATTCAGCCGGGCGTACCGCTGAAAACGGGAAACACCTTGAAAAAGGCTTCCTCAGATACTTGGAACGCCCTTTCCACAAACCAGAAAAAGGCGGTTGGACTTGCCCTGCTCTATGGGTATCAGGGCAACCGCAGTCATCTGTCGGGCAGTGATGATGAAAAATGGCTTGCGACACAGACTCTTGTATGGGAGTTTGTAACAGGCTGCCGTGAAGCCACAGGCTCATATCAGCAGAACAGTACAAAGGCATACAGCCTGCACTTCGGCTCAAATTATCCCAACAGCGGAGCAAAGGCTGCCTATGACCAGATTGTTTCGCTGCTGAGTGAGCATAACACCATTCCGAGCTTTATGTCGGGCGGTAAAAATGATATTACCAAAGAGCTTGCCTATAAGGACGGAAAGTACAGTATCACGCTGACCGATAAAAACAGTGTCCTTTCCGATTACAGCTTTTCAAGCTCTGACGGAAATGTAAAGGTGTCAAGGTCTGGCGATAAGCTGACAATCAGCTCTGCCGTTGCCGTTTCTGGCTCTGTCCGTATCACGGCAAAGCGAAACGGCGTGCCGACAGTCAGCGACAGTGCAAAGATGATTGCTTACGGCGACCCGAACTTGCAGGATTTGGTAACGGGCGTTGAGAACGCCGATACGGTTGTCGCATATCTCAATATTGAAACGCCGACAGGCACGATTGCCCTGAAAAAGACTTCCGAGGACGGCGTTGTCGGCGGTATTCAGTTTAATATCAAGGGCGATAACTTCAACAAGACCGTAACGACAGACAAAGACGGAAATATTACCGTGGAAGGCTTATTCCCTGCCACCTATACCATTACCGAACAGTCCATTGACCGTTACGAACCGCAGAAATCCCAGACTGTAACCCTTATTGGTGGAAAAACGACCACGGTAAACTTCAACAACACCTTGAAGCGTGGCTCTCTGGAGGTTATCAAAAATTCCGAGGACAATCTGGTAGAGGGTGTGAAGTTCCACCTTTACGGAACATCTTTAAGCGGCTTGCCTGTTGACGAATATGCCGTGACCGACGCAAAGGGTGTGGCGAAATTCTCTGATGTCCTTATCAGCGGAGATACGCCGTATGTGGTTGAGGAAGTGGATACGGCTATCCGCTATGTCGTTCCTGCATCCCAGACAGCACCGATTGAATGGGAAAAGGTAACGAGCCGTACCTTTGTCAATGTACTCAAAAAGTTCAATGTGACCGTGACAAAATCCGATGTGGAAACGGGAACGGAACAGGGCGACGCTTCTCTTGCAGGTGCGGTTTACGGCATTTACAAGGGCGAAGAACTGATTGACACCTACGCCACAGACAACAACGGTCAGTTTACCACAGAGTATTATGTCTGCGGTGATGACTGGACTATCCGAGAAATCAGCCCGTCCGAGGGATATTTGCTTGACCCGACCATCCACAAGGTAGGAGCAGAGCCAGAGCTTTATACCGTGGAATATAACTCTACCGCCAATGATGTAAATGAGCAGGTTATCAAAGGCAATATCGCTATTATCAAGCACACCGATGACGGCGAAACCCAAATTGAAACGCCCGAAGTCGGGGCTACCTTTGAGGTCTATCTGAAATCGGCAGGAAGCTTTGAAAATGCAAAGGAAACCGAGCGTGATGTCCTCACTTGCGATGAGAACGGCTTTGCCCAGACAAAGGATATGCCTTACGGTATCTACACCGTCCACCAGACCTCTGGTTGGGATGGGCGTGAGCTGATGAAGGACTTTGATGTGTTTATCAGTGCCGACGGTCAGACCTACCGTTTCCTAATCAACAACGCCAACTTTGAAAGCTATATCAAGATTGTCAAGAAAGATGCGGAAACAGGCAACACCATTCCGTATGCAGGTGCAGGCTTTCAGCTTTATGACCCGAATGGAAACCTCATCACAATGACATTCACTTACCCCGAAGTAACGACCATCGACACCTTTTATACCACAGCAGACGGTTATCTCATCACGCCGCAGACTTTGGAATACGGCAAGGGCTATTCTCTTGTAGAGGTGCAAGCTCCGTATGGCTATGTCTTAGATTCCGAGCCTGTCTATTTTGATGTGGAGCAATCCGATTCCACCGAAGAAAGCGGCATTACTGTCATTGAGGTGGTACGCTCCAATCTGGCACAGAAAGGCACGATTACTGTTTCCAAATCTGGCGAGGTGTTCAGCTCCGTATCCGAGAATAACGGTCTGTATCAGCCGATTTTTGCAGTAAGCGGTCTTGAGGGTGCAGTTTATGAGATTACCGCCGCCGAAGATATTTACACTTTGGACGGAACGCTCCGAGCTTCCAAAGGCGAGGTTGTGGATACCGTTACCACAGGTGCAGACGGTACGGCAAAATCAAAGGAATTATACCTCGGAAAATATGAGGTCAAGGAAATCACAGCTCCGTTTGGAATGGTGCTGAATGATGAAATCCACTCTGTCGAGCTTGTTTATGCAGGTCAGAATATGGCTGTTACCGAAACGGCAACGAGCTTCTATAACGAGCGTCAGCGTGTGGGAATCGACCTTACTAAGAGCCTTGAGGTGGATAAAAATTACGGTATCGACAATAATGGAGAAATCTTTGATGTAACCTTTGGCTTGTATGCGGAAAAGGATATTGTTGCCGCAGACGGCACGGTAATCCCTGCCGACGGCTTGATTGAGATTATCTCCTTTGACGAGAACGGCTATGGCAAGGCGGCAACCGATTTACCGTTTGGCAGCTACTATGTCAAAGAAATCTCCACCAACTCCGCATATATCATAAGCGACCAGAAATACCCTGTAACCTTTGAATATCAAGGACAGGACACTGCAACCGTCCACATCACAGCAAATGACGGCGAAGCCATTGAGAACAAACTCATTTACGGCTCTGTCAGCGGTAAGAAATCAGATGAGGACGGCAAGGCGTTAGGCGGTGCGGTCATCGGTATCTTTAAGGCAGGCACAGAGGAATTTACAAAAGAAAATGCTATCCAGACTACCACATCAAAAGATGACGGTAGTTTTTCTTTTGCCAAAGTGCCCTATGGTACTTGGATAATCCGTGAAATCGAAAGTCCGAAAGGCTTTGTACTATCCGAAGAAGAAATCGCCGTTACTATCGGCAAGGTGGACGAGGTTGTGGAAATCGAGCTTATCAACTACTTCATTAAGGGCAGCATTGAGCTGACAAAGGTGGATAAGGATTATCCAGACAACAAGCTCTCTGGTGCTGTCTTTGAGGTATTTGCCGATACCAACGGAAACGGCGAGTTTGATAAGGACGATGAGCTGCTTGGAGAAATGACCGAGCTTGACGGCGGTATCTACCAGATGAAGGAACTCCGCTACGGCAAATATTTTGTCCGTGAAAAGGCAGCTCCGACAGGCTTCGTACTTGATGAAAATGTCTATACCGTATCCATTGAGGAAAACGGCAAGACCTATGTGGTAGAAAATGAAGCAGGAAAAGGCTTTGTGAACGCCGCACAGACAGGCTCTCTCAAAATTGTCAAAACATCTTCCGACGGCAAGGTTGAGGGCTTCTCTTTCCGAGTAACAGGCGTAAACGGTTATGACAAGACCTTTACAACTGACCGAAACGGCGAAATCTTCGTTGAGGATTTGAGAATTGGCGAATACACCGTATCCGAGGTAAGCGACAAGGCTTCCGCAGGATATATTCTCCCTGCCGACAAACAGCTCACTATCAAGGTCGGTGCGACCACGATTGTCCAGATGCACAACGAGTTCAGAGATACCCCGAAAACGGGCGACGACTTTAATCTGGGCTTGTGGGTAAGCCTTGCGGCTGTTTCCCTTGCAGGTGCAGGAGTGCTTGGCTTTATCGGCTTTAAGAACAGAAAGAAAAAGGAGGATTAAGGAATGGACGCTAAAACGATTGTTGCCATAGTTCTTGTGGCGTTTATCATCGGAGCTTGTATTTGGCTCAATATCCGAAATAGGAAGAAGAAGTAACCCGATTTCGCAGGAACGGGGCGGCTTGCCACAACGAGCCGCCCTTTTCCTATTTATATGGAGGTGTACGATGAGAAATCTCAAAACCATTGAGGGCAAAGTGAAAGCTATTCTGGAAAAGGACGAGGAAGCCAGAAATGACGATATGCTGTTGTATCTAAAGGTGTGCAATACCTGTTTGAAAGACACAGGGGCAATGCCCTTTGCAGAGGTAATGCTGCAATACCGTTATCTTGGGCTTCCGAGCATTGAGAGCGTGGGCAGGACACGGCGGAAGCTGCAAGCGGAGTTTCCAGAGCTTATGGGAAGCAGTCGTGTTCAGAAGCTCCGTGCCGCAGGCGAAAAGGCGTACCGCAAGTACGCCAAAGAATGAGAGGTGCTTATGAACGAAGAAAAACGCATAAACGGCGGTTATGAAATTATCGAGAGCTGTACTATCGGGAGTAACGAGCTTGTCATCGGTCATAACCCAAAAGCTCCTAATCCGTATGTCTGTTGGTATTGTAAAAACGGCAAGGAATATTTCTGGGGCTATTACTGCAATGAGCTGTCCTCTGCCAGAGAAAAACTGAATGAACGGTATAAAACCGAGTGTAATATGCCGTACAATCAGCCCCAGAAAAAGCAAAGGCAGCGTGATGACCGTGAGCGATAAAAAGAAAATATATGACTGTACGACCTGTCCTTATCCCCGATACAAGGACGGGTCTATTATTTTCTGCGATGTCTGTATCCGAAAGATTTTAGACGAGCAGAAAGAGAAAAAACAAAGAAAGGAGCAACCCGATGGAGAATGAAGAAAAGCGTATGCTTGGCGATTATGAGGTCAAACAGAGTATCCATATCGGCAAAAAAGAGGTTGTTTTCGGTGTAAACGAAGCAGACAAATATCCCTTTATGGTCTGCTACTGCACCTATGACAACCCTCTGTCAGCAGCGTGGCCGACAGAGGGTGTCGGTACAGACGATTATCTGGAAGCAATGCAGATATTTACTGACCGAGTGCAGGCACAGATTGAAGTCGTCAAAGAGGAACAATCCCGATTTGATTTTGATATGACCCCGTTTACCACAGAGGATTGTATTCCTGATAACCGAAATGAGAGCATTGTTGGCAAGGTGGTGGTTATCAATGCAGAGCTTAACCGCTATGAATATCAGCACTCCGCCTATCAGCTTGTATTGGTGGACGGCGGACACGGTGCAATTGGCGGCAGAGGTCAGGCGGTATTCGGTACTTGCCTTGCAGACGGTAAGCGTGCCAGATGGGAAAGGTACGATGTGCTTGGCGTTATCAAACCAGAGAAAATGCCCGATTGGGCAAAGGAAGCGGTTGCCGCAATCAAGAAACAGGAAAAGGCAAAGAAACCCCACAGTAAGGAGGAACGCTGATATGGAGATACGGGCGATTGCACCGAATGAATGGAAATACACCTATTCCCAGAGTATGCAGATAACAGGACAGACAGGCAATATCGGTCATCTTCGTGGCGACTTCGACTCTGGCGGTTATGGATTTTATACCACTTGGAACGACCACAGACCGCAATGGAAAACAGACGAATTTAAGACAGAGCTTGACGAGGTTATCAACGCCCTGCGTTCTCCCGAATATGGGCTGTTACAAAATCGCCCTGCTATGAGCGAGTATGCAAGGCGTTTCCCCGATAGTGCCTTTAAGGGAAACTACTGCACCGAGTACGGCTTACGAGTGGATACCGAAAAGTATGCCTATCTGCTCCGCTTAAATCCCACAAAGGGCGACTATAATTTTTACTGCTATTGCTATGTCAAGGAATGGCTCGACAAGCATATCGGCAATGCAGAAAAAGGTATCCGTTTTATTGACTCTCATTACAAGGAGCTGTTTCGTATTCCAGACGGCGGCAAAATTCGTGTTACCTCTGCTTGGGGCGAAAAGTCGGAACACACCTGCCGTTATATCGACGAGTATCATACCGAAGTCGGCAATTACCTCTATCATATCTGCGAGTTTGCCGAGCGTATGGAGAAAAACGGTGCGACCTATGAGCCGATACTTGCTGAGCCGCAGGCGGTCAAAGCACCGAAGCATAAGAATTTAGAACGATAAGGAGGATTGAGAAAATGGCTGTAAATCAAAAAGCAATTAAGGTCTTGAACAAGATTTTTGAAGCTGGCTTTACCGATGAAAAAGAGATTTCCGCAATGACAATGGATGATATTCTCTCTATGCAGGGCATCACGGTTGCGGACATTACCATTATCAACGACCTGCAAAAGAGTATCAAGGCGAACAAGGTCATTTCCTTTCTGGGCGGTGGTGCGGAATGAAAAAGCACAGATATAAAGATTTAAGACGATAAGGAGGTGTACGAAAATATGGCTGCGAAGTATCAGCTAATTACAGAACTGTATCAGCGTACAGGTGCTGCGGTTTCGAGGAATCCGCAGGCGTGGCAGAACTTTCTATCCTCTGCCTGCCGAAATTATAAGTGCCGCTTTGATGAGCAGCTCTTGATTTTCGCTCAACGCCCCGACGCTACTGCTGTAACCACGCTTGAAACTTGGAACAAACAGTTTAAGCGTTGGGTAAATAAGGACAGCCGTGGAATAGCGGTGTTTGATACGAAAGGTCGCAGGAATACCCTCAAATATTACTTTGATGTTTCCGATACCCACGAGGGATATTATAACAGCCGCCCTGTTCCGATATGGCAGATGAATGAGCGATACGAGCAGGCGGTCATTGAACGGCTCTCCGACAGGTTTGGAGATTTAGAGGGTAACGATTTGGACGAAGCTCTTATGCAGACCGCTAAAAACGCCGTTGAGGACAATTTGCCCGATTATCTGGCACAGCTTAAAGAGTGTACGAAGGACAGCTTTTTAGAGGAACTTGACGACTTCAATGTTGAGGTTATCTATAAGCGGCTTGCGGTGAACAGCGTAGCTTTTATGCTGATGAGCCGTTGCGGTCTGGATACAGGAGAGTATTTTGAAACCGAAGATTTTTCGGACATTATCAATTTTAATACCCCTGCCACGATAAACGCTATCGGACTTGCCACAAGCGATATTTCCGAAATGGTACTCCGAGAGATTTCCCAGACCGTCCGAAATGTGCAAATTGCAGAGAAAAACCAAAATCGCACCTTTGCATCAACAGTCCGAAATCAGTATGATAAGGGCAGAAAACAACCCGAAAGGAGCAACGATAATGAGCGAAATCACTTACACGAAACAGGGGGATTACCTTATTCCCGACCTAACATTACCGACAGAGCCAGAACTTCAGCTTGGCAGATACGCTATGATGCACAGGAATTATCTGGAGCAGAACAAGCGAGTGACTTATCTCAATCTGCTGACATCGGGCAAATTGAACGAACATCTCTACCAGACCGAACAGACCGCACTCCAGAGATTGGAGCTTCTGACGAAGCAGCTCTCCGAGGAACAGGGCGTGACGGAGGAGCTGAAAGAGAAAGCACCGATGCAGTGGGTAGGAATGATGAACAATATCCGCAGTCAAGCGGAGGAGGTCATCTTGACCGAACTGATTTACAAGTAAGCATTGCCAACGAAGATGAGGTCAGAGCCAATCTCCCCACAGTGGATGAACAGATTGAAATGATGGTTGAAGCAGAGGAAGAAAAGTCCTCTGCTTTTTCCGTTTCACAGGAGGATATTGACTCTGTTCTGGTAAAGGGAAGCGGTTTTCAAGACGGCAAGTACCGTATTTATCGTCAGTTCTGGAAGCACGAGGATAGCAAGAAAAATATTGAATTTCTTAAAAAGGAATATGGTATCGGCGGCGGTACGCATTTCTATCCAGACGGTACACAGGGCGGTGCTTGGTTTAGTGGAAAAGGTATTGCCATAGAAAAGCACGGTTCATATACCGAACCCGATGTACTTCTCCCTTGGTCAAAGGTTGAAAAACGCTTGCGTGAGTTGATAGTGAAGAATAAATGCTATCTCAATCCAAAGGAGGAAGAACATTACGCCGACTATCTGGAAAAGGTCGAAGCTCCGCAATATGAGATTGACACCCAAAGGAAGATACGGCGACAGGTCTTTATTGACTCAAAGCGTGATTTGCCCCCTGCTGATAAACGAGATACCCTTGCTTTGCGTTTGTCCGATTTCATTCGTGACTTGGATAGATATGAGAAAGACTTGCTTGCCAATGTGGAACGCACAGACCTTGAAAATGTAACTGCCGAGCAAATGGAGCAGCATTTGTCTGACCCTGCCACCGTTCAACAGCTCATTGATTTTTTGAAATCCATACAATGGAAAACAAGTGATGTTTTCAGCCGCAGTAATGCGTGGAGCTTCGGACAGGAGCTTTTAGAGCTGCATCCTCTGCACTACCTCTATCACGAGGGCGATGTGGTGTATATTGATGCGTATCAGTATGAGATAATGACAATTTCCGAGGATAGCGTTTCTCTGCAAAATGTCGAGTTTCCTCTGTTCGGTAAAGAGTTTAGTCGTGGCGACCTTGAAGAAAAGCTGAAAGAAAACTCCGCAAACGACCATTTGAAAGTGGTTGTTACCGAGAAGCATAAAACAGAAACACTATCCGAGGAAAAGCCCGACAGCTTGGATTTTTCTATCAGCTTTTCGGAACACCCTGCCTTTTATGATAAGGAGTTCAATGACCGCTTTACCAATTTGAGCTTTGCTCTTGGAAACAAGCTCCTCGGCGTTTTGGATGAAAAACAGCACCGTGAGCGTGAGGGCGATAAAAATATCGGTTGGTATCACAAGACCGATTTTGAGATTTCCGCTGTTGTTGACGGAGAGGACATCCACTATGACGGACGGTTTGACATTGGCGACGGTGAGGGCGATTTGATTGCCCATATCAAAAATTACTATGATTACTGCCTATCCCCGAACTGCCCTTTTATCCCAGAGTGGAAAAAGCAGGGCGAGGACTACTACCGAGAGAAGATGGAGAGTTTGTGTTTCGGGCGTGAGAAGTTCATTCCCTATCTGGAGCAGCACACCGAGCTAACGAAAGAGGATGAAACGCTCCTTGCCGAGATTATGGCTACCGAAAGCGACTGGTTTAGAGTACCCGAAGAAAAATCGTCCGTTGACGAGATGATTGCATACGCTGAACAGGTTGCTGCGGAAAGCGAAACCGAGCCGCCAGAGGAACGCTTTGAGGTTACAATGACTTCCGATGCGTTTCCCGACCCCGAAGATGCCTACGCTATCTGGGATAACATTCGAGAGGAATACTATGCCGATGATTACGGCAAATTGTTGACTTATCCTACCGAGGAGCAAGCCGAAGCAGGACTTTTGAAAGTCAGAAAGACCGTGGCAGATAAGGAAGCCGAGGAATGGCTGTATGCGGAACGGGCAAAGCAAGGCGTAGAGCCTGCCCCAGAGCAGGACAATTCTGACCTCATCGGCAAGGAAATCACGCTTGATAATCGCCGTTATGTCATTGAAAGCGTTGGTAAAATCAGCGGTGATGTTTCTATGCGTGACATCACATTCCAGAACGAGGTAGGCTTCCCGATTAACCGTGTGGAGAAGATTACCCGTGTCCGTGAATGGTTAGACGCACAGGAACAGGCAGAGCCGCTTCCCGAAAAAGAAAAAGCCCCTGCCGTTACCGCAGACCGCAACAACTACCGCATTACCGAGGATACTTTGGGCATTGGCGGAGCAAAGGAAAAGTTCAAGGCGAATATGGCGGCGGTCAATCTCTTGCACGACCTTGAAATCGAAAACCGTCTTGCCACACCCGAAGAACAGGAAATCCTATCTCGGTATGTCGGTTGGGGCGGTCTGTCTATGGCGTTTGATGAAAACAATGCGGCTTGGGCAAATGAATTTAAGGAGCTGTATGTGACTCTCTCCCCAGAGGAATACCGTGCCGCAAAAGAGTCCACGCTGACTGCCTTTTATACGCCGCCTGTTGTTATCAAGGCAATGTATGAAGCACTTGACCGTCTGGGCTTTTCCGAGGGCAACATCTTGGAGCCGTCCTGCGGTACAGGCAATTTCTTTGGTCTGCTTCCCGACAGTATGGCAAAATCAAAGCTCCACGGTGTAGAAATCGACTCATTGACAGGCAGGATTGCAAAGCAGCTCTACCAGAAAGCGAATATCGCCATTGAGGGCTTTGAAAAAACAAAGCTCCCAGATGACCACTTCGATGTGGTGCTTGGCAATGTGCCGTTTGGCGATTTTAAGGTAAACGACAGCCGATACAACGCCCAAAAATTCCTCATACACGATTTCTTTTTTGCAAAGGCATTGGATAAAGTCCGTGCCGGCGGCGTGGTGATGTTCATTACCTCTAAGGGTACGATGGATAAAGCAAGCCCAGAGGTGCGGAAATATATCGCCCAGAGAGCAGAGCTGTTAGGAGCAATCCGTCTGCCCGACAACACCTTCAGAGCAAACGCAGGCACAGAGGTCACAAGTGATATTCTCATTTTGCAGAAGCGTGACCGAGTAATCGACATCGAGTCAGATTGGGTACACCTTGATACGGACGAAAACGGCGTTACGATGAACAGCTATTTTGTCGAACACCCCGAAATGGTGCTTGGCAATATGGTAATGGAAAGCACACGCTTCGGCAAAATGGACGCAGCCTGTAAAGCAAAAAAGGATATTCCTCTTGCCGAGCTGCTTCACGAAGCCGTGCAGAACATTAACGGAGAAATCCCCGAGTATGAGATTGACGAAATCTCCGACGAGCAGGACGAGGTTATTCCTGCCGACCCCAGCGTTAAAAACTTTTCTTACACTCTGGTAAACGGCAAGGTCTATTTCCGTGAAAACGATGTGATGACACCTGCCAATCTTTCAATGACCGCCGAGAGCCGTGTTAAGGGCTTGGTGGAAATTAGGGATTGTGTGCGGAAGCTCATAGCATACCAGACCGAGGACTATCCAGAGGAACTCATACGCACCGAGCAGGAAAACCTTAACCGTCTGTACGACGCCTACACAGCAAAGTACGGTCTAATCAACAACCGAGGGAACTATCTGGCGTTTGCTTCGGACGAGAGCTACTTCCTTTTATGCTCTCTGGAGGTGCTTGACGACGAGGGCAATTTCAAACGGAAAGCCGATATGTTCTCCAAGAGGACTATCAAGCCCCACCGTGCCGTGACTTCCGTGGAAACGGCAAGCGAAGCCCTTGCAATCTCCATCGGAGAAAAAGCCTGTGTGGATTTGCCGTTTATGGCGAAGCTGACAGGCAAGGAACAGGCGGAGCTAATCCGTGATTTACAGGGCGTTATCTTTAAAATACCCCAATCCGAGCCTGCAAAATATGTGACCGCAGACGAATACCTGTCTGGCAATGTCCGCAATAAACTTGTGATTGCAGAAACGGCGGCAAAGACAGACCCAGAACTTATAATCAACGCCGAAGCACTCAAAAAGGTTATTCCAAAGGATTTGAGTGCGGGCGAAATCTCCGTGCGGCTTGGTGCTACTTGGATACCGCAGGAGGATATTCAGCGGTTTGTTATAGAGCTGCTGACCCCATCGAGCTATGCGGCAGGCAGAATCAGGGTACGCTATACGGCGATAAACGGCGACTGGTTTATAGAGAATAAGAGTTCCGATTACGGAAATGTCAAGGCGGACAGCACCTACGGTACAAAGAGGGCTTCCGCCTATCGTATTATCGAGGACACGCTGAATCTGCGTGATGTGCGTATCTTTGACTATGTTCTGGACGAACACGGCAACCGAAAAGCGGTATTTAACCATAAGGAAACCACGGCAGCACAGGCAAAGCAGGAAGTAATCAAGCAGGCGTTTCAAGATTGGATATGGAAAGACCCAGAACGCAGAAACCGTCTTGTCCGTTCCTACAACGATACTTTTAACTCTGTCCGACCCCGTGAGTATGACGGCAGTCATATCACTTTCGGCGGTATCAGCCCAGAAATCACGCTCCGACCTCACCAAGTCAATGCGATTGCCCATATCCTTTACGGCGGCAACACGCTCCTTGCACACAAGGTCGGTGCAGGCAAAACCTTTGAAATGGTCGCCGCAGCACAAGAAAGCAAGCGACTCGGACTCTGCCAAAAATCTATGTTTGTTGTACCAAACCACCTTGTCTGTCAATGGGCTTCCGAGTATCTGCGATTGTATCCGAGTGCCAACATTTTAGTGGCAAGAAAGCAGGATTTTGAAACCGCCAACCGTAAAAAGTTCTGCGGCAGAATTGCAACAGGCGATTACGATGCGGTCATCATCGGGCATAGTCAGTTTGAAAAAATACCGATGAGCCTTGAACGGCAGTACAATATGCTCCAAGAACAGCTTGACGATATTGAGCGTGGTATTGACGATATTCAAAAATCCCACGGTGAACAGTTTACGGTCAAGCAGTTAATGAAAACCAGAAAGTCTATCCAAGCGAAGCTCGACAGGCTCAACGACACCAAGCGTAAGGACAGCGTGATTGACTTTGAGGAATTGGGCGTTGACCGCCTGTTCATTGACGAGAGCCATTTTTATAAAAACTTGTACCTCTACACCAAGATGAGAAATGTCGGCGGTATTGCTCAGACCGAAGCACAGAAAAGCTCCGACTTATTTATGAAATGTCGCTATCTGGACGAAATCACAGGCAACCGAGGTACGATATTTGCAACGGGGACGCCTGTTTCAAACTCAATGGTGGAGCTGTATTCTGTTCAAAGGTACTTGCAGTACGACACGCTGATGCAGAACGGCTTGCAGCATTTTGACAGTTGGGCTTCGACTTTTGGAGAAACGGTCACGGCTCTGGAGCTTGCTCCAGAGGGTACGAACTACCGTGCTAAGACGAGATTTGCAAAATTTTATAACCTGCCAGAGCTTATGCAGATGTTCCGAGAGGTTGCGGACATTCAAACCGCCGATATGTTGAAGCTCCCCGTTCCAAAGGTCAATTACCACAATATCAAGACCAAGCCGAGCGAGATACAGACAGAAATGGTCGCCAACCTTGCCAAGCGAGCCGAGAAAGTCCGTGCCAGAGCTGTTGAGCCGAACATCGACAATATGCTCAAAATCACGAATGACGGGCGAAAACTTGCACTCGACCAGAGAATGATTGACCCGATGCTGCCCGATGACCCCGACAGCAAGGTCAATGCCTGCGTGGATAATGTCTATCGTATCTTGGAGGAACACGCCGACACGAAAGCAACGCAGCTTGTGTTCTGCGACCTCTCCACTCCGAAAAATGACGGCAGCTTTAATATTTATGATGATATTCGGGGGAAGCTCACCGAGCGAGGTATTCCTGCCGAACAGGTACGATTTATCCACGAAGCGACCACGGACGCACAGAAAAAGGAGCTGTTTGCAAAGGTACGAAGCGGCGAAGTCCGTGTGTTACTCGGCTCTACCCCGAAAATGGGAGCAGGCACAAATGTCCAAGACCGCCTTATCGCCATTCACAATTTGGATTGTCCGTGGCGACCCTCTGACCTTGAACAAAGACAGGGGCGTATCGAAAGGCAAGGCAATATGTTCCTAGAGGTTGAGGTTTACCGCTATGTTACAGAGCAGACCTTTGACGCATATCTCTATCAGTTAGTGGAGAGCAAGCAGAAATTTATCAGCCAGATAATGACGAGCAAAAGCCCTGTCC
>ERZ773148.2291-NODE-2291-length-14823-cov-6.914274_pt1 | contig 14823 bp, 16 predicted proteins | sample MGYA00580846_ERZ773148 | MGnify/ENA primary metagenome ERZ773148 (study PRJEB29015, sample SAMEA2737879) | human gut metagenome | biome: human gut; feature: human-associated habitat; material: faeces | place: China | collected 2012 ... | reverse complement strand
CGCCGTCCTTGATACGGTCAGCCGTACCCTTACGGAGGACGAACGAGCGACATTTTACCGCAGCCTTTCTGCCATCAGCATAAGTCTTGAGGCCATCGCTCAAAATAGCGAAGAATAGGAGATTGACGAAATTGAAAACAAGGATTATTGTTGATTCCACTGCGGACTTAGTTCCTGAGATCAAAGCACGGGTATCTACGGTACCCCTCACCGTTCATTTCGGGCAGGAGGAATACATTGATGGCGTGACCATCGACAACAAAACATTTTATGAAAAGCTCATCGAAAGCGATGTGCTGCCCACCACCAGTCAGGCAACGCCGGACGCCTTTATAAAGGAATTTGAAAAGGCAAGGCAGGCGGGCGAATCAGCCGTTGTTATTACCCTTGCATCCAAATTTTCCGGCACATATCAAAGCGCCATGATCGCGGCGGCGGATTATGAAAACATTTATGTTGTAGATGGTACCAGCGCAGCGATGGGAACAGGGATTCTGGTGGAGCTTGCGTTCCGCCTCTTGGATGCAGGAATGACCGCAGAGGAAACTGCGCAGGTACTGGAGGAAGAGAAGAAAAAAATCGTTGTTGTGGCGCTGGTGGATACCCTCGAATACCTCAAGCGGGGCGGCCGCATTTCAAAGACAGCCGCATTCGCCGGAGGGGTACTGAATATCAAGCCCGTGCTTTCCGTTATTGACGGCGAGATTCACCTGCTGGGAAAAGCACGCGGCTCCAAAATGGGGAACAATCTGCTCGTTCAGGAGATCGACAAGGCCGGCGGCATTGATTTCAGCAGGCCGGTTCTGCTGGGCTACAGTGGAATTTCTGACGCGCTGCTGCTAAAGTATATCGAAGACAGCCGTCACATCTGGGAGGGAAAACTGAAAGAAATTCGCTATACGACCGTAGGAAGTGTGATCGGAACCCATGCGGGCCCCGGCGCCGTTGTGGTAGCGTTTTTCAAGAATCAATATAACGCAGAACAGAACAGCAGCGATTGAAGAAGCTGCAATAAAGACAGGACTGCGCCGCGCCACCGTCAAATGAAACGGTGATGCGGCGCAGTATCGTTTTATCTGACGCCATAAACCATAATCGAGATCACACAGGCTAACAGACTGACCGCCGAGCCGGCCAGAAGCTGCGGCAGGGTATGGCGCGACAGCTTTAGGGAGGAGCGGTACACTGCTGCGATCAGCAGAATGGACGGTATGGCAAAAAGCGGATGCAGCTTCCATGTCAACAGAAACGCCGGAGCTGTTGTGCTGCAGGCGTGTCCGCTTGCGCGAAGGCCAAAGCCCGCGTTGAGCAGCAACAGCGCCGCGATAGAAATGACATAAGAGAGAAACAGGATATGGACGAGCCAGGAGCATGGCGTCAGCATTGACCAGAGAAACCCGCACAGATACCCAACGGCGCTGCATACCAGCGCCGTGCCGCGCTGCCCCCTGCGCCGGTCCTTTCCAATGTGGAAGATCTCCCGCAGCGGGTACGCCGCCAAGGGGATAACCAGCAGGAACACCTCGCACAGGAACAGCTCCCTGCGCGTCAGAAGCCCTGTCGGAGCGTACATCAGAAGCAGCGTTACCCCGATGACGATGGGCGGCAGTGTCAGAATGCGTACTGCAAGATGCAGCAGCGCCTTCCTGTCCGAGACCTTCGTTTTCATGACGCAAAGCCCAGCATAATCCCGCCGTGTTCTGCATAGTAGCTGCACAGCCCACGTAGCGGATAGCTTTTCACCTCTGCCCCCGGAAATCGCCGCCGGATCTCGGTGCAGAGCTCCAATGCAAATGTCGCGTTCCGGCAATGCCCGATGCGGACGCTGCCGCCCCTGTAGCCAAGCCGCACCATTTCACTCAACAGGAGCTCCTGCGTTTTTCGAGCGCCCCGACATTTGCCGAGCATCTCAAGCGTGCCCTCCTCGCTGGCCTGCCCAACGGCGCGGATGCCGAGAACACCGGCCATCGTTGCTGCCAGCTTGCTGATTCGTCCGTTCTGGGCGAGATTGTGCATGGATTCCAGCGCAAAGAGCAGATGGGTACGGCGCTGATACTGCTGTACGGCTGTGCAGACCTCCTCGAAGCTCTTGCCGGAGCGCAGTTCGGCGGCTGACTTTTCGATGAGCAGGGCGATCTCCGGACCGGCGGACAGCGTGTCCACCACAAAAATGCGGCGAGAGGGATTCTGCTCCTCGCAGCGTTTCTTTGCGGCAAGTGCCGCGCTGCAGCTGCCCGAAAGGCTGCTTGTAATGGTGAACGCGAGTACATCGCCGCTTTCGCCAAAGGCGGACTCCCAGTCCGCGATGTTCGGGCAGGCGCTGAAGGTGCGGCCCTTCGTGCCGCGAAGTGTTGTGACCATCGCGTCGACATCGAGCGCGGCGTCATCGCGAAATTCCTCCACAGCAGTACGGACGGTGAGCGGAACGCTGACAAAGTCCACGCCGTCCATGGTAAGCAGGTCGCAGCTTGAGTCTGCGGCAATGCGGATCTGATCCATAAGATGACCTCCAACTGAAAAAGTGTCGTTCGGTTCCGGTAAGGGATGGATGCAGTTTATCAGCTTTTTATTTCTTCGTCAACGGTTTTTAATAAACCGTTAAAAATATTTCGCAAAGCCGTTGAACTTTGCAGAGGAAACGCTTATAATAACAATATGGAAAAAGAAATGCAAAACAGAATCACGGCGGACATCGCGGCCTTCCGTCTGCCGCGCTATGCACAGATCCCGGAGGTCGGACTGTATCTGGAGCAGGTGGTGCGCTATATCAACGCCCGGTTGGCACCGTTAGGAGAGCCTGAACTGACTGGATCCATGGTGAGCAACTATGTCAAGCAGAAGCTGGTTCCTGCCCCTCAAAAAAAGCTGTATACAGCCGAACATCTTGCGCGGCTTCTGTTCATCGCGGTGGTCAAGCCTGTTGTTCCCTTGGAGGGGCTTCGACTGATGTTTAGCATACAGGAGGAGTGCTATCCCCTTCAGACCGCCTATGACTACTTCTGCGATGAGTTTGAGAATATGCTCGGCGCAGCGTTTGGTGTCGCTCCTGCAGTGGAGGGACTTGGTGAAACCGAGTCTGATGCCAAGGATCTCCTGCGCAGCACGATCTCGGCTACCGTCAACAAGGTCTGTCTGGACCGGTATCTGGAGGAGTATCGAAAGCGGCGGGAGCAGGCTGAGACTATTGCGGAAAAAGAAATCTCCCTGTTATAGTAGAAATGCTGTCTGGCAGCTACAAGCTGTAAAGCAACGGGAGACCATTCAGAAATGAAGTGGCAGAAGAAGTTTAGCAGACTATACCAACGCCACATGAGGCGTGGCCGACAGCATGGAGCTTTGCCCGCGTAAGGAATATCCCCGGCCAAGCCGGGGATATTCCTTACGTCTCTCTGCCATGATTACAGTGCAAAACAGAAGAACATGCTCCGGGCCCTTCATCGCCATGTCCTAATTGATAAAGAGCTTTCATTGTTCCTGCATCGCTGCAATAGAGGGTATCCGAAGATTCTCTCTATTGTGATGATATGCCGAGCATCCTCCATGGTGCATCTGAAGCCTTCGGCTTTGCGCCCGGACAGTACAGCGTGCTGAGAGGAGGCTCCCTGTGCGTCGAGGCTTGTCTGATTCTGCATACTTCTCTGCAAGCAGGATCTTCTCGACTTCTGCCTTACAAAAGCCTATTTACCCGCCTGCGTTTCGCAGTAGCGGCAGCGGTAAACGCGCTTTTCACGATCCGTTAGCACAAACTCCTGCGGCAGCTCCTGCTCAACGGAGGTGATGCAGCGCGGGTTTTTGCACTTGAGCACGCCGCGGATGCGCTCAGGCAGCTTGAGCGTGCGCTTTTCCACAAGTTTCCCGTCGCGGATGATGTTGACGGTGATGCTCGGATCGACGTAGCCGATCAGGTCCCAGTCAAGGTCCATTTCGCGGTCGATCTTGATGATGTCCTTGCAGCCGAGCTTGCCGCTCGTAACGTTTTTGAGGATGGCCACCGTGCAGTCAAGCTGATCGAGGCCGAGGATCTGATAGAGCTCCATGGATTTTCCCGCGGTGATGTGGTCGATGACGATGCCGTTTTGAATAGAGTCAATGATCATTGTGTCGCACTTCCTTTCTCACTTGATTTCCAACAGCTTGAGGATCAGCGCCATGCGGATGTACTTGCCGTACTGCACCTGCTTGAAGTAGCACGCGCGCGGGTCGTCGTCCACGGCGACGGAGATCTCGTTCACACGCGGCAGCGGATGCAGAATGCGAAGAGACTCCTTCGCGCCCCTGAGCTTGTCGGGCGTGAGGATGTAGCTGTCCTTGAGGCGCAGGTAATCCTCTTCGTTGAAAAAGCGCTCGCGCTGCACGCGCGTCATGTAGAGGATGTCCAGCTCCGGCATGACAGCCTCGAGGTCGGTGGACTGCGTGTAAGGGATGTTCTTGGCCTTGATGTACTGCTCCTTGACATAGCGCGGCAGCTTGAGCTCCTCGGGGGAGATGAGCACGAAGCGGATGCCGGTGTAACGGCTCATCGCGGCGACGAGGGAGTGTACCGTGCGGCCGAATTTGAGGTCGCCGCAGAGGCCCACCGTGAGGTTTTCAAAGCGCCCCATCTCGCGGTGGATGGTCAGAAGGTCGGTCAGCGTCTGCGTGGGGTGGTTGTGGCCGCCGTCGCCGGCGTTGATGACGGGCACGAGCGAGTGCATGGAGGCGACCAGCGGCGCGCCCTCCTTGGGATGGCGCATGGCGATGATGTCGCTGTAGCAGCTCACGGTGCGCACGGTGTCCGCCACGCTCTCGCCCTTGGCAGCGGACGAGCTTTTCGCCTCCGAGAAGCCGAGCACCTTGCCGCCGAGGGAGAGCATCGCGCTCTCAAAGCTCAGACGGGTGCGGGTGGAGGGCTCGAAGAAGAGGGTCGCGAGGATTCTGCCGTCGCACTTGTGCGCGTATTCGGCGGGGTGGTCGATGATGTCGCAGGCGGTATTCACCAGCTCCATGATCTCCTGCTCGGAGAGCTCCAGAATATCGATCAGGCTTTTCATATCAGTTTGTTCCTCCTTTTTTGATCCAGCTTTCGTCGGCGGGGTCATCGCGGAAGGCCAGCAGCCGCGCAACGTCCGCCTCGGTGATGTAATGCTCCTCTGCGCCCACGCGGGCGATGGTGTCCAAATTTGTCAGGCTCACGCTCTTGACCTTCGCCTCGACCATGCGCTCAACGCCCTTTTTCATGCCGTAGGTGAAGATGCTCACGACGCCCAGCACCTCGGCGCCTGCCTCGCGCAGCGCCGCGACCGTATCCAGCACGCTGCCGCCGGTGGAGATGAGGTCCTCGATCACGACGACCCTCTGCCCCGCCTCGAGCCTGCCCTCGATCTGATTTTTTCTGCCGTGGTCCTTGCTGCCCGAGCGTACATAGCCCATAGGCAGGCCGAGCAGATGCGCGGCGATGGCGGCGTGGGCGATGCCCGCCGTGGCGGTGCCCATCAAAACCTCCGCCTGCGGAAACTCACGGTGTACCGTGTCCGCAATGGCGCGCTCGACTGTCTCACGCACGGCGGGGGCGGTGAGAATGAGGCGGTTATCACAATAGATCGGGCTTTTGATGCCGCTCGCCCAGGTAAACGGCTCCTGCGGGCGCAGAAAGACCGCGCCGATGGAGAGCAGGCCTTGAGCGACCCTGCTGCTGATGTCCATATCCATGTTCCTCCCGTTGTTTTTTATTCCTGAAGCAGAATTGCTTTCAGCTCGTTGAGATCGGCGGCAAGATGCTCCGCTCCGGCGGCGGTCAGCTCCTCGCGGCTGCCGTAGCCGTAGAGTACGCCGATTGCCTCAAGGCCGTTGGCGTGCGCCCCGTATATGTCGTGGCGGCGGTCGCCGACCATGACGGCGTGTCCCGTCACATCGGCGCGCATGAGCGCCGTGCGCACGACGCTCGCCTTGTCCGCGCTGGACTTATCCTCCAGACGGGAGCCGCAGATGTCGTCAAAATACTGCGCCAGCTCAAAATGCCGCAAAACTCTCCGCGCAAATTCCTCCGGCTTCGACGTTGCAATCACCAGCCGCAGTCCCGCTGCGTGGAGCACGGCAAGGAACTCCGCCATTCCCTCGTAGGGCACATTCTCCGCCCAGCCGCGGCGGGCGAAGTAATCACGAAATTCGCAGACCGCCCGCTCCGTCTCCGCCTCGTCCATGCCGCAAATCGCCGAAAAGCTCTCGTGGAGCGGCGGACCGATGAAGGCAGTCAGCGTATCTCGCGGCGGCAGCTCGCGGCCAAGGCGCTCGAGCGCATAGCTCACCGATTTTACGATGCCCTCCTGCGAGTCGGTCAGCGTTCCGTCCATGTCAAAGAGAACTGTATCCCATCGCATCAGCCCACGAACTCCTCTCGGCAGCGGCGGTAGGCGGCCGCGGGGTCCTCCGCCTGGGTGATGGGACGGCCCACCACGATGTAGTCGGAGCCGAGCTCCTTCGCCCGCGCGGGCGTGGTGACCCGTTTCTGGTCGCCCGCGTCCCCGTCGGCAAAGCGCACACCGGGGGTCACGGTGAGGAAGTCCTTGCCGCAGCGCTCATGGACAACGCCCGCCTCCAGCGGAGAGCACACCACGCCGTCCAGACCCGCCTGCGCGGCGTTTTCGGCATAGTGCATCACCACCTCGGCAAGCGGCTTTTCGATCCACAGCTCCCGCTCCATGCGCTCCTGATCGGTAGAGGTGAGCTGGGTCACGGCGATGAGCAGCGGACGGGTGCCGCCGGGCCGGATGAGGCCCTCCAGCGCGGCGGTCATCATGGCGGCGGTACCGGCGGCGTGGAGGTTCACGATGTCCACATCCAGCGCAGACAATGCCGCCATGGCCTTTTTCACGGTGTTGGGAATGTCATGCAGCTTCAGATCCAGGAAGATCTTGTGGCCCCGGGCCCGGATCTCCCGGACGATGGAAGGCCCTTCGGCGTAAAACAGCTCCATGCCGATCTTCACAAAGGGCTTTTCCTCGGTGAAACGGTCTAAAAAGGCCAGTGTCTTTTCCTTGCTGTCGAAGTCCAGCGCAACGATAACGTCCTTACCCATGATGTGCTCCTCCTATGATCTCCGTCAGATTTTCCATGCCGTACCGTTCCATCACGGCAGGCAGATTTTCAATGATGGTCTTGCAGGCATACGGCTCCACAAGGTTCGCCGCGCCCACGCCGATGGCAGTGGCGCCCGCCAGCATCAGCTCGATAACGTCCTCCGCCGTGGTGACGCCGCCCATACCCACGATGGGGATGGAAACGGCCTCGTAGACCTGATACACCATCCGCACCGCCAGCGGGAACATCCCCGGGCCGGACATACCGCCGGTGGTGTTGGCCAGCAGCGGACGGCGGCGTTTCAGGTCGATGCGCATTCCCGGCAGGGTGTTGATCAGGCTCACGCCGTCAGCCCCCGCGTCCTCGCAGGCTCTGGCGACGGCGGCAATATCAGCCGCCGTGGGGGACAGCTTTAAAATGATGGGCTTTTTCGTCACTGCCCGGACCGCCTTCGTCACCTCGGCAGCGGACTTGGGGTCCGCGCCGAAGGCCGCGCCGCCGCCGTGGACGTTGGGGCAGGAGATATTGACCTCCAGCCAGCCCACCTGCTCCTGGGCGTCCAGCTTCTCGCAGACCTCGGCGTATTCCGCCACGGAAAAGCCGCTGACATTCGCCATCACCGGCTTGTGAAATACCTGCTTGAGCTTTGGCAATTCCGTTGCGATCACCGCGTCCACGCCGGGGTTTTGCAGACCCACCGCGTTCAGCAGGCCGCCGGCGTACTCCGCGATGCGGGGCGTGGGGTTGCCGAAGCGGGGCTCCCGGGTCGTACCCTTGAAGGAGAAGGTACCCAGCATATTGATGTCGTACAGCTCCGCGAACTCATAGCCAAAGCCGAAGGTGCCGCTGGCGGGGATGATGGGGTTGTCCATCTCAATGCCGCAGAGGGTCACTTTTGTGTTCACCATACGATCTCCTCCTTTTCCAGCACGGGGCCGTCCTTACAGATGCGCTTATTGCCGTATTTCGTCTCGCAGGAGCAGCCCATGCAGGCGCCGAAGCCGCAGCCCATCCGCTCCTCAAAGCTGAACTGGCCGGAGGTCTTGCAATCAGCGTACACCGCCTTGAGCATCGGCTCCGGGCCGCAGGTGTAGAGATAGGTATAGTCGGACACGGCGGCCATGCCATCGGTCACAAGGCCCTTGAGACCGACGCTGCCATCGGCGGTGGCGATGACGACCTCCGCACCCAGCGCCCGAAATTCCTCCGCTAAAAAAATCTCGGATTTTCGGTTAAAGCCCAGCACGGCGGTGACGCGCTTACCTTGTGCGGTCAGCCGCTTGGCAAGGCCATACAGCGGCGGGATACCCACGCCGCCGCCCACCAGCAGGGGGTGTTCCCCACTGCGGGACAAGTCAAAGCCGTTGCCAAGGCCCGTCAGCACATCCAGCGCCGTGCCGACAGCCATGCCCGTCATGGCCTCGGTGCCGTGGCCCAAGACTTTATAAATAAGCGTCAATTCTCCGTCGGACCAATCGCACACGGAGATGGGGCGGCGGAGGAAAAAGCCGGAGAGTTTCAGATTCACGAACTGCCCCGGTGCGGTGATGGCAGAGGTGTCCCCCGCCAGCCGCAGACGGTAGATGCCGTCTGCCAGCCGGGTATTTTCCAAAACAGTCAGCAGTGTCTCCTTCATTCGGCGTCCTCCCCCTCCAGCAAGGTCTTATCATACCAGACCGCCCGCCCCTCCATGGCTGTCAGCAGGCAGCGGCCCTGTACACTCCAGCCCGCAAAGGGCGTGGCCCGGCCCATGGACAGAAATTCAGCGGGGTCGATCGGATAGGTACGGGTCAAATCAAACACGGTAAAGCCGGTGGCCGGCGCAATGCCGAAGCGGCGGCAGGGCGCGTCATGGAGCAGTTCCATCAAGCGGGCAAAGGAAATGACGCCGGGCTTTACCAAATACGTATAGAGCAGCGGGAAGGCCGTTTCCAGTCCCACGATGCCCATGGCGCTTTTTTCCAGTCTCCCGCCCTTTTCCTCGGCGCTGTGGGGGGCATGATCCGTGGCGATCATGTCGATGGTTCCGTCCGCCAAACCCTCCAACAGGGCTTCCCGATCTACCTTGTCCCGGAGGGGCGGGTTCATTTTGAAACGGCCGTCCTCCTGCAAGCAGGAATCGTCCAGCAGCAGGTAGTGGGGGCCGGTCTCGCAGGTGACATTCAGGCCCTCGGCCTTGGCCTTGCGGATGAGTGCGACGCTCTCCTTGGTGGAGATGTGGCAGACGTGATAGCCGCAGCCTGTCTCCCGCACCAGTTCCAGATCCCGCTGGATGGGCCGCCACTCGCTCTCGGAGCAGATACCCCGATGTCCGTGGGCGCGGGCATAAGCGCCGTCGTGGATGTAGCCGCCCCGCAGCAGAGAATTGTCCTCGCAGTGGGCCACGATCAGCTTGCCGAGGCGCTTGGCCTCCAGCATGGCGCGGCGCATCATATCACGATCCTGAACGCCCTTTCCGTCGTCGGAGAAAGCCACCACATAGGGGGCCATGGCGTCCAAGTCCGCCAGTTCCCTGCCCTGCTCGCCTTTCGTGATGGCCCCGTAGGGCAGAACGCGGATCACGGCGTCTTTTTGAATGGCGTCCAGCTCCATTTGCAGCGTCTCCATGCTGTCCGGCACCGGATTCAGATTCGGCATGGCGCATACGGCGGTATAGCCGCCGTGGGCCGCCGCCAGCGTACCGGTGCGGATGGTCTCCTTATAAGAAAAACCCGGCTCCCGAAGATGTACATGCACATCAACGAAACCGGGTAATATGGTAAAGGAAGAAACATTCAGGGACGAAGGAAAAACAATATCCTTGCAAAAAACACGATCCCCAAAGGAAACGGAAACATCACCGCCGCTGAAAGCACCTCGGTGGAACACCTGCGCACCCTTCAAAACCACGGTCACGACTATCGCCTCTCTTTCCTCAAATTTTTGATAGAATACCACGCGAGGATTGCCTTGTCAAGACAAAAAATGGTTTTTCGACGATAAGTTTTTTCAAGGATCAATATAAGCGTATCTTATGAATTGTCATAAAGATATAAATATAGCTAAGATTTCCTATCTTCTTTCTCCCTTTTGCGGAATGGACGAAAAGCGGGGCGTATGGTACACTGAAAGCAAGTTGAGCTCTTTGTAACTGACGGAATGTGGGCTACCACGGGGGAGCAGGGAGCATCGCTCTGAGGCGGCGCGTTTCAGAGGCCGACCGTCTGGGCACTCCAACTGCAAAGGGCAGCGGAGCGCCTATTTTTATGTTTGAGGGAGGGAACGCAGATGAGAAAGGTTGCGATCGTTATGGGCAGCAAGAGTGATCTGCCCGTCGCGGAGAAGGCCGTAGGCGTATTGCGAGACTACGGCGTCCAGATGGAAGTGCGCGTATTATCCGCTCACCGCTGTCCGAATGAGGCAAGGGAATTTGCCGCGTCGGCTCGGGAGGGCGGATTTTCTGTTATCCTCGCGTTCGCCGGCATGGCGGCGCATCTTGCCGGCGCGATGGCGGCAAACACCACGCTGCCGGTGATCGGCGTGCCGTGCAGCGGGACGAAGCTTGACGGCATGGACGCACTGCTCTCCACCGTGCAGATGCCGAGCGGCATCCCGGTGGCGACGGTGGCGGTGGACGGCGGGAAGAACGCCGCGCTGCTGGCGGTGCAGATCATGGCGGTCTCCGACGCGGAGCTCGCCCAAAAGCTGGACGAGGCGCGGACGCGGGAACGGGACGCCGTGCTGCGCGCGGACGAAGAGGTTCGGGCGCTTTATCAGTAAATAAGGAATACACTTCAAGAAATAAAAGGAGAGCGGAAAGCAATGAAACTCGTATATACCGGAAAGACCAAGGATGTATTCGCACTGGACAACGGCAACTACCTGCTCAGGTTCAAGGATGACTGCACGGGCAAGGACGGCGTGTTTGACCCCGGCGAGAACAGCGTGGGCCTGACCATCGAGGGCGTGGGCAATGTCAACCTGCGCATGACCAAGCACTTTTTTGAAAAGATCAACGCTGCCGGCATCCGCACGCACTATGTCTCCGCGGATCTGAAGGAGACCACGATGGAGGTCCTGCCCGCGAAAGTCTTCGGCCACGGGCTGGAGGTCATCTGCCGCCTCAAGGCGGTGGGGAGCTTCCGCCGCCGCTACGGTGAGTACATTGAAGAGGGCGCCGACCTGCCCGCCTATGTGGAGACGACCTTCAAAAATGACGCGCTGGGCGATCCGCTGGTGACGAAGGACGGCCTTGTGGCGCTGGGCGTGATGACCGAGCAGCAGTATGACGACATCAAGGCCATGACGCAGAAGATCACCGAGATCGTCGCGGACGACCTGCGCGAAAAGGGCCTTGTCCTCTATGACATCAAGTTTGAGTACGGCTACGCGCCGGATGGCAGCGTGATGCTGATCGACGAGATCTCCTCCGGCAATATGCGCGTCTATCGGGACGGAAAGTACATCGACCCCATGACGCTCTCCGAGCTGTTCTTTGCGTAATGGGGGGCTTTTTCGGCGCGGTCTCGGACCGCGATGTCGCGCTGGATGTCTTCTTCGGCACGGACTATCATTCTCACCTCGGCACGCGCCGCGGCGGAATGGTGCTCTTTGACAAGAAGGAGGGCTTCCAGCGCCAAATACACAACATTGAAAATACGCCCTTTCGGACGAAGTTTGAGCGGGACCTCGCGGACTTCCGCGGCCACGCGGGGCTCGGCTGCATCAGCGACAGCGACCCTCAGCCGCTGCTCGTGCGCTCCCATCTGGGCCTGTACGCCATCGTGACGGTCGGCATCATCAACAACACTGACGAGCTGGTGAAGACTTATCTCTCCGACAAGGGCCAGCAATTTCTGACGCTGAGCAGCGGCCGCGTGAATGTCACCGAGCTGACCGCCGCGCTCATCAATCAGGAAAACGACCTTGTCTCCGGCATCCTCCACGCGATGGAGGTCATCGACGGCTCCATGACGATCCTGATTTTGACCGAGGAAGGAGAGCTGATCGCCGCGCGTGACAGCATGGGACGCCTCCCTGTGCTGATCGGACAGCGCGAGGACGGCTACTGCGTATCGTTCGAGTCCTTCGCCTATCATAAGCTCGACTATCAGGACGCCTATGAGCTGGGGCCGCGGGAGATCGTCCGGCTGAACGCCAAGGGCTTCCAAACACTCTCTCCCGCAGGGAAGCAGATGAAGATCTGCGCCTTTTTGTGGACCTATTACGGCTACCCGAACTCTAACTACGAGGGTGTGAATGTGGAGCTGATGCGCTACCGCAACGGCGCGATCATGGCGCGGGATGAGGCGGAGCGCGGCGGCGTGCCCGAGGTGGATTTCGTCGCCGGCGTGCCAGATTCCGGCGTGCCGCACGCCATGGGCTATGCCAACCACAGCGGCAAGCCCCTTGCGCGTCCCTTTGTGAAATACACCCCGACCTGGCCGCGCTCCTTCATGACGGAGGATCAGCAGGTGCGCAGCAGAGTGGCGCGCATGAAGCAGATCCCCGTGCCGGAGCTGATCGAGGGAAAGAAGCTGCTGTTTGTGGATGACTCCATCGTGCGCGGCACGCAGCTGCGCGAGACCGTGGATTTTTTATACAGCACCGGCGCGGCGGAGGTCCATATGCGCTCGGCCTGCCCGCCCATCATGTACCCCTGCCGCTACCTGAACTTTTCGCGCGGCAACAGCGCCATGGACCTGCTCGCGCGCCGCATGGTGCAGGAGCTGGAGGGCAACGAGGGCCAAAAGCATCTGGAGGAATACGCCGACAGCCGCACCGAGCGCGGAAAATGCCTGCTGCATGAGATCTGCGCGCAGTTTGGCTTTGATTCACTCTCCTATCAGTCCCTTGACGGGCTGCTGGAGGCGATCGGTATTGACAGGGACAAGGTCTGCACCTACTGCTGGACCGGAAAGGAATGACATTATGGGCATCTCTCACTCGGAAGCATACGCGGCCGCCGGCGTTGACATCGAGGCGGGCTATCAGGGCGTAAAAATGATGAACCGCTATGTACAGCGCACGCTCACAGCCGATGTGATCTCCGATCTCGGCGGCTTCGGCGGGCTTTTCTCGCTGGACCTGCACGGGCTTGAAAAGCCTGTGCTGGTCTCCGGCACGGACGGCGTGGGCACCAAACAGCGCATCGCGCAGCTCATGGATCGTCACAACACCGTCGGCATCGACTGCGTGGCGATGTGCGTCAACGACATTATCTGCTGCGGGGCGAAGCCGCTGTTCTTCCTCGACTACATCGCCATCGGCAAGAACATCCCGGAAAAGGTCGTGTCGCTGGTCTCGGGCGTATCCGAGGGCTGTGTGCGCGCGGGCTGCGCGCTCATCGGCGGTGAGACCGCTGAGCACCCCGGCACGATGAAGCCGGACGACTATGACCTTGCGGGCTTTGCCGTGGGCGTCGTGGACCGTGACAAAATTCTGGACAAGAACAAAATGCAGCCGGGGGATGTGGTCATCGCGCTGCCCTCCAGCGGACTGCACTCCAACGGCTACTCGCTCGTGCGCAAGGTGTTCGATGTGGAGAACGCCGACCTCGAGCAGTATTACGGCGAGCTGGGCTGCGAGCTAGGCGAGGAGCTGCTGCGCCCGACGAAGATCTATGTCCGTCCTGTGTTAGCGGCCGTTGAGGCCGCCGATGTCCGCGGCATCAGCCACATCACTGGCGGCGGCTTTTATGAGAACATTCCGCGCTGCATTCCCGACGGCCTGTGCGCGAAGATCGAAAAGAAAGCGCTGCACATCCCGCCCATCTTCCCCCTGCTCGCGCGCATGGGCGGCATCTCGGAGCGCGATATGTTCAACACCTTCAACATGGGCACGGGCATGGTGCTCGTCGCTGCAAGAGACAGCGCCGATAAGGCGCTCGCCGCGCTGCATTCTCTCGGTCAGGAAGCGGGCGTCATCGGTGAGATCGTATCGGGCGAGGAAAAGGTGGCGCTATGCTGACACGCGCCCGCATCGCCGTGCTGGTCTCCGGCGGCGGCACGAATTTGCAGGCGCTGCTCGACGCGCAGCGCGACGGAAAAATGCCGCACGGCGAGATCGTGCTGGTCGTTTCTTCCCGCGCGGGGGCCTATGCGCTCACGCGGGCGGAAAACGCGGGTGTTGCGGCACGCGTGCTCTCGCCCGCCTGCGGGCAGAAGCCGTTTGAAAACGAGCTTTCCGCACTGCTGCGCGAGCAGGAGATCGACCTCATTCTCCTCGCAGGCTTTACGTTCATCCTCAGCGCGGCGTTCACGAGGCAGTGGCCGCGGCGCATTCTGAATGTCCATCCGTCCCTGATCCCCGCCTTCTGCGGCAAGGGGATGTACGGTCTGAAGGTCCACGAAGCGGCACTTCGAACGGGCGTGAAGGTCACGGGCGCGACGGTGCATTTTGTCAATGAGATCCCGGACGGCGGACGCATCCTGCTGCAAAAGGCGGTGGAGGTCCTGCCGGATGACACGCCGGAAACGCTCCAGCGCCGGGTCATGGAGCAGGCGGAATGGCAGCTCCTGCCGCGAGCGGCGGAGCTGGTCTCGGAACAAATCGTAAAGGAGAAGAGCAATGCTTGATTTTCTGACCCTTCTGCGGGAGAATCCCTACCCCGGCCGGGGCATCCTTGTAAGCCGGGACCTCGTTTACTATTTCATCATGGGCCGCAGCGCCAACAGCCGCAACCGGATCTTCGTGAAAACGGAGGACGGCATCCGCACCGAGGCTCATGATCCCGCCAAGCTGGAGGACCCCAGCCTCATCATCTATCATCCCGTCCGGACCATGGGC
>ERZ773148.2284-NODE-2284-length-14854-cov-5.676262_pt1 | contig 14854 bp, 7 predicted proteins | sample MGYA00580846_ERZ773148 | MGnify/ENA primary metagenome ERZ773148 (study PRJEB29015, sample SAMEA2737879) | human gut metagenome | biome: human gut; feature: human-associated habitat; material: faeces | place: China | collected 2012 ... | reverse complement strand
CGGTGGCTCATGCCTGTAATCCCATCACTTTGGGAGGCTGAGGCAGGTGGATCACCTGAGGTCAGGAGTTCGAGACCAGCCTGGCCAACATGGTGAAACCCCGTCTCTACTAAAAATACAAAAATTAGCTGGGCGTGGTAAAATTAATACTGATCTTTTCATAATGCTATAATTAAATGTGTTGATAATTTTTTCTGAGACAAAATTAGTCTGAACTTTTTATTCCGACTAGTGAAAAAATTCCATTAAACATGTACATATGTTCACAAACACATAAATATATTTATTAATCTTCGTTTATTTCTGTTTCTCTTATGCCCTCTTGGTATCTTTTCTGATAACTGGAAGGAGAGATGCCAAATTGAGCCTTAAAACATCTGCTGAAATAGAACGGGTCATTGATGCCGACCATATAAGTTACTTCAGATACGGTATATTTCTTGGTTGACAACAATTCAGCAGCTTTCTTCATTCGCATGATACGAAGATATTCTTTGGGAGTATATCCGGTCACTCCACGCACTTTACGGTAAAAGATGGTGCGACCCAGTGACATCATAGAAGCAAAATCATCGGCAGTAAATTCAGGGTTAGTCAGTTGTTCTTCCACTATCTTGGTCAGATTTTCGACAAACTCCTTGTCTTTATCCGATGTACACATCACAGGACGTTTGGCTGACAAGTCATTGGAAAACTTCTCCTTTAGTTTGTCACGCTGTTCTATCAGTTTGAATATGCTTGCCAGTAACAGTTTGGTACTGAAAGGTTTTGTTATGTAAGAGTCTGCACCGCTTTTCACTCCTTCCAGATGGCTTTCCGCTGCATTCAGGGCTGTAAGTAGGATTATAGGAATATGACTGGTACTAAAGTCACTTTTTAGTTTACGGGTTATCTCGAAACCATTATATCCAGGCATCATGACATCGCTGATAATGAGGTCTATATCATTATTATGGGCATACTCCAGACCATTTTTTCCATCCGCTTCGGCAGCAACCTCGAAATATGGGGTCAGTTCTTCTTTCAAGAATTCCCGTACGTCATTGTCATCCTCGATAATAAGTATTTTCCGTTTGTTTAGAGGACCCTCTTGATCAGATGCGTTCAGTTCTGTTTTTAGTTCTTTCTCTATATTTTCTACTTCTTTATCTATTTCTTCTTCTGATTCAGAGTGAGCATTTTCCTCATTAAGAGCAGAAAGCGAAGGATGGTTTTGTGCTTCTTCTTTTAATATGGCATTTTCAGGAATAAGGAAGTCGTTAGATTGATAAATGGAAGAATCAGTAGGTAAAGTTACAATGAAAATAGAACCACCTGACGGATTTTCTTCATAGCAGATGTTCCCTTTGTGAACATGAACCAGTTCATGGGTAAGATGTAAACCTACTCCTATACTGTCGCTAGAAAAACTGCTTTGCATGAAACGTTTAAACAGCTCATTACGTTTTTCTTTGGGTATGCCTACACCTGTATCCGTTACTTTCATGATTAATAGCTGTTTCTGTTTATCAATATAAATGCTGAATTCTATCTTTCCACCGGAAGGAGTATATTTGAAAGCATTTGATAAAAGATTGTAGGCGATTTTGTCGATATTACCTTTATCAATATACATTTTGTATGAATTGACGGATGGTATAAATTTGAAATCCATATTCTTGGATTCGGCTGTATCCTGAAAGCTTAGGTAGATTTCATATAAGAAAGCGATAACGTCAGTTTCTTCAAGTGAAAGGGCGAGTTTGTTGTTCTGCATTTTCCGGAATTCAAGTAATTGGTTGATCAGACGCAGCATACGCTGGGTACTTTTGTCCATTAGTTTGATAGAGTAACGTATCTCCTTGGGGATATTGTGGGTACGGTGGATTCTGTCCAAAGCCCCTTGTATTAGTGTAAGCGGAGTTCTGAATTCATGTGAGATATTGGTGAAAAATACTAACTTGTATTCTGTTAATTGCTTTTCTACTTTAATTTTATTCCGCAAGTTGTTAATATTCCTGATAGTACGATATACAAAATACATGATAATGCCTGCAATGAGTATGTAAACAAAGAAAGCCCATCCGGTTGCCCAAAAAGGGGGAGTTACTTTGATTTCAAGTGTCTCCTCGTTATCACTCCATATACCTGATACGCTGCAGGCTTTGACATGTAGATAGTAGGTACCTGCCGGTAAGTTTTTATAAGCTGCAAAGTTTAATGTAGAAGGAATACTCCAGTCATCGTCATATCCTTCAAGTTTGTAGCTGAACCTTGTATTAGTCGAAATTGGATAGTCAAAAGTGGAGAAGTCTATGACAAAGGAACTTTGGTAATATTTCAGACTGATGGCATCTGTATATGCCAGAGCGGCTGTCAATGGAGAGTCCATATCGGCAGGACGGACTGATATTCCGTTTAACTTTAAGTCTGTAAATGTAACGGACGGAATTTTCTCTTTGTTTTTAATTTGCTTAGTATTGAGTATTATAAGTCCGTGGTTGGTGCCGAAAGCCAAACGACCATCTTTTAATTTGGCACATCCTTCTGTATATACATTCCCCAATATATCATTAGAAAAGAAGTAATTGTTGAATATTTTGTTTTCCGGGTTAAAACAAGAAATCCCATATTCGGTGGATACCCAGATATTTCCTTCATCATCTTCAATGAAAGCTTGTACTACACTGTGGACAAGTCCATCATTGACCGTATAGTGAGTAAAGGATATATCTTTATAATCATTCTTTATATTGGCTACGCAAAATCCGATACCTGATTCGGCAATCCATATCCTGCCTTTCTTATCTTGTATAATTGATTTTATTTCATTGCTTTTCAGGGCATGGTTATCCAGATTGTATTGGTAAAAATCGTTCGGGTCTTTTATAATACGGTCAGGATCGAATACAAAAACACCTTCACTGGTTCCTACCCATATCCATCCGTTACGGTCTTCGCAGATAGTGCGGATTTCCTTTTGGCCATAAGTCTTATTGAAAAAATGCCGGAATATGTATTTGTCTTTTTTAGGAACAGCGAGATCAAGTCCTCCGCCGAACGTTCCTATCCACATACGTTGTTTGCGGTCTTGCAAAATGCAGAATACTGGATCGGCAGCTAAGGAATTTGTATCGGTTGCCTGATGTATATAGTGTTGGTCGTCTCCGACTTGGAGCCCTTTCCCGCGTGTTCCCAACCATATATTACCTTTACTATCCTCACATGCAGAATAGATATTTATATCATAATACTTTTTGCTTTTCTGTTTTGTTAGTTTATTATCGTAGATATATAATCCGCCTGCACGCGTTGTTATCCATACTTCGTCATCTTGCATGTGGGATATGAAGCGGATGGCATTTGCCCTGTCGATATTTAATTCACCTTCGGGATATACTTTTGCAGCCCCTTTATTTATGATTTCAATTTGGGATATACCGGAATATTCGCTACTTGTCCATAAATTGCCCGAGTGATCTTCTATTATATATTGAAGATAGTTTGAGGCGATGGGATTTGTATGATTGGCGGTTGCGGTAAAATGTTCCAGTTCTTTAGTAGTAGGATTATAGGCAAAAAGTCCGTTCCCATAAGTCGTTATCCATATAATGTCTCTGGAGTCATGATAGACATGATAGCGTTCGTAATCAATGAAATATGGAAGCTTTGACGATCTTACATCAATCTTTTTGACACTACCGGATTCTTTTTGAATATAGTTAATGTATCCAGTCTGATTATGAACCCAGTAGTTGTTGCGGTTATCTTTCACTACCAATCCATTACGGATATTGAGCTCTTCCGGAGCAATTCTGGTTGTATTGGTCTTGGGATTGAATAAGATTCCGCCTTGTTTGGTAAATAACAGCCATTCGTTACGTAATACAATATTGCCTGTTAGCAAAAAATCAGTTGATGTGGCAGTATTGGCAACTTTCGTGAGGTGCTGCTGGTTGTATTTCCAAATAAATCCCTCTGATGTTATGAAATAAATAGTATTATCAATGACTGCGCTTTGAAGGAAGTAGTGAGTCGAATCTATACATTCGAGCGTGTTATCTTTAAGTAAATACAGCCCTTTTCCTGTACCAATCCAAATGGAATTTGAATCAAATACACTAAGAAAACGTATATTGTCGGATTTTAGTTTATGGTTGTCGGTAGAATATGTTTCCGAACTGAATTTGTTGTTTTTATAAGTAATTTTCCGGCAGCCTTGCACCCTTCCCCAAAGCCATATATCCTTATTAGGGAGGATTGTGACTTCATTATAACGGTCTTTCATTTCTCCTTTGCCGGTGAAATCTACAAAACAGTCTTTTTTCAAATCATAACAACTGATTTGTTCCGCGGAAGTTGTAATCCATAGGAATCCGTCAGAGTCTTCCTGTACACTTCTGATACGATGATCCGCTAATGACAGTTCTTCACCGCTCTGGGGACGGAAAGTAACAAATGAATTTCCATCATAACGGCTCAGGCCATTTAAAGTAGAAAACCAAATGAATCCTTTGCTGTCTTGATAGATATGCCTGATAGAATTATTGGCTAATCCGTCAGTGGCAGTCAGATTCCTAGCATGTATTTCTATGGAGGCGTTTGCCGGATATATAATACATGTACATATAAAAAAGAAAATTGTAGCTTTAATGAAGAATCTCATACTTGTATAGTGATAATAATGATTGTGTTTTTTTAGATTTGCGGTAAAGATAGATAAATAGCACGTAATTTTAAAGTTTAAATTCAGACTTTTGCATTGAATTTCTTGAATAACCTGAAAAAAAGAAAGAGGGGCTATATAAGAATGTTCAGGTGGACAAATGTGCATGGTATATGGAGAAAAATGCATGAGCAGCTTCATGTATGCCGCTATATTTGCTGTTGAATTGATAACTGGATTTTGTATTACCATGGTTTATGAGATTGTATAAAACTAATATTATTAAATGAAAACTAGAATGTATGAAAAGCACTGTTTGTGAGATTAGCTGTTGGAGAAGAAAATATATATTTTTCTTCTTGATGATGATTTCGGCTCTCCATTCGGTCACAGTATTTGCACAAAAACGTACCATATCCGGTACGGTGGTTGATGAACGAAATGAACCGTTGATCGGGGCAACTATTGTAGCAGAAGGGAAGTCTGGAATGACAATTACCAATGTGGATGGCAAATTTACTCTTGCAGTTCCTGATAAAGCTAAGACAATTGAGGTGTCTTATTTGGGATATGCTTCACAGACTATTTCTATTAAAGGAAAGAGTGTTTTTGCCATCAGGATGAGCGAAAATGACGTGCAAATGGACGAAGTGGTTGTAATCGGTTATGGTACAGCCAAAAGGGGGAATGTGACCGGGGCCATTGCCAAAGTTGATGCAGCGAAACTTGAAGACCGTCCGGCACCCAATCTTGCCTCTTCATTGCAGGGGCAGTTGGCGGGAGTAGAAGTACGGTCAACTAATGGTGCGCCGGGATCAGAATTACAGATTCGTGTGCGCGGAGCTGCTTCCATTAATGCGGATGCCACTCCTTTATATGTAGTAGATGGAATTCCGATAGATGATTTGGGAAGTATCAACCCAAATGATATTCAGTCGATTGAAGTTTTGAAAGACGCTTCATCTTCTGCTATTTACGGTTCTCGTGGTGCTAATGGTGTTGTTTTGATTACAACTAAAATGGCTAATAAGGATGATAAAGTCCGGGTACAGTTTTCTGCTGCATTCAGTATCCAACAATTGGAAAAGAAAATAGATGTACTAAGCCCGGAAGAGTGGATCACTTTCCGGACTGCCTATAACAATAGTAGATACCTTGCTGCTTTAGGAGGAAAAGGAGCTACGGCAGATGATGATTGGGATACCCGTTATGCCTTGAATGGTAATCGGGTAAACTATGAGTATATGAATGACCCGCGATGGACACAGCCCGGTTACGGTGGATTAAGACTAATTGACTGGCAGGATGAATTTTATCGTTTGGCTCCGATGCAGAATTATCAGCTTTCTGTTTCAAATGGTAGAGGGAATACTCAATACCGGCTTTCTCTGGGATATATAGACCAGCAAGGTATTGCTATAGAGAGTGCTTACAAACGTTTGAATCTGCGGGCTAATGTGGAGACAAAATTGTATGATCGCATCACTTTAGGCGTTAATATGGCTCCGTCAATGGACTGGAAAGATGGTGGGCGTGTGGATGGCAAAGATCAGCAGGCAAATCAGGTTTTGACAATGTGTCCAGTTGCAGAGCCAGATGCTGGGATATATTCCGGTGCGGAACCTTATGCCTCTTATTTATGGTCTAGTACAAAAATCAGCCCTATTGCTTATATGGAGCAGGTCACCAATCATATCGAAACGGCCCGGTTGAATTCTTCAGCTTTTATCAGAGTCAATATTATTGACGGATTGAGGGCGGAAGTGAAAGGTGCGTATGATTTTACAAGCCGTCAGACTCGCACTTTTACTCCGAGTTCGGTAATTAAGAACTGGACGGATGGTGAAGGGTATCATAGTTCTGCCAACCGTATAGATATACGGTCATCCAAATATCTGTTGCAGGCTGTATTAAATTATGATAAGAAATTAGGCAAGCATAATATTGCCGCTATGGCAGGTTATTCAATGGAAAGTTCTTCGGGAGCCACTACAAACTTGTCTGCGCAACAGTTCCCGGATAATTCACTTGAAGTTTTCAACCAAAGTGATGAGGCTATAAAAGTTGCGTTAGCTACCTTGTCAACTCCCAATCGCTTATTATCCTATTTCGAGCTCTATCCCACTTTCGTCGAGGATTTCAATGCCCTTCTGCGTCCTGACAGCCAGATACCTCTGACGCGCGATGGCAGCCTCACCACAGAGATGCGCATCTACGCCCTTGTGCGCTTGGGGGTTAACGAGAGTGTGGAGATAGCCACGTTGCTCTTCTTCTCTCCCCAGACCATCTACAACTACCGTACGGCTGTGCGCAAGCGCGCTATCCATCCCGAGACTTTTGAGGAAGACGTGAAGAAACTAAGATGAAGACTTCCTATGGTGGGGATATCTCAAAGCGCCATCACACGCAAAACCCTGGCAACGGCATAGCCATTACCAGGGTTTTGCATATTTTTTGTCTTCTTATTAGAACTGGTTCTCTACGATATCCGTGAGGACGTCTTTGATGTCGAGACCAGCGGCGCGCACCTGCTGCGGGATGAAGCTGGTGGCTGTCATGCCCGGTGTGGTGTTGATTTCCAGCATGTTGACCTTGTCATTGCCGTCGGCGTCCTTGGTGATGATGTAGTCGATACGGATAATGCCGTTGGCGTGGAGGATGTCGTAGATGCGGCTTGTCTCAGCAGCAACAGCCTTTGCCGTTTCAGGACTCAGACGGGCTGGGGTAATCTCCTGGACCTTGCCATTGTACTTGGCGTCGTAGTCGAAGAACTCATCCTGTGTGACGACCTCGGTAGCAGGCAGCACCACGCTCTTGTCCTTGGTCTTGTAGATGCCCTGCGAGATCTCCGTACCCTTGAGGTAGCTCTCCACCATGGCCTCGTTGCTCTCCATGAAAGCCACGCGGAGGGCGGGAGCGAGCTGGTCGGCGTTCTTCACCTTGCTCACGCCGAAGCTGGAGCCGTCAGCGGCAGGCTTGACGAAGCAGGGCATGCCTAAGCGCTTCTCGATGGCCTCGGCATCGTAGTCCTCGCCACGGCGCAGCAGAATGCTGTCGGCGACATTGACGCCGAAGCCGCGGAGGTAGTTGTTCAAGACATACTTGTCGAAGGTCATAGCCTCGACAAGAACGCCGGAGGTGGAGTAGGGGAGGTGGATGAGGTCGAAGTATCCCTGCATCATACCGTTCTCACCCGGCTGGCCGTGGATGGTGATATAGGCATAGTCGAAGACCACGGCTTTGCCGTCCTTACCGATGAAGGAGAAGTCGGCCTTGTCGATGGGGGCCACACTGCCGTCCTCGAAGCTGACGTGCCAGTTGGTGCCTTTGATGTCGACGATATAGATATTATAACGCTCCTTGTCGAAGAAGGAGTAGAGTCCTTGTGCTGAGCGCAGCGAGACGTCGTGCTCGGAGGAGTCGCCACCGCAGACGATGGCGATGTTTCTTTTTAAGTCTTTCATGGTACTTAAAATTTTCTATGCTTTTATGTTAGTTCTATGCTTTGTTACCGATATAGTTTCTCCACTTCTCTATCAGCGCCCTGAAGTCGTCGGGCCATTGTGAGTCGAAGTCCATCTGCTTGCCGGTGCGAGGGATCGCGCTTCCAGAAGGCGCTGAAAGGAATGGTATAGGTTTTTCCATCGGTAGAGGTTTTTATATGCGTCACATAAACCTCATCATTATCCCCGTCCAAGGTCAACTGCAACTCCACATACGCCTCCACATTCGCCTTGGCGTAGATAGAGAGGCCGCCACCCAAATCAATGTCCTCATAGGTACGATAACAAGCCATGTTGGCTGTTGTGTTGACGTCCAGCGTATAGGTGAAAAGGATCGCATAGCCATCGCCGTTTTCGACCAGCTCAGTGTTGGCCCATGTCAAGTAGAAATCCAGATCTTCTTCACCAGAGTACTGATCAAAGTTTTCTTCGGCACTGACCGTGCCGTCAATGTAGTCTTCATAGCTGTCCGGGGGAAGCAAATCCCACTCGTCGTAGGAGCCCTCTTCTATGCCATAGAAGCCAATGGCATCAAGCCATGCAGTACCGGTATTGCCGCCCTCGTCGTCAAAGCCGATAACAATCTGCCGCAGCAGCGTCATAGTGGCCGGCTGGCCGTCCTTCTTAAAGGAAGACCAAGGCACCTGGATAATGTTCTCACCGGCAATTACCGGAATGCCGGCGGCAGTGGCGTTGCTCCAATCCTTGTCCAGACTGCTCACTTGGATGGTTCCTGCCCGGTCGCTCTTAAACCAGAAGGTCAATCCTTCGCCGCGCACAGCAATAGGAGCAAATTCGCTGCCCATATTCACCCACGCCGCGCTACGCCAATTAGTCTTGGTGCGGTCATAGTCCATCTTAAGAGAGGTGCCGGTACCACCATGAACATTCTCCGTGTCCGTCTCCAAATAGCCGACAGCGCCCTGGTTGTTGATGTTGTAGTGCTCGGGATTCCAGAACTGCTTAGACTCGGCGTAGTCGGCATAGTCCATGTCGTCCCAGATAATGACATCGTCCCCGTGAGTCCTGTGGGTAGGATCCATTTCCTCAGCGGTATCTTCGCCATATATACTCAGATTATCCACATATATTTGGCCGGTATGGTCTTCGGGATAAGTAAAGACAAGTCTCGTTTCGTAGGTGTTCCCAGCCGTCAATCCTGTATCGGCCCAAGCAAAGGATACGTACTTCTGCCCCGCATCCAAGTCAAATTCCTGCTTGGTGCCTACATATTCGCCGTTGCTGACAAATTCCACTGTAACCTTTATCGCATGGGTGTTCTTCACCCAAAATTGCAGACCATTACCCTCAACAGTGATATTTTTGTCCAGCCGATAAAAGCTCCAGGTATAGGGCATCCGGTAGTCGAGCCACACACACTTGCTCCCATCAACACCACCGTTGCTGGAATAACCAAAAGTGCCATATGAGGCTGTATCTCCTTCTACCTCGTATTTCCATGCGTTTGCCGCATCCCCATCGCCGGTCAGAGACTCGTGGTCCTCCAGCATGATGAGAACCGGTTTGGCGGTATCGGACGTATCCGCCTGCGTCAATAACGCAAACGGTACACCGCACAGCAGTACCGCCAAGGTTAAAATGATGCCTAAAGCACGTCTCTTCATAATTTGATCTCTCCTTTATGTCTTATTTACCGATCCCGGTAATTAGGTACCCATCAAAGACCTCATCCACCATCGCCTGATATGCATCCACATAGGATTCCACTACATTACCTGGGGTAATACTCCCCTTCATCACATTGCCCATGACGGTAGCGAGAGAGGGATCGGTCCAGGCGATGCCATACAATGACGTCATATCCACCTTTTGTTTAGAGGTGTCGGTGTACATGGACTTAAAGAGGTTGTAGGAATCGGCATCACTGAATTTTTTAATCCAACGGGACTTGAAGTTGCTGTCCTCGGTAATTCCCTCATAGGGCTCGTACAGCTCATCCATCAACAGCAGGTATTTGTCCACATCCTTCTGATAGGTGACGGGAATTATCCAGCCGTAGCCGATATTCATCGGGGTGACGTGTTCCGTCGTTCTGGGGCCCTTGGGTATCGGCACCACGCCGAAATCATCCCTCATATCCTGTTGCTGGCAGATATTGATGGCGGCGGCGCCGTCACTAAGCAGAGCAATATTACCCTTGGCAAACTCCTTGGCGATGGCATCCCATGCCAACTCACCGCCGTTACCCATAACCACTTTGTCCTCCACGCCCCACTGATACAGCTGCTCCAGGGCCTCACGGGTGGCGGGGGTATTCAAATTAATGGTGGAAACGGCTTTATCATTGACAGTGCCTATCTGTCCGCCGTTAGCCATTGTCAGGTTAATCACAGCATCTAACGCGCTACTAATGCCCAGGCCGTACTGGGTTACCGTACCGTTGGCGGAGCGAACAGTCGCTTTATTGGCAATTCTGGTAGCCTCATCCCAAGTCCAGTTGCCGGCCTGGTAGAGGGCATAGGGATCCTCGTTGATTTGCTTCATAATCCGCTTGTTATACAGCCATAAACCGGATACATCCCGAGTGGTATCCCGGAAGGTCGTGAAACCGAAGATATACTGCTTGTTGTTGACATTGTAGTACTGGCGAATCATCTGGTTGTACTTATCACTCTTGAAGTCAATACCCGACTTTTCCATACCATCATCCAAACTGGCCGCGATACCTGCACGAATGAATTCGTAGTTACTACCTCCGTTGACACTGATAGCGCTCTGAAAGTAAGCCTTATGCCCACTACGGCGAACAAATTCCTGAGGACCCTATTGAGATCTGTTTTGCTGTACCTATTTTGAGGGATCATCTTGTTAAGATTTTACGCATATCACCTTTCTCCTTACGGATATTTATATTGTAGCATTTGCACTCCTGCTTTTATTGTATATTTCTCATTGAACAATTGCATAAATCAACTTTTTGCCTATATAGGATGTTTTCGGTAAAATGAAAATGTAGCAAATGGTACTCAAAAAGTGAGCACCCCAATGGCAAATAAAAAGAGCCATTGTCAGCACCTGAAATAAACGCTACCCTTTAGGTGGGATAACCATAAGGGGGTAGCAGAAAGGTGTTACGAATGGCTCAAATCAAGTATATCAAAGACCTCTACGAAAATGAAGAGGCAAGTTTGCGGGAAATATGCCGCATAACCGGCCACAGCTTTGAGACTGTCCGCAAGTACGCCTACCAGGAAAACTGGAGCGAGGACAATCTGCCGGATATTGAGCCACAGAGCTATCCGGTGCTGCAAGACTTCATCCCCATCATTGATAAATGGCTGGAGGAGGACCGAAAGGCCCCCAGGAAACAGCGCCATACAGTAATGCGGATTTACCACCGCCTGTGTGATGAGCATGGGTTTACTGGCTGCTATTCCACCGTGAAGAAGTATGTCCGCAAGAAAAAATATGTCATGAAAACTCTGAGTGCCGGTTATCTCCCTCTGGAGCACCCCAAAGGCTGGGGACAGGTGGACTTTGGCCTTGCGGAAGGCGAATGGGCCGCTACCGGAGAACGCTTTCCGTTCTATGCGCTGACGATCTCATTCCCCGGCTCTAACAACGGAGTAACGCAAGCGTTCCCGTCTCAAAACCAAGAGTGCCTGCTGGAAGGCATGAAGCGGATTTTTGAGCACATTGGCGGCGTCCCTCCCAGGCTGCGGTTTGACAACATGACCACGGCGGTTGCTCAGGTACTAAAAGATGGTGAGCGTGTCCTTACGGACGGCTTTACCCGCTTTATGCTCCACTACCGTTTCCAAGCTGATTTTTGCAATCCGGCTTCCGGCAACGAAAAAGGCAATGTAGAGAACAAGGTTGGTTACAGCCGCCGCAATGCGTTTGTCCCGGTCCCAGTCATTACCTCGTTTGAGGAATTTAATGAACAGCTCTTGGAGTGGTGCGAAAAGGACGCTGACCGGCTCCACTACAAGCACAAGGTTCCCATCCGGGAACTTTGGGAAGAGGACAAGGCGGCACTTTTAGAGCTGCCGCAGTATCCCTTCTCTGTGTTCCGCTACACGACGCTTACCGTGAGTAAAACAGGCTTTGCAACGATTGAGACGAATAAATACGGGCTATCTCCCATGCTGGCCGGCGAAAAAGTACAGGCCAAAATCTTCTATGACCATGTAGAGTTTTACCACGACCACAGACCGGTTGGACGCTTTCCCAGAAGCTACAAGACCAATGATGAGGTCTACGACTGGACGCAGTATGTGTCCACCCTCTGCAAAAAGCCAGGAGCGATTGAGCATACCCGTTTCTTCCACCAAATGCCGCAACGGTGGCAGGATTATCTTGCTTCCACCAAGGGAAAAGAGCGGAAGAGCGCCCTGCAACTTCTCAGCGAAATCGTTGCTGACGGAAACTCTGAGTTCTGTGATGATGCTCTGGAAATGGCAGCCGCCAATGGCCGGGCCGATGTGGACAGCCTGCGGCAGTGTTATTACATGATTGCCAAGAAGGAGTACCGCCCAGATCCGCTTAAACTCTCCGGAGCCCCATTGCTGAACTACAATCCAAACCTCTCAGCCTATGATGGCCTGATGGGAGGTGAGGCTCATGGCTGAACAGATTGAACAGCTCATGCGGCAAGTGAAGCTGGGCGGCATGGCGAAAGGCTGGCGGAGCGTCCCCTACGAAAATACCGAGCAGTATGTGACCGATCTCTTGACACTGGAATTGCAGGAACGAGAAACCAACCGGATTAACCGCATGGTAAAGACGGCTGGTTTCCGGGTGATGAAGACACTGGATGATTTTGTGTGGAACTCCGCCATTGAACTTCCTGGCGGCTTGACACAGGAATACATGACCGACCTCCATTTCCTTGCCCCAAAAGAGAACCTGATTTTTATGGGGAGCGTTGGGACGGGAAAGACCCATCTGGCTACGGCTATTGCTTTGAAAGCCTGCCAGGAGGGGCGGCGTGTCCGTTTCTTTACTGCGGCTGAGTTGGCAAACATACTGCTGGAAAAGAACACCAAGGGAACCTTGAACAATTACCTGGGTACGCTGAAAAAGGTAGAGCTTGTTGTGATTGACGAGATTGGTTTCGTCCCTCTGCACAAGGACGCCGCTGAACTGCTGTTCCAAGTGATTTCCGATTGCTACGAGCGCAAGAGCCTGATTATTACTTCAAACCTGGAGTTCTCTCAGTGGAACACTGTCTTTGGGGACAACCGCCTGACTGCGGCGCTCGTTGACCGGCTTATCCACCACAGCCATATTGTGATTTTCTCTGGGGAAAGCTACCGGCTTACCCAGTCCCTAAACCGCCAGAGGGCATACACTTAGGGTACTCAAAATTAGTGCAAAAGGGCTTTGGGCACCGATGTGAGCATTAAGCCCCCAGGGCACTCACTCTTGCAAAAGGCCCTCATCTTTCCGGGTACTCAAAAGGTGAGCATTTGGTACTTGGGAAAAACATTGCTCACGACATGAAATCTGGTGCTGAAGGTGCTCACTTTTTTGGGGCCCTTTTGCTCACATTTTCGTTTGACAAACACAATCAACCTTTTCCTCTACGCCGCAACTCACGTTTCGGCTCTTCATATTATTTACACAATAAACGAGGCTGTTTGTAAAATATGCCTAAATATTATTTCTTAGGTTTTTTATTTAGTAGCATTATACCGCACATCGATTCAATTTGCAACAAAAGAAGTAAAAATCTGTGAGAATTTGTAAAATATTGCAAGATTATAAAACCCGCACTTCAAAGATCGCAAAGTTCCCGCTGCCGATGAGTGCAGGACTATCGGCAGGCCGTGACCAAAACCTGCACGATAACCACGATAACAAAGAAAAACCCGCGGTGTGCGACTTGCTCACCGCAGGTGTGTAAGGGCGGTACAAAAAGATCGGCCCAAAAAACAGATGCATGACATTTCTGTATGTTCGATTAATCATCCAGACGATCGAAATTCTTTAGCGCCCACAGGAACTTCATAGTCATAAGACCTTTCCATCGTTTAACTACTCTTTCCCATACTTTCGGTTCACCCCACGACCAATTTGGCGCCCAACTGCCATCCTCTTCTTGAGAGGCGACTAAAGAATCCAGATTATTGTGGACCGCATCTTTATATAATGCAAAATACGGGTGATGAGGAGAATCAATCCAATGACATAATTTATAGGCACTTTCCGTACCCCTATCCTCAAGAATGGATATCAACCTCCCATCGCCCATCAATTTTTTTAGCAGGCTGTTTTTCAGCTCTTCATCATCAAGAGCATTGACAAAATAAACATCAGAAAGCATACCATATTGTCCGAACTCATAACCGGAATTTATTTTTTCTATCACTACGCTCATAACTTGTTCCAAAATTTTCTTTGGGACCAATGAAGAATATTTCACAAGGATACCCGCCAACGCAGAGTTTGTGTTCGGATCATAATGTTCAATCAGTTCGGCTCTGCTTTTTGGAATCAGTCTTTCTTCTTCGTCATATTTCCACCAAGGAGCGTGGGGATAATCGTTGACTTCAGGAACAATAAGATTATTCCATTCTCCCGTAGTGTCATTATAATTGCCAATAATATATGGGATAAGTTTTCGTATCATTGGGTGTGCAGCAGGAATGTCTTTTAGAGCAAAAATATATCGGCAAGCACTTTCGGTAGTCTTCAGGCATGAAACAGGACATTCAAAATCGTAGTCCAGCCAACCAAAGCC
>ERZ773148.2283-NODE-2283-length-14858-cov-18.455989_pt1 | contig 14858 bp, 10 predicted proteins | sample MGYA00580846_ERZ773148 | MGnify/ENA primary metagenome ERZ773148 (study PRJEB29015, sample SAMEA2737879) | human gut metagenome | biome: human gut; feature: human-associated habitat; material: faeces | place: China | collected 2012 ... | reverse complement strand
ACGAAGCCACAAACATGCATAGAAAACCTTTTGAATTCATTTCTCTAAAATTTCAGGAAGACGCCGCGCGGGCAGTCGTATTCATCCACGCGCCCGCCGTCTCGCTCATCCGTCACGCGGATGTGATAGGTGCCTGTTTCCTCCGTGCTGCCGAAGATCGTCTCGCAGCATTGCAGGATCGCCTCCCGTGCCTGCGGGTCGCTTTGCTTGGTATTCTCCTCTTTTTCCTGCGCGCAGCCGCTAAGAGAGAGCAGCGCCAGCACCGTCAGCGCGGAGAGCAGAATACGGCTCGTTGTCTTTTTCATTGCACTTTCCTCCAAAATCAATGTGGTTCAGAAGGGTCGCTCTATCTTCTCAGACGTTCGTCGCGGCGATTTTGTTCCCGTTTTTTATATTTTATTTTATATAGTATACAGCCGGCAAAAAAGAGGACGACTTAGCCTCGCCGTCCTCTTCTCCCGATTTTCACTTGTCAGTTTTTTTTTGCGGTGCTATACTATATGTTATATGATCAAAAACCATATAGCATGCTGCGATCAATGTCCGCGAGCGAGTGCGCGCCGCACATGCGCATCGTGTCGGCAAGCTCTGCTTTGAGCTTCTGGACGTAGAGCTGCACGCCCTCCTCCCCGCCGCCATAGACGGTGGTAACAAACGGGCGGCCGATGAGCACCGCGTCCGCACCGAGCGCCAGCGCCTTGAACATGTCCATGCCGCTGCGGATCGCGCCGTCGACAAAAATCGTCATCTTGCCGCCGACGGCATCGACGATGTCCGGAAGCACCTCCGCCGTCGCGGGGCAATGGTCGAGCACACGGCCGCCGTGGTTCGAGACCACAATGCCGCTCGCGCCCGCCTCCAGCGCCTTTTCCGCGCCGCGGGCGGTCATAATGCCCTTTAAAATGAACGGACGCTGCGCCCAGGAGACGATCTGCTTTAACTCCTCAACGCTTTTGCTGCCCGCCGGCGGCGTCAAGCCCTGCAAAAACGGCAGACCCGCCGCGTCGATGTCCATCGCGATGGCGAAGGGCTCGGATTCCTGCACGAGCGCGAATTTTTCGCGGATCGTGTCCATATCCCACGGCTTGATGGTCGGCACGCCGCAGCCGCCGTTCGCCTTGAGCGCCTCAGCCGCGCCCTCGACCACCTTCGGGTCGGTGCCGTCGCCGGTGAAAGCGAGAATGCCCGCGTTCGCGCACGCGCGCACAAGGATATCATTGTATGTAAGATCGTCGTACTTGTCCCCGTAGTGAAGACGCATCGCGCCCACCGGCGCGGCGAACGCCGGAATCTCAAACGTCCGGCCAAAGAGCGTGAATGTGTCCACCGGCGAATTTTCGCAGATGGTGTCCATGTTGACGCAGATCTCACGCCACTTTTCTGCGTTGCGGATAAAGCCCGTGCCCTCGCCCTTGGCGCCGGGGCCGGGCATCGTGTTGCGGCAGACCTTGCCGTTGCAGTCATTGCACGCCTTGCAGTAAGGGCCGATGCAGGTCCTTGCGTTTTCCAGCACTTGCTGATAAGTCATGTTGGTTCCCCCTTCGGAAATGAGTTTGCTTGCCAATATCGTGTCGATCCGACGCGATATCGCCTATATTTTATCCCGTCCTGCCGAAAAAGCAAGACCCAAAGGAGCTATTTATGAATACCGTTCACACACTGAGAGAATATGTCGATGCGCTGCGCGACGCGGGCATTCTGGTCGAAAGCACCGTGAGCGACGAGCTCGCCGCGCGTGAGATCCACTGCCTCACCTACGATACGCGCGCACTGAGCGAGGACGCGCTTTTCATCTGCAAGGGCGCACACTTCAAGGAAGAGTACCTGTGCGACGCACTCTCGCGCAGCGCGATCGCCTACGTCGCCGAGAAAAAGCACAATGTGGACGCGCCCTGTCTTCTTGTCAACGACATTCGCTATTCCCTCGTCGTGCTCGGTCAGCTCTTTTATAACCATGTGACGGACAAGCTCACAAGCGTCGGCATCACGGGCACAAAGGGCAAGAGTACCACAGCCTACTACGTGCGCTACATCTTAAATGACTGGCTGCGCGCGCAGTCGATGCCCGAGTGCGCCATTCTCTCCTCTATCGACAACTACGACGGCAAGAGCACCGAGGAGTCCCACATCACCACGCCCGAGCGAAACCATACTCCGGAAGTTTACAAACTCTGTTATTCGGCGGTGGATTTAACTACGCTGTCGTGTACGGACTCCGTGGAGTCGGTTACGGAATTTGCCGGCAAAGCCGTCAAGTTTTACCAACAGTTCCCTCATCTTCCCAATGTGGCGTCGATTTGCATCTATCCGCCGTTCGTCGAAACGGTCGGTGTGGTGGTCGATGGTACGGATATGCGTATCACGAGCGTTGCGGGCGGATTTCCTTCTTCGCAGACGTTTCTCGAGGTGAAGGTTCTCGAAGTGGCTATGGCCGTCGAGAACGGAGCCGACGAGATCGATATCGTCTTGAACGTGGGTAAGATGTTGGAGGGGCATTACGACGAGGTCGCTAACGAGGTCGAGGTGATTCGTACCGAGATGAGTCCCGAGGTCGTGTTAAAGGTCATTATCGAGTCCGGAGCTTTGAAAACTCCCGATCTGATCCGCAAGGCATCGTTGCTTTCGATGTTCGCCGGGGCCGATTTCGTCAAGACTTCGACCGGCAAGATCGATGTGTCCGCCACGCCCGAAGCGGCGGTGGTGATGTGCCAGGCGATCCGGGATTACTATCGGAAAACGGGACGTAAGGTGGGCTTCAAGCCGGCCGGCGGTGTCCGGAGTGCCGAAGATGCCGCTTTGTATTATACGATCGTCGAGGAGATTTTGGGCAAGGAGTGGCTTACGCCCGAATTGTTCCGTATCGGAGCTTCGTCGGCGGCCAATAATCTGCTTACGGCTATCGAAGGCCGGGAAGTCAAGTTTTTCTGATCCGAATGGGCGGATGAATTAAAAAATAGCGGCACCAAGAAGTGCCGCTATTTTTCTTGGGAAAGGTTGGGGTAATTACCGCATCGGTACCTCGATCAGAAGCAGGCTGGCTTTCCCGTCCGTATGGAGGGTGATGTCGTTCTGCTCCCAAATGCCCATGCCGTCCCGGGAGGCCAGCTTTTCGTTCTCGACCGTTACGTCGCCTTCGAGGACGAAGACGTAAAGACCGTTTCCTTCCCGGCGCATGGCGTATTCATAGGTATCTTTCTCCAGGTTCAGGGTGTGGAACCAGGCCGACTGATGAATCCAAGCCGTATGCTCGGAACCATTGCCTTCGGGAGCCACGATCGTGCGCAGCTCATTGGTGCGTGCCGGAGCGAGCGTGATCTCCTCGTAACGGGTCGGAAGTCCGCGTCGATCCGGGAATACCCATATCTGGAGGAATTTGACGGGACGGTCGGGGCTGTTGTTGAATTCGCTGTGGATGATTCCCGTTCCGGCCGTCATTACCTGGATTTCCCCGGTGCGCAGCACCGAAGTATGTCCCATGCTGTCCTGATGTCGTAGTTCGCCCTCGAGCGGGATGGAAACGATCTCCATGTTGTCGTGGGGATGTGCGCCGAAACCCTCTCCTCCGGCTACGGTATCGTCGTTGAGTACGCGCAATGCGCCGAAATGGATGCGCTCGGGATCGTGGTAGTCTGCAAAACTGAACGTATGGTAGCTGTCGAGCCAACCGTGGTCGGAATGACCTCGTGTGCCGGCTCTGTGGATTACTTTTTTCATAATATAATGGATTGATTATAAGAAGGTGTTGCAAATAGTGTTCCACGATACCGCTTGTAGGGCAGGGCTGTCCGAATATAGGTTGCCGAAGGGGAGTGATCGTGCGGTCGAGCGACAAAGAGAACGGTCCGGGCGTTAGCCCCGGACCGTTCTCTTTGTGAAAATAGCTTGCTGCTCGTCGTCTTATTTGAGATGCGGACCTGCAGCTACGAGTTTCTTGCCTTCGGCGTTGCCGGTGAACTTCTCGAAGTTCTTGACGAAACGACCGGCCAGATCTGCCGCCTTCTCGTCCCATTCCTTGGCGTTCTTGTACGTGTCGCGCGGATCGAGAATCTTGGGATCCACGCCCGGAAGTGCGGTCGGGATCTTGAAATCGAATACCGGCAGCGTCTTGGTCGGAGCCTTGTCGATCGAACCGTCCAGGATGGCGTCGATGATGCCGCGCGTATCCTTGATCGAGATACGTTTGCCCGTACCGTTCCAGCCCGTATTGACGAGGTAGGCCGTAGCGCCCGATTGCTTCATGCGTTTTACCAGCTCCTCACCGTATTTGGTCGGATGCAGCGAGAGGAACGCTGCACCGAAGCAGGCCGAGAAGGTCGGCGTCGGCTCGGTGATACCGCGTTCGGTACCGGCCAACTTGGCGGTGAAGCCCGAGAGGAAGTAGTATTTGGTCTGTTCCGGAGTCAGGATCGAAACCGGGGGCAGTACGCCGAAGGCGTCGGCCGAAAGGAAGATCACCTTCTTGGCTGCCGGAGCTTTCGATACGGGCTTCACGATGTTATCGATGTGGAAGATCGGGTACGATACGCGAGTGTTCTCCGTCACGGACTTGTCCGCGAAGTCGATCTTACCTTTCTTGTCCACCGTAACGTTCTCCAGCAGGGCGTTGGGGCGGATCGCGTTCCAGATATCGGGCTCGTTCTCTTTCGAGAGGTTGATGACTTTGGCATAGCATCCGCCCTCGAAGTTGAAGACACCGTCGTCGTCCCAACCGTGCTCGTCGTCGCCGATCAGCTCGCGCTTCGGGTCGGTCGAAAGGGTGGTTTTGCCCGTTCCCGACAGACCGAAGAAGATGGCGGTGTTCTTGCCCTCCTTGTCGGTGTTGGCCGAGCAGTGCATCGACGCGATGCCCTTCAGCGGCAGCAGGTAGTTCATGTAGGAGAACATACCCTTCTTCATTTCGCCGCCGTACCAGGTGTTGATGATTACCTGCATTTTTTCGGTGAGGTTGAACACGACCGCCGTTTCCGAGTTGAGTCCGAGTTCCTTGTAGTTCTTGACTTTGGCTTTCGAGGCGTTCAGCACCACGAAATCGGGTTCGCCGTATTTCTCCAGCTCCTCGTCCGTCGGGCGGATGAACATGTTTTTCACGAAATGCGCCTGCCAAGCGACCTCCATGATGAAGCGGATCTTCAGACGGGTGTTCTCGTTGGCTCCGCAGAACGTGTCCACGACGAAGAGCTTCTTGTTCGACAACTCTTCGACAGCGATCTTTTTCAGCTCCTTCCAGGTCTTCTTCGTCACCGGTTTGTTGTCGTTCTTGTATTCGGGCGAGGTCCACCAAATAGTATCTTTGGTGGTTTCGTCCATGACGAAGAACTTGTCTTTCGGGGAACGACCCGTGTAAACGCCGGTCATCACGTTCACGGCACCCATTTCGGTTACCTGACCCTTTTCATAACCGCGCAGGCCCTTGCGGGTCTCCTCGCGGTAGAGTTCGTCGTACGACGGGTTGTAGATTACTTCCGTAGTACCCGTGATGCCGTACTGTTTCAAATTGATTTTAGCCATAATTATTGATTTAAATTAATCCTCTTATTTCACTTGACAGCGGTTGTTCGTTTATGAACGATGCTCGCAAAGTTAAAGATTTTTTTCGAATGTGAAAATATTAACAGTAGGTTTATCGTTTTTCCCGGCGAATCATTCGGCTGTCGATGGCGTTTACGATCACCGCGATCGCACCGTCGCCCGTTACGTTGGTCGCCGTACCGAAACTGTCCATGGCAATGTAGGTGGCGATCATCAGTCCGATCATATTTTCGTCGAACCCGAGCATTGACTCCAGCAATCCGATCGCAGCCATGATGGCTCCGCCCGGTACGCCCGGTGCGGCGATCATCGTAATGCCCAGCAGCAGGATGAAACCCGAGTAGGTGCCCATCGAAACGTCCAGTCCGGAGAGCATCATCACCGCGAGCGAGCAGGCGACGATCTTCATCATCGAACCCGAGAGGTGGATCGTGGCGCAGAGCGGGACGACGAATCCCGCCACTTCGGGGCGGACGCCGATTTTGACCGTCTGTGCCAGCGTCACGGGGATCGTGGCTGCCGACGATTGCGTACCGAGGGCCGTCATGTAGGCGGTCATCATCGTGCGGAGCATCTTCAACGGATTCTGCCTTGCCACGAGGCCCGCGATCGAGAACTGGATCAGCAGCAGGACGACCGTCATCACGAAGATAATCACGATCAACTTGAGGAAAATGCCCAGAATACCCGATACCTGCCCCGACTGAGTCATCGAGAGGAAGATGCCGAAGATGTAGAAGGGCAGCAGCGGGATGATGACCTTCGAGATGACGCGCTCGATGATGAGTTTGAAATCATCCATCATGCCCTTGAGCTTGTCGCTGTGGATGTAAGCCATGCCCAGTCCCAGCACGAAGGCGAGAATGAGGGCGGTCATCACGCCCATCAACGGGGGCATTTCGACCGTGAAGAACGGTTGCAGGGGTGTTGCGGCGGTTTCTCCCGGGGCGCTCATCTCCGTACCGCCCAATAGCCGGGGTAATATCCCGAAACTTGTGAAGAAAGTTCCGAATCCCGAAAACAGGGTAAAGGCATAGGCCAGGGCTGCGGTGATTACCAGCAGCCGTCCTGCCTTGCTACCCAGGTCGGCGATGCCCGGAGCCACGAGGCCCAGGATCAGCAGCGGGATGACGAAGTTCAGAAAATTGCCGAAAATGTTGTTGAAGGTCAATGCGATTCGGGTGAACCACTCGGGAACGAAGAGGCCGAATACGATGCCCAGCGCGATAGCCAGGAGCACTTTGGGAAGTAAGCCGAATTTATGCTTCATAAGGTGTCGTTTCATTGGTTTTCGGTTGGACGATTCATGCGTCGGGGCCTTGGGCCGATCGTGTTCCCGATTCGGACCGAATTCGTTTTTCGGAGGTCCCGTTGCATGCCGTTTTTCTATTAACGTATAAAAAGGGAGCAATATTTGTGCAAAGAAGAGAATATTTTCTAATTTTGTCAATATGACTGCACTGTATAGCGATATTATTTTCGGCCCGATCCATTCCCGCAGATTGGGTCTGTCTTTGGGTGTCAATCTGTTACCCACTCAATCGAAGTTGTGTAGCTTCGATTGCATTTATTGTGAATGCGGCTGGAATGCCGAACATCCGGGCGCCCGCCGGTTCAATTCGCGCGAGGACGTGCGTACCATGCTCGGAGCGACCCTGCGTCAGATGGTTTCCGAAGGTACGCCGCCCGACGTGATTACTTTCGCCGGTAACGGCGAGCCGACGATGCACCCCGATTTCGAGGCGATCATCGACGATACGATCGTCTTGCGGGACGAAATTTGCCCTTCGGCGCGGATTTCGGTGTTGAGCAATGCGACGCAGATCGGCCGCGAGAGCGTGCGCCGGGCCTTGCGTCGGGTCGATAACAACATCCTGAAACTCGATTCCGCTTTCGACGATACGGTTCGGCTCATCAATAACCCGTGCGGGACCTATTCGGTGGCTGAGGTGGTGAAGAACATGAAACTGTTCGACGGGCAGATGATCCTGCAGACGATGTTCCTGCGGGGCGAGTGCGAGGGCCGCACGGTGGATAACACGACCGAGCGGGAGGTCGCGGCCTGGTTGAAGCTGGTCGAAGAGATCCGGCCCCGTCAGGTGATGGTCTATTCGCTCGACCGCGACACTCCGTGCAAAACCTTGCAGAAAGTCCCCCGCGAAGATTTGCAGGCGATCGCTGCCCGGGTCGAGGCGCTGGGAATCCCCTGCTCGGTGGCGTAACGCAAAGAAGAACGACGGGGGAATTTCAGACCCCTTCGAAGAATTTGTCGATCGGACGTTATTTATTGTCTGTATTATAGAGGGGGCGAAGATTTTATCTGTGTCTTGTTACATTGTTTGCTTTGCTCTCGTTGGCACTTTTCGCATGTGACAAGGGCATCCGGGAGGAAGCGATCGATGCCGAAAATATCTTGGGTAGGTGGCGTGCGGTCGAGGAGCCGGATTACGATTGGGATGATTCGGACGACGATGGAGCCTGTGATGTGCCCATGCTTTGGGGATTATGACTTTCGAACACGATGGACGGGGTGTGGCCGATAACGGGGAGCATTTTGCCTGGAGTCTGACAGGAAGACGGATAACTGTGGATTACGGATTTATTCCGGCACGGCTTACGGTGTCGGAAATTTGCGAGCGGCGAATGGTGTGGAAGGTTCTCGCAACAGAAGCAGGCTCGGTAAAGTATTACGGACGGATCGTTTTCGAGCGGTTGTGATTATTCCGTCGGGAAGAAAAATAAAGCGAGAGGAATCGATTCCTCTCGCTTTATTCGTTGTCGCAGTGTGGTTTATTTCTCCAGCACGACGCTCACTTTTTCGAGCTTCCCGCCCAGCGGGGGCGCCAGCTTCGAAACCGTACAGCGGATATGGCGGATTTGCGGAAACCGGGCATAGAGGGCATCCATGATGTTCATCGACACGCGTTCGATCGTGCGCTGGGTGACGCGCATCTGTTCGCGTACGGTTTCGTAAACCAACAGGTAATTGACCGCTTTTTCCACGCAGTCCTCGCTCGCCACTTCCCCCAGCTCGGCCGTGATCTCCAGATCGACCGTGAAGCGGTTGCCCACTTGCTGTTCCAGGTCGTAACAGCCGTGGAAAGCCCGGAACTCCATCCGGTTCAAAACGATACGGTATTCCATCTTATTCGGCGATTACCAGGTAGTAGTTTTTCTTGCCTTTCTGTACGAGCAGGTATTTCCCGTCGATCAGGTCGCTTTCGGCGATTGCACGCATGGGGTCGGCCACCTTCTCCTTGTTGAGGCTCACGCCGCCGGCCTGTACCATCTTGCGGCATTCGCCCTTCGAGGGGAAGATATCGCTCCGCTCGGCGCACAGCTCGATGAAGGGCAGCCCGATCAGTTCCGCACGGGCGATTTTGTATTGCGGGACTCCTTCGAAAACCTGCAGCAGGGTCTGTTCGTCGAGTTTGCGAAGCGCTTCGGAGGTAGCCCCGCCGAAGAGAATGTTCGATGCCTCGACCGCTTTTTCGTACTCCTCCTGAGAGTGGATCATCACGGTAACCTCCTGCGCCAGCCGTTTTTGCAGGATTCGCAGGTGAGGGGCTGCGTCGTGTTCGGCGATCAGGTCGTCGATGGTCTGTTTATCGAGCAGCGTGAAGATCTTGATGTAGCGCTTGGCGTCCTCGTCGCTGGTGTTGAGCCAGAACTGGTAGAACTTGTAAGGCGACGTATAACGCGGGTCGAGCCATACGTTGCCGCTCTCGGTCTTGCCGAACTTGGTGCCGTCGGCTTTGGTAATCAGCGGGCAGGTGAGGGCGAAAGCCTCGCCGCCGGCCTTGCGGCGGATCAGCTCTGTGCCGGTGGTGATGTTGCCCCACTGGTCGGCTCCGCCCAACTGGAGTTTGCAGCCTGCCGTTTCGTACAGATGCAGGAAGTCGTAAGCCTGTACGAGCTGGTAGGTGAACTCGGTGAACGACATCCCTTCGCCTTCGCCGTTGAAGCGTTTCTTTACCGAATCTTTGGCCATCATGTAGTTCACGGTAATCAGCTTGCCGATGTCGCGGATGAAATCCAGGAAGGTGATTCCCTTCATCCAGTCGTAGTTGTTCACCAGCATCGCCGCGTTGGGAGCGTCCGATTCGAAATCGAGCAGCTTGGCGAGCTGTTTCTTGATCGCCTCCTGGTTGTGGCGGAGGGTCTTTTCGTCGAGCAGGTTGCGCTCCTGCGATTTGCCGCTGGGGTCGCCGATCATGCCCGTCGCGCCGCCCACCAGAGCGATCGGACGGTGTCCGCACATCTGGAAGTGCTTGAGGATCATTACACTCACCAGGTGTCCGATGTGCAGCGAATCCGCCGTCGGGTCGATGCCCACGTAAGCTGTGGACATCTCTTTCTGAAGTTGTTCCTGTGTGCCCGGCATGATCGAGTGAATCATACCGCGCCATTCCAATTCTTCGACAAAGTTCTTAATTGCCATTTGTGTATTTGGTTTTACTTTATTTTATGCTTTATTCTACCTCCAGGTCGAGCGCCCGGCGCAACTCGGCCAGCAGAGGATTTTTTTCGGTCATATACTTGACCCGGTCTTCGAGTTTGATCGGGCGGGCGGCCCGGATCTCTTCATTGACCGTAACGTCGAGCTCCAACATACCCTGCACGCCGGACGTTTCGGCGATACGGAGCAGCAGTTCGGTTTTGTTGCGCAGGATCTCTTCGCGCAGGGCTTCCGACGGAACTGCGATACGGATCACGTGTCCCTGAAATTGCATCCGTTCGAACGCCGCGACGAAGCGCGGACGCATCTCGCGGACGAGCGTGAGGATTTTTTCACGGGTCGTTTCGAGTTTTTCGGCACTGAGCGGGTCGATGACCGGCTGGGGTGCTGCGGCATGCACGGCGGTTTCCGTATCCGGTTCCGGGGCTGCGTCGTTTATCAGCGCCGAAATGGAGATTCCCGATGCGAGTCTGGACTGTATGGGACGGGGACGCGCCGTTTGCGGTTGTGTCGAAACCGGCGTTGCTGCGGCCTGCGTTCGTTCCGGGGGCGGCTGAATGGACGGCGTCGGCATTGCGGATGTACGGGCAGCGGCCGATGTCGCCGGAGGCGCGGGATCGGCTGCGGCTTTTGCCGCAGGCGTTGCAGCCGGAGCGGATGCCGCGATTCCGGGCGAAGATTCTGCCGCCGCAGCCGTCGGCCGTTGGACCGTAGCCGGTTGCGGAGCGGGCGCGGGAGCCGTCTGTTGTGTCGATTGCGGACGGGCCGGTGCGGATTGCGCGGGGGCGGTCCGAACCAGTTCCGGCAACGGAAGATTTACGGGATCGACGGGGCTATTTTTTTTTTGACCGAGACCGGCGATCTTCATCAGTCCCAGTTCGACGAGCAGCCGTTGGTTGGACGATTGCCTGATTTTGCCGTCGAGGTCCGTGAGCAGCGATATGGCGCCGAAAAGAAATTCGGGAGGGCAGGCGGCCGCCTGCGTCCGGTATCGTTCCATCAGCGTACCGGTAAATTCCAGCAGCCGGAGCGAAGGCTCGTTGCGGGCCACCAGCAGGTCGCGCAGGTGGCGGTTGAGTCCCGCCATGAAAGTCTGGCCGGAGAATCCCCGTGCGAGCACGTTGTCGAAAGAGAGCAGCGCCTCGACATAGTTGCCCGACAGGAGCGTCTCGGTCATGCTGAAGTAGGTGTCGTAGTCCAATACGTTGAGCGTCTGGGCCACCTCCTGATAGCGGAGTTCCTGCCCGCAGAACGAAACGGCCTTGTCGAACATCGACAGGGCGTCGCGCATGCCGCCGTCGGCTTTCTGTGCGATCAGGTTGAGCGACTCGTCGTCGGCGGTGATTCCCTCCTGCGAGGCGATGTATTTGAGGTATTCCACGGAGTCCTCGACGCGGATGCGGTTGAAGTCGTAGATCTGGCAGCGGGAGAGGATCGTAGGGATGATCTTGTGTTTTTCGGTGGTCGCCAGGATGAAGATGGCGTGTGCGGGCGGCTCCTCGAGCGTCTTGAGGAAGGCGTTGAAGGCGGCCGCCGAGAGCATGTGGACCTCGTCGATGATGAAGACCGAGTAGCGTCCCACCTGCGGGATGATGCGCACCTGTTCGATGAGCGAGCGGATGTCCTCGACCGAGTTGTTCGACGCGGCGTCTAGCTCGTGGATGTTGAGCGAGCGCCCGTCGTTGAAGCTGCGGCACGATTCGCACGTGTTGCAGGCTTCGGCCCCTTCGGGATGCAGACAGTTGATCGCCTTGGCGAAGATGCGGGCGCAGGTCGTCTTGCCCACGCCGCGCGGCCCGCAGAAGAGGTAGGCGTGGGCCAGTTGGCCGCGTTCGATCGCGTTCTTCAGGGTCGAGGTAATGTGCTTCTGCCCCACGACCGAAGAGAAAGTGGCGGGGCGGTATTTGCGTGCGCTGACGATAAAATCACTCATGGCGGAACAAAGATAGTGAAAGCCGGGCGAAATCGGGAAAATTTATTTTCGAAGATTTCCGAGGCGCTTCCTATCTTCTGCAAAGATAGTGAAAGCCGGGTGCTGCGCCAAATTTATTTGCACTTTGTCGGGTGGAATATGCGGAATGAAGCGCGGTGTATCGTTTTCGAAAATCCGTTTCCCGCACCGGCGATCTGTTCGGTAATTTTCGCAGGTGACTCGCTTCGGTGCGAGTATGCCTCAAGAATAAAGAAAGACGGAAGCCGAAACTCCCGTCTTTCGCAGTGTGTCGCCGCAGGTCGCCTTACTCTTCCATCTGAACCGATCCGTCGGGCAGCACATTGAAGGTGACTTCGTAATACTGGACCGATTTCTTGCCGGCGCTTTCGACGATCTCCTTGCCGTTTTCGGTTATGTTCATACTGAACTCTGCTTTCACTTCGCCGAACGTTTTATTTCGGTCGAGGAATTCGTTGCCCGAAGGAACCGTTTCCTGAATCAGGTAGTCGCCGATGCTCTTGAACGTATAGTTTTCGGGGATCATGGCTTTGGCCTCTTCGTACTGTTTGCGGATGGCTTCGACGTTGATCGAGGCCGGAGTCAGGCCTTTGACTTTTTCGAAATCGAGTTTCCCGCTCAGCCCGCCTGCTTCGTTCAGGTCGGAGATGTTGCCTTTGCCGGGACCGGAGAGCGTGAAGGTCTGCGAGAAACAGTCGCCGGCCTTGTTTACCATTTCGACGAATAAAACTGTCAGGTTATTCTCCAGCTCGTCCGCCTCCATCCAGCGGATTTCATATATTTTCCACTCGTCGAAGTTGATATTCTTTTCGAGAGTTTCGACGATGAGTTGCGTCGCTTCGTCGGAATCCATTTTCGGAGCGCTGATGCCCAGGTTGTTGCATGAAGAGATCAGAGTCGCGATGCAGAGCGATGCCGTAATGGCGAGGATAAGTTTTTTCATTCTGTCTGATTAGATAATTTGGTTTTGTCCTGCAAAGGTAGCCATTTTGTCATTACGATATCGTCCGGGATATGACAAAATCGGACAGGATGGCAGAAGTTGCAGACTTGGCAGATATTTTGCGATAGGTAAGGCAAAGAAATGAATTGAAAATAATATAATGCACTATGAACATTAATTCTTTAACTATTAAGGCGCAAGAGGCGCTGCAGGCTGCGGTGTCTCTTGCCAGGGAGCAGGGCAATCAGGCTGTCGAACCGCTGCACCTGCTCAATGTGCTCGTGCGCGAGGACGATTCGCTGTCGGTATTTCTGCTGGGGCGTGTCGGCGTAAACGTGCGGGGACTGCGCGGCGAAGTGGAGCGGGCCGTGCGGGGGCTGCCCCATGTTTCGGGAGGCGGCGAACAGTTCTTTTCGCAGGATACGACCAAAGTAATCCAGCGTGCCGTCGATTTTACCAAGAATTTCGGGGACAAGTACGCTTCGGTAGAGCATCTGCTGCTGGGACTGATCGCCGAGCGGGGTACTGCCGCCGATCTGCTGAAAGGCGCCGGGGCGACTGAAAAGGAGTTGCTCGAGGCGATTCGGGTGTTCCGCAAGGGGGCGACCGTCGATTCGCAGACGGCGTCGCAGGAGTTCGATGCCCTGGGCAAGTATGCGATCAATCTGAACGAGATGGCCCGCAGCGGCAAGCTCGACCCGGTCATCGGCCGCGATGAGGAGATTCGCCGTGTATTGCAGATTCTTTCGCGCCGTACCAAAAACAATCCGATGCTGGTCGGAGAACCCGGCGTGGGTAAGACGGCCATTGCGGAGGGTATCGCCCACCGGATCGTGAACGGGGACGTGCCGGAGAACCTGCGCTCGAAGGTGATCTATTCGCTCGACATGGGCGCCCTGATCGCCGGGGCCAAGTACCAGGGTGAGTTCGAGGAGCGTCTGAAGGCCGTCGTGCAGGAGGTGACCGCCAGCGAGGGCGAGATATTGCTCTTCATCGACGAAATTCATACGCTGGTCGGAGCCGGCAAGTCGTCGGGTGCGATGGATGCCGCCAATATTCTCAAACCGGCCCTGGCGCGCGGTGAGCTGCGTACGATCGGTGCTACGACGCTCGACGAGTTCCAGAAATATTTCGAGCAGGACAAGGCGCTCGAGCGTCGTTTTCAGAAAGTCATGGTCGATGAACCGACGGCCGAGGATGCGATTTCGATCCTGCGCGGACTGAAGGATCGTTACGAGAACCACCATCAGGTGCGGATCAAGGACGAGGCGATCGTTGCGGCCGTCGAACTTTCGCAGCGCTACATCACCTCCCGTTTCCTGCCCGATAAGGCGATCGACCTGATCGACGAGGCGGCTTCGAAACTCCGCCTGGAGATGAACTCCGTGCCGGAGGAGATCGATGTGCTGGATCGCCGGGTACGTCAGCTCGAGATCGAGCGCGAGGCGATCCGCCGCGAGAACGACAAGGAGCGTGTCGAGCAACTGACCCATGAGATCGAGGAGCTGGGGGCCAAACGCGCCGAGCTTCGTGCCAAGTGGGAAGGCGAACGGGACGTGCTGAAGAAGATCCAGGAGAACAAGGACCGGATCGAACACCTGAAGATCGAGGCTCAGCAGGCCGAACGGCAGGGCGATTACGGCCGTGTGGCCGAGATTCGTTACGGCAAGATTCAGGAGGCCGAGAAGCAGATCGCGGCTCTTCAGGACGAATTCCGTGCGGCTTCGGCCAGCGGGGCGATGATCAAGGAGGAGGTCGATGCCGAGGATGTGGCCGAGGTGGTATCCCGCTGGACGGGGATTCCCGTTTCGCGTATGCTGGCTTCCGAGCGTGAGAAGCTGCTCCACATGGAGGAGGAGTTGCATCGCCGCGTAGTCGGTCAGGATTTGGCCATTGCCGCCGTGTCGGATGCCGTGCGCCGTTCGCGGGCCGGACTGAACGATCCCCGCAAGCCGATCGGCTCGTTCATCTTCCTG
>ERZ773148.2277-NODE-2277-length-14888-cov-7.379896_pt1 | contig 14888 bp, 14 predicted proteins | sample MGYA00580846_ERZ773148 | MGnify/ENA primary metagenome ERZ773148 (study PRJEB29015, sample SAMEA2737879) | human gut metagenome | biome: human gut; feature: human-associated habitat; material: faeces | place: China | collected 2012 ... | reverse complement strand
ACAGCATCGACCGTGCCCTGACCATGCTGCCCGAGCTGGTGGAAAAGCTCACCGCTCTGGTCAAAAAGGACGATAAGGCACCCGCAGAGGAGCCCAAGGCAGAGTAACCCTTTACACAAATCAAGCCGCAGCCGCAGACCTTTTGGCCTGCGGTTTATATAGCCGCGCACCGTGCCCTGCAAAAGCAGGGGAGCGGTGCGCGTTTTGAGCGCCGTGAGGCGCACAAGGAGTAATATTATGGCAGAAGAACGTATTCAGAAGATCATGGCCGAGCAGGGTCTGTGCTCCCGCCGCGCCGCCGAGCAGATCATTGCTGAGGGCCGCGTCAAGGTGAACGGCCACCCGGTAAAGGTGGGCGACAAAATGGACCCCAACCGTGACGTGCTCCATGTGGATGACGAGCGCATCTACATCCAGAAGAACCAGCAGCTGTATTATCTGGCGCTGTACAAGCCCCGTGGCTATGTGACCACCGCCAGCGATGAACTGGGCCGCAAGACCGTGATGGACTTGGTCAGCGACATCCCTGCCCGTCTGTACCCGGTGGGACGATTGGATAAGGACAGCGAGGGTCTGCTGCTGATGACCAACGATGGCGCCTTTGCGCAGGCTGTTACCCATCCGTCCGGCGGCATCTCCAAGCTGTACCGTGTTACCGTGCAGCCCCGCGCCGATGAGGCCACCATCCTCAAGCTGAGCAGCGGCGTTGTGCTGGACGACGGCACCAAGACCATGCCCTGCGCCATCAACGTGGTCACTGATGAGCCCGGCCGCACCGTGATGGAAATGACCCTGAAAGAGGGCAAGAACCGCGAGATCCGCCGGATGTGCGAGAGCGTGGGTCTTGAGGTGGTGCGCCTGAAGCGCAACGCTGAGGGTGTGGTCAAACTGGGTATGCTCAAGCCCGGCACCTACCGCGAGCTGACCAAGGCCGAGGTGAACGGTCTGCGCGCCGCAGCGGTCAAGGGTCGTGCACAGACCCGCTCTGCTGTCCAGCAGTCCAAGGCTGCCGAGCGCCGTCCCCGCGGCCCTGTGGGCAAAAACGCACCCCGGAAGCAGAAGTAAGGAGTTATCGGATCATGGAACGAGAAACTCTGAAATCCCGTCTGGGCTTTATTCTGCTTTCTGCGGGCTGCGCCATCGGCATCGGCAACGTATGGAAGTTCCCGTATATTGCCGGTCAGGGCGGCGGCGGTGCCTTTGTGCTATTTTATCTGATCTTTCTGGTCATTCTGGGTCTACCCATCATGACCATGGAGTTTGCTGTGGGGCGTGCCTCCCGCAAAAGTCCGGTGCGGGCGTATCAGGCACTGGAAAAGCCGGGGCAGAAGTGGCACATCCACGGCTACTTTACCCTCATCGGCTGCTACTTGCTGATGATGTTCTACACCACCGTAGCGGGCTGGATGCTGCACTATTTCTACATGACTGCCGTCGGCAAGCTGGCAGGGCTCAACGCAGAGCAGGTAGCTGGTAAGTTTACCGAAATGCTGGCCAGCCCCGCCACCATGACCTTCTGGATGGTATTCGTGGTGGTAGTGGGCATTCTGGTGTGCGCTAAGGGGCTGCAAAGCGGTCTGGAGCGTGTGACCAAGGGCATGATGATCGCCCTGCTCCTCATTATGGTGGTGCTGGCTGTCAACAGCCTGTTCATGCCCGGTGCCAAGGAAGGCCTTTCTTTCTTCCTTGTGCCGGACTTTACCCGGATGCAGGAAGTGGGCGTGGTCAACACGCTGGTCTCCGCTATGAATCAGGCGTTCTTCACCCTCAGCCTTGGCATCGGTGCCATGTCCATCTTCGGCAGCTATATCGGCAAGGAGCACTCCCTGCTGGGCGAGTCTGTCCGCATCGTGGTGCTGGATACCTTCGTAGCTATCACCGCCGGTCTGATCATTTTCCCGGCCTGCTTTACCTACCATGTGGACCAGACCAGCGGTCCCAGCCTGATCTTTATCACTCTGCCCAACATCTTTGCTAATATGTCCATGGGTCGGCTGTGGGGCAGCCTGTTCTTTTTGTTCATGGCCTTTGCAGCCATGTCCACCGTGCTGGCAGTGTTCGAAAATATCATCTGCTGCGGCATGGAACTGACCGGTTGCAGCCGCAAAAAGTCCAGTCTGGTGAACCTTGTGCTCATCATCCTGCTGTCCATGCCCTGTGTGCTGGGCTATAACCTGTGGGCATGGGATGGCTTTGCGGTGTTCGGCGGCGCTGTGCTGGATGTGGAGGATTTTCTGGTCAGCAACCTGTTCCTGCCGCTGGGCAGCTTGGTATATCTGCTGTTCTGTGTCACCCGCTACGGCTGGGGCTGGCAGAACTACAAAAAAGAGGTCAACACCGGCAAGGGTCTCAAGGTGCAGGACTGGATGCGCGGCTACCTGACCTATGTGCTGCCGCTTATCGTAGTGTTCATCTTTGCGTTTGGACTCTACGATAAATTCCTAGCATAAGACGTCTGCTCTGTCTTTGATTGACGAACGGGCGGAACAAGTGTAATATAAAAGCATATAGGGTGCTTCTCCCGGCGGGGGACACTGCTATATGCTTTTTTGTATTCAGAAGGAGGAAATACCCCCATGCACATTCTGGTCTGTGACGATGATGCGGTCTTTGCTGCGCAGATGGACGAGTATATCTCGGAATGGTTCCGCGCACGGGAGATCCAGGTGCAGAGCACTGTCTGCACCAGCGGCGAGCAGCTGTTGGCTACCCCGGAGCTGGAACGCTACCAGCTGGCGTTTCTGGATGTAGACCTAAAAACCACCGACGGCATTGCGCTGGGGCGCAGGCTGCGGCAGGTCGCGCCGGATATCGTGCTGGTGTACATCTCGGCGTATCTGGAATTTGCCCCGCAGGGCTACACGGTCAATGCCTACCGCTATCTGCTCAAGCGGGATATTGCCGCTCAGCTGCCCAGCTGTCTGGAGGATATTTTTTCCGGCATGTCCGACCTCCGAAAAACGCTGGAGGTGCACCACAACCGTACCACCAGTGAGATCCCGCTGGATCAGATCTATTATCTGGAAAGCGATCTGCGGCAGATCAACGTCTACGGCGATATCCCGCACCAGCCCATCTGCACCTTTTACGGCAAGATCGCTGACCTGCCCGCCATGCTGTATGAAAACGGCTTTTTGCAGGTGGGGCGCAGTGATGTGGTCAATCTGCAATATGTGCGCTCCATCCGCAACTATAAGGTGGAGCTGCGCAGCGGGGTAGAACTGAGCGTCAGCCGACAGTACTATACAGCCATCCGCAGCGCATGGCTGGAATGGAAGGGGCAGTTCGGTGATGAATGAAGAATTCTGGCGCTGGTATATGTACGGTCACTGGATCTGCATTGCCCAGTGGCTCGGCTTTATCATGGTGGAATATGCTTACCTTGGCAAGGGCAGGGTAAAGCACCCGCTGGTGTGGTCCTGTGTTATAACCATGCTTACGATGACCCTCTCGGTCGTGTACAACTTTGGCTTTTTTACGCCGAGGGCAGTGGCTCTCACGATCCTTTTTCTGTTCATCACCGTCATGCTATTTGGCGGCACACCGGGTCAGAAGTTTACCGCCTGCCTGATCAACGGTACCATGTGCCTGTTGGTCGAAAACAGTATGAGGTATGTCATATCATGGATCCTGAAGTGTGAACTGCAGCAGGTCATCCAACGCGCAGACTGTCTGATCATCATAGCGGTGGCAAATATGGTGGTGGGCGCAGCTGTGGCCTTTTTGGTAGGCAAGTGGCGCAGGCGCAATGCACTGGAGCCTTTGCAGGCGCTGACCATGAGCTTTTTTCCGGGCGTGGTCGTGGTGCTGAACATCCTGCTCATGCTCACAGATAACAACAAAAGGGCCACCATGGCCACAATGGGGATGACAGTGGGGCTTACGGTGGCTGTCATGGTGCATCTGTGCATCGTGGCAATGTTCAATGATCAGGTCATGCAGCGTCGCAGCCTGCATTTTCAGGCCGAACTGGAGCAGCAGCGGGCTTCGGCTCTGCTGGATTCCTACACCGCCCAGCGCCGCCTGACCCACGAATTCACCAACCATATCGGTGCGTTGCGTGCCTTGCTGGCACAGGGAGATGTGGCCGGTGCGCAGGACTATATTGCCGGTGTGGATAAGGCTGTGGCGGCCAGCACTACCATTATGGATACCCACAACCCGCTGTTGGACTCCATCCTGACTCGCAAGTACGAGGAGGCCACCCGGCAGGGCGTAAGCGTGTATTTTGATCTTTGCGACCTGCGGGATTTTCCCTTAAGCGGAGTGGATATGGTCACCGTGCTGGCCAATCTGCTGGATAACGCCATCTGTGCCGCAGCGCAGGCGTACCCGCCGGAGGTCTACGTGCGAGTGCGCAAAACGGAGGAGGAATATCTTCTCTCGGTGCGCAACCGGGTGCAGCGGGACGTGGAGCTGCCGCCGGATGGGCAGTTACCCCGCACCACCCGCAAGGAGCCTGGCCACGGCATGGGGCTTTCCAATGTGCGGGACGTTCTGCTGCGCCACGGTGCGGAGTATACCCTGAGCTGCCGGGACAATTGGTTCCGCTTTACCTGTGCGGTGCCTACCGGCAATTCATGACATCTGCACCGTCAGAATATGACAATTTTTGTGCAACAGAAGCGTAACTCTGCTATACTGTGGTCAGTAAAGGAAGCCTTCCGTGCGGACATGGTCACGTTGCGGTGGGAGGGGGGAATACCCTTCTTTTTAAAAGCTTTGTTGCTGGATGGAAAAACAGCCTGCGGTGCGTGTAAGCAGGCTGCCTACCTTTGCTTTTTTTGGGCTGTGCAGGAATGCACAGTACCTTGCTGACGGGGCTTTCTGCCGCGGGCCTTTTGGGGGTTGCAGTCGATAAAGTTTCTCGATGTGTCGCAATTCCGGCGCTGCCTGCTGTACGGGAATGGCATAGGCAAGCCGGGGTATCGTGCGCTGCAAAGAGTCCCGTCAGTTTTCTTTTGCACCAAAAAGGACTGCTGTACATGGGTTTTGCCCAGTATAGCAGTCCTTTTTATCTATTAAATCATCGTATCTGCCAGTCAGCAGAAAGCCGACCCGCCGCGCGACTGTTTCGGTAGAAAACCAGCGCGGCAGCTGCGGTTTCCCTCTGCGTCCCTCCCATGAAAAAGTAAAACAGCCAAGCCCGCAGGCTTGACTGTTCTACAAAACTAAAATGCGATGCCTTTAGCAAAAACGCAGTTATTCCGGTTTTACCTGCAATTCCTGCTCGCAGTAGATGCAACGGTACTTGCCGTTGGAGCTCAGCTCAAAGATTTGGTCGCACTCCTCTTCAATGCTGGAGATGCAGCGGGGGTTCTTGCAGCGTACAATGTTCACCAGACGCTTGGGGGGCTTGGGCTGCTCCTTGCGGACAGCCTTGCCGTTTTCAATAATGGTCACGCTGATGTTTGGGTCCAGATAAGCCAGCACATCCAGGTTCAGCCAGGAGGCATCGCCCTCTACCTTGATGATGTCCTTGCGGCCGCTTGCTGTCTTTTTGCTGCGGGCGTTCTGGATCAGCGCCACGCTGGCAGTGCGGTTGCCCGCAATGCCCAGCAGATCCATCAGACCAACGGCAGTACCTGCCTTGATGTGGTCGATGACAATACCGTTCTGAATCTCGTCAATATTCAACATATCAGTTCTCCTCCTTCGGTGCCTTGGGGTCTGCAAGCCCCAGCAGGGTCATAATCAGTGCCATGCGGACGTAAACGCCGTTCTGCACCTGCTCAAAATAAGCGGCGCGCGGGTCGTCGTCCACATCCAGCGCGATCTCGTTCACACGGGGCAGGGGGTGCAACACCGCCATGGTGGGCTTGGCCTGCGCCATCTTTTCGCGGGTCAGCACATAGCTGTTCTTCAGGCGGATATAGTCCTCCTCGTTGAAGAAGCGCTCCTTCTGCACGCGGGTCATATACAGGATATCCAGTTCCGGCATGGATTCTTCCAGACTGCGGGTCTCCTTGTAGGGGATGCCGTTGGCCTCCAGCACATCGTTGATGATATAATCCGGCACCCGCAGCTCCTCCGGGCTGATCAGCACAAAGCGCACATTCTTGCAGCGCGCCATGGTCTTGAGCAGGGAGTGGACGGTGCGGCCAAACTTCAGATCACCGCACAGACCAATGGTCAGATCATCCAGTCTGCCCATGCGGCGGCGAATGGTCATCAGGTCGGTCAGGGTCTGGGTGGGGTGCTGGTGGCCGCCGTCACCGGCGTTGATCACCGGAATGCGGGAGTAGCGGGAGGCACGCAGCGGTGCACCCTCTTTGGGGTGGCGCATGGCAACGATATCGGCATAGCAGGACACCACCCGGATGGTGTCGGCCACGCTCTCGCCCTTGGTGGCGCTGGATACGTTCTCGCTGGGGAAGCCCAGTACATGGCCGCCCAGGTTCAGCATGGCTGCCTCAAAGGACAGGCGGGTGCGGGTGGAGGGCTCGTAGAACAAAGTAGCCAGCTTTTTGTGGTTGGCAACCTCCTGATAGGCGGCGGGGTCGGCGCAGATACGGTCGGCAAGATCAAGCAGCTGTGTGATCTCCTGCTGGGTAAGATCCAAAGGATCGATCAGATGACGCATGGACAGTATACCTCCGTTTAAAGCAGTTTGCGTAAAATGGAAAAATCAAAAAAGTTTGTGTAGTAGCTCAGCGAGCGCATCACCGGCCTGCACAAACGATTGAAACACACTTCGTCCAGCAGCAGCATGGCCTCGCCCGGGGCAAGACGCATGGCTGCACGGATGGCCTCGTCGCCGCAGCTGGCCTTCAGGTGCGCCACATTGGAGGAGATCTGCTGGTGGCACTCCTGCTCCAGAATCTCAAAGATGTCGCCGGTCAGGTCGATGCGAGTGTAGTCCCGGTTACCGAACAGGCTGCGGGGCAGGTAGTCGATGGAGTAGATCACCGGGGTGGTATCGGCAAGGATACGCTTTTTGATGCAGATCACCTCATCGCCGACTTCCAGCGCCAGCGCGTGGGCCATCTCCTCGCCTGCACGAAGAAGCATCACCTGAATGCCGTCTGCATGGGGGTAGCTGCCAAAGCTGCGGATCAGCGGGTAGTACTCCAGCTTCTGGTCCAAACGGCTGCGCAGCCCCAGCACAGCACGGTTCACCACCGTGCCAATGCCGCGCACACGTTCCACATAACCGGCGCGCTCCATCTCGCTCAGCGCGTCACGGATCACGGTGCGGCTTACCCCCAACTCGGTGGCAAGGTCTACCTCGGCGGGCAGGCGGTCGGCTTGGGCATAGCGCCCGTTGGTCAGCTCCTCCAGCAGGCTTGCAACAACGCGGTCGCTGATCACAGCGCCGCCCAAGCGGCTGGACGATGCCAGTGCGGGATCTTTCATGGATGGTTCCTCCGTTTCCGGGCGGCAGCGCCGCCCCGAACTTCATACGAACGGGCCGAGAGGATTCCTCCACAGCCCCTTCTCTCTTATTATAGCATAATTTGACATTTAGAAAAGCGTCATTTATACTGGAATCTGCTGAAAAGTACGATTTTATTTTGGAGGGCATAGTACAGATGGACTATTTTCTGCAAAAAGTAGGCGGCAAGTCCGCCCGGCAGACCGTTACCCTGCGGCGCTGCACCCCTGTCGAAGCTCCGGCGGTGTTCGCGCTGCAAAACGAAGTGCGCGCCGCCATGCCGCACCCGGAGCAGTTCGTGCCGGACACGCTGGAAAATATCGTAGATTATCTGCGCACCGGGGTGTGTATCGGTGCGTGGCAGCAGGGGCGGCTGGGGGCGTACCTCATCCTGCGTCTGTGCGGGCAGAGCAGTGAAAACTACGCTGCCTTTCTGGGCGTGCCGCAAAGTCAGTGGCAACACTGGGCCAACGCAGACAGCGCAGTAGTGCACCCGGACTGGCGAGGCAACGGTTTGCAGCGCGCCATGCTGGAAGCGGCTCTGCCGCTGCTGCCGCCACAGATCACCCATCTGGGGGCTACCGTTAGCCCGGACAACAGTTACAGCCTGCGCAACGCACAGGCTTCCGGCTTTGTCATCCGCTGCCGCCGGGAGATGTACGGCGGCTACGACCGCTATCTGCTGGAAAAGCAGCTGTAACTCTATGCAGTTTTGGTGTACAACTATTTTGAAATGTGTTATACTATACGGTATGAATAACAGCGAAGGAAACAGGTGAAACCATGGCAGCATCTCTCGGGCAGGAATTCTGCACCCTGCGTGATACTTACATTGAAAAGCAATTCGGCCGCCTGAACGATATGCAGCGGCAGGCTGTGTTTACCACGGATGGCCCGCTGCTCATCCTTGCCGGTGCCGGCAGCGGCAAGACCACCGTGCTGGTCAACCGCATCGCCAACCTTATCCGGTTCGGCTCGGCGCACGGCTCCAAGGAAACGCCCCGCCCGGTGACCGAGGAGGACGTCAAAGCCCTGCGCACCGCCATTATGACCGGTACAGACGCCCCCAGCTGGCTGGACGGGATGCTGCGCCGCAACGCGGTGCGCAGCTGGAACGTGATGGCCATTACCTTTACCAACAAGGCAGCAGGGGAGCTGAAAGAGCGTCTGCGCCGGATGCTGGGCGGCGAGGAAGGGGACGAAGTGTTCGCCTCCACCTTCCACTCGGCCTGTGTGCGCATTCTGCGCCGCTGGGCCGAAGAGATCGGCTACCCCCGCAGCTTTACCATCTATGATACAGACGATGCCCAGCGTGTAATGAAAACCGTATATAAAGAGCTGAGCATCGATGATAAATTCCTGCCCATCAAGGCCGCCATCAACCAGATGAGCCGCTGGAAGGATCAGCTGGTCAGCCCGGAGCAGGCACTTGCAGACCACGCCAGAGACGTGAAGAGCACCCAGACCGCCCGCATCTACGCAGCTTACGAGAAAAAGCTGAAAGAGGCCGGTGCGTTCGATTTTGACGACTTGATCTACCAGACCGTGCAGCTGCTGGCTGAACACCCGGACGTGCGGGAGTTCTACCAGAACAAGTACCGCTACCTGCTGGTGGACGAGTATCAGGATACCAGCGTGGCGCAGTTCCGTCTGGTCAGCCTGCTCACCGGGCCGGAGCGCAACATCTGCGTGGTGGGCGATGACGACCAGAGCATCTACCGCTTCCGCGGCGCTACCATTGAGAACATTCTCAACTTTGAAAAACTCTATCCCGGCACCAAGACCATCCGACTGGAGCAGAACTACCGCTCCACCTCCAATATCCTCAACGCAGCCAACTGCGTCATCCAGCACAACACCGAGCGCAAGGGCAAGACCCTGTGGACGGACAACGGTGAGGGCGATAAGGTGCAGGTGTATACCGCCGAGAATGAGCAGGACGAAGCCAGCCATATCGCGGATGTCATCGGTCAGCACCTGAAGGAGGGCGGGCATCTGGCAGACCACGCCATTCTCTACCGTATGAACGCCCAGTCGGCTCCCATCGAAAGCTACTTCACCCGCGCGGGCATCCCGCATAAGATCGTGGGCGGGCAGCGCTTCAACGACCGCAAGGAGGTCAAGGACATTCACTCCTATATGTCTATTGTAGCCAACCCCCGGGACGATGTGCGGCTGCGCCGCATCATCAACGAGCCCGCCCGCAAGATCGGTGCTACCACCGTGGATGTCATTGCAGACCTTGCCGGGCAGCAGGGGGTCAGTATGCTGGATATCATCAGCCATGCAGACCAATACGCGAAACTTTCCCGCGCGGTCATGCCGCTTCTCAAGTTTTGGCAGATCTACCAGCGCCTGCAGGATTCTCTTGCCACCCGCACGCTGGACGAGTTTGCCTCGGATGTCATTGAACTGACCGGCTACAAGGCCATGCTGGAAGCAGACGCCGCCAAGGGGCACGAGGATGCCGCCGACCGTCTGCAGAACTTGGGTCAGCTGGTGAACAACGTCAAAAACTACTGTGACCAGCACGGCGAGGAAGCCACGCTGGAGGGCTATCTGGAGGATATCGCCCTCATCAGCGATATCGACAGCTATAACGAAAGCAGCGATCAGGTGGTACTGATGACCATCCACTCTGCCAAGGGCTTGGAGTTCCCCTATGTGTTCCTCATCGGCATGGAGGAGGGCGTTTTCCCCAGCGAGATGAGCAAGTATTCCGAAGCAGATCTGGAAGAGGAACGCCGTCTGGCTTACGTTGGTATCACCCGCGCCAAAAAGGAGCTGTACATCTCCAACAGCGTCACCCGGATGCTGTACGGCCGCACCCAGCGCAATGAGCCCAGCCGCTTTCTGCGGGAGATCGAACCGGAGTATATCGAGGAGACCCGCAGCCCTGTACTGGAACAGCGTTCCCGCATGGGCGGCTGGGGCTCTGAGTACAGTGATACCGTGCCCGGCGGAGCATCCGGGTACTCCGGCCCCTCCGGTTACAGCCGCAGCAGCTACGGCGGCGGTTATGGCTCGGGTTACAGTTCGGGCAACCGCAGCGGCTACCTGAACCGGGAATATAACGCCGGCGAAAGCCGTGGTTTCGGCTCTTCTTACGGAGGAAGAAACCCTGCTTCCTCCGGTTTTGGCAGTCACTATGGCAACAGCTCCACCCAGCCGACCACAAGAAGCAGCGGATTTGGCTCCGCATATTCCGGCGGAAATGCGACAAAAAATACTGTAAAGCAAACAGCCTTTACGGCAAATTCTGCCGTGAAACCGGCGGCTTCCGGTTCAAAGCACTATGAGCCGGGCGACATCGTGGAGCACAAAGTATTTGGCCGCGGCACGGTGCTGAAGGTAAAGCCCGCTGCCGGGGATCAGATCGTGGAGATTAACTTTGAAAAAGTGGGCATCAAGAAAACGATGGCCAATTTTGCGCCCCTGACCAAGATTACGGAGGAAGAATGAACCTATGATGACTGTTCGTTTGATCGCCCACACCCCGGAACCGGAAAAGGTGGTGGCGGCTGCCGCAAAGCTTTGCTACTCCGACGCCCACATCACCGACCTTCTGGACGGGCTGGACGAGGAAAAAACTGCAAAATTCCTGACCATGCTCAGCGACCTTGGCCATGCCAGCCCCATCGAGCACGCCAGCTTTACCTTTGGCATCGAGGGAGTCAGCCGCACCCTGCTTGCCCAGATCACCCGGCACCGCATCGCGTCCTTCAGCGTGCAGAGCCAGCGCTATGTGCGTCTGGATGATTTCCGCTATGTGACGCCCCCGGAGATCGAGGCTATCCCGGAAGCAAAGGCGGCTTTCCTTGCCAGCATGGAGGAGGATGCCCAGCGTTATCTCGACCTTGCCCACAAGCTGGAGGAGGGGCACACCGCCCGCCTGATGGCCGAGGGAATGCCGGAAAAGCAGGCACGCGCCAAGGCTTCTAAACAGGCCAACGAGGACGCCCGCTTTGTGTTGCCCAACGCCTGCGAGACCAAAATGGTGGTCACCATGAATGCCCGCAGCCTGATGAACTTCTTCCAGCTGCGCTGCTGCAACCGCGCCCAGTGGGAGATCCGGGAACTGGCTGAAAAGATGTTCACGCTGGTGTACCCGGTGGCACCCCATATCTTTGCCAAGGCCGGCCCCGCCTGCCTGTGCGGCCCCTGCCCGGAGGGCAAGATGTGCTGCGGCAAGACTGCCGAGGTGCGCGCAAAATATGCCGCCATTAAAGAAGGTGCCGCCGTATGAGCAAGGGCAAACTGATTGTGCTGGAAGGGCTGGACGGAAGCGGCAAGGCCACACAGGCAAAGCTGCTGGCAGAGCATCTCGCCGCGCAGGGTGTGCCGGTACAAAAGATCACCTTCCCGGACTATGCCAGTGATTCCAGCGCACTGGTCAAGATGTATCTGGCCGGGCAGTTCGGCCAGCACCCGGACGATGTAAACGCCTATGCGGCTTCCAGCTTTTACGCGGTGGACCGCTATGCCAGCTATAAAACCAGCTGGGGCAGCTTTTATGAGCAGGGCGGTGTGATCATCGCTGATCGGTATACCACCTCCAACGCGGTGCACCAGTGCTCGAAGCTTCCGCAGGAGCAGTGGGAGGAATATCTGCACTGGCTGTTTGATTACGAGTTCCGTCTGCTGGGACTGCCCGCACCGGACAGGGTCATCTATTTGCAGGTAGACCCGGCGGTCAGCCAGCGGCTGATGACCCAGCGCTACCACGGCGACGAGAGCAAAAAGGACGTGCACGAAAAGGATACGGCTTATCTGGCGCGCAGCCGCGCTGCTGCCGAGTTCTGCGCCCGGCATCTTGGCTGGGATACCGTGCACTGCACCAGCGGGGACGCCATGCGCAGCATTGAAGATATCCAGCAAGAGGTACAGCAGCTTGCTCGGAAAACACTGGGCTGAACGATAAAATATGATAAGAGGGGGCATCCTGAACGATGTATCGTCTGATGCAGCCGTCCGATGAGGCGGCAGTGCTGGCTTTGTGGCAGAGCCAGCATCATGATACCGAAGATTTTGCAAAAATGGTACTGGAACGCTTTGCCGGTATGCAGAACATTTATGTGGCTGATGAAAACGACGCCATCGTGGCGGCTGCGCTGGCTGTGCCGGTCACCCTGCAGGGGCGCACGGGCAATTACCTGTGCCTGTGCGGCGAGGGCAGTCTGCTGCTGGCGGGTCTGCTGGATACCCTGTGCGCCCACCAAAAGCTGCGGGGCGCAGGCTTCACCGTGACAGTCCCGGCAGACGCGGCACAGGCCGCTTTGCTGCAGGATAAGGGCTTTGCAAAGGCTTTTGCCCTGCGCTGCCTGCCCCGTGAGGTGAGCCGCAACCTGTGGAGTCAGGCGGAATTTGACACGGTGACAGCCAAAAAGCTGTGCGAGCTGCGGGAACAGTTCTGGAAGGATACCGTGCAGCTGAGCCCGGAACGCATGGCGGTGGTGCTGCAGGAGCTGTACGCCCGGGGCGCTACCATCGTGTCCAACGAACATGGCTACGGCATCTACTTCCGCAAGGAGGATACCCTGTATTTTGTGGAGATGATGGCCGACAGCGACCGTGCCGCCGAGATCCTGATGGAAGCCGCCCGCGAGAAGGAAGTCATCGTGGAAAAGGCAGTCATCACGGTAGGTGCTGCCCAGCCGCTGTTTCTGGGCGAGGGCACCCGGCAGGAATACGGCATGATCCGCTTTGACGCAGAGCCTTTTGACGTAAGCGAAAGCTATCTGCGTCTGATGCTGGAAAACTGAAAAAAGGAAGGTGCGTATGGCACACAACGATACACACGCAGCCCGCAAAAAGGGCGGTGCAGGCAGAATTCTGCTGGTAGTGCTTCTGCTGCTTCTTCTGGCAGCGGGCGCAGCGGTGCGGTTTGCCTACAATGAGATTCACGGCAATGGTGCACCCGGCAGCACAGAGGTGACTGTAAGCATCCCGCAGGGCAGCGGCGTAGCTACGATTGCCAACAAGCTGAAGGAAGCGGGCGTCATCCGCTCTGCCTATCTGTTCCGCTGGTATGTTGGGGAAAAAGGCGCAGCCGGGAAACTACAGTACGGTGATTTTGTTTTACAAACCAGTGCGATTTCCTACGATGCAATCATCGCCACCCTTTCCCAGTACGCCAAGGCAGAAACGGTGCGGGTGACCATCCCGGAGGGCACCACGGCCATTGCCATTGCCCAGAAGATGGAATCCGCCGGTCTGTGCACCGCTGAAGAGTTTTTGAAGGAAGCCAACGAGGGCGATTTCAGCGCTTATACCTTCTGGCAGTATGTCCCGGAGGATAAAGATGCTCCGAACCGCTTTATGAAGTGTGAGGGCTATCTTTTCCCGGAGACCTACGAGTTTTTGAAGGGTGATACGGTGCATAACTATGTGGCTACCTTCTATGCCCAGTTCGATGCACAATTTACCAAGGAAATGTACGCAGCGCTTAAAAAGCAGGACATGACCCTGCCGGAGCTGGTCACCCTTGCCTCCTTTGTACAGGAGGAAGCGGGCAACAGTCAGGACTCCAATGTGGCGCAGGTGTTCCGCAACCGTCTGGCGGAGGGCTCGCCCATCTGGTTGTACTGGCCCATCTGGTTGCTCAGCAGCTGCAGACCAGCGGTGACCGGCATCTTGTTGATGTCGTTGAACACCAAGGTCGGCCACAGGAAGTCGTTCCAAGCGCCGGTGAAGCTGAACAGGAAGATGACGATCAGAATCGGGCGGATGGCCGGCAGCATGATGCGGGTGAAGATCTGGAAATCAGTGGCGCCGTCGATTTCGGCCGCCTCGTCCAGTTCCTTCGGGATGCCCTTCATGAAGTTGCGCACCAGGAAGATGTTCGCCACGTTGCCCAGGCCAGGGATGATGCAGGCCCAGTAGGTGTTGACCCAGCCGAGGGAGGCGATGATGCGGTACTGCGGGATCATGTTGACCACGGCAGGGAACATCGAGATGAGCAGCAGGACGAAGAACAGCGTATCGCGGTACTTGAAGTTCAGACGGGAATAGCCGAAGCCTGCGAGCGCGACGATGCACACGGACAGCACTGCGAACACGGTCGAGATAATCAGCGAGTTGCCCAGCCAGTTCAGGACCGGGTAGCTGGCGGATGCCTCGATCAGCGTCATGTAGTTGTCAAGCACCCACTTCGCGGGCAGGAAGTTGAACGCGTTGGAGGTGAATTCGGCCACCGACTTGAACGAAGTCGTCACGGTGTAGATCACCGGAAGCAGCCAGACGACTGCCAGCACGACGAGCACCACATAGACGGCGATCAGCGACGGGGAGACCTTTTTGGTTTTGTTTTCAGGAATTGCCGCGCTTGCGACATTGACTGTGGTTGCAGCGGACATCTTCAGTCCTCCTTATTCATGAAGATCAGCTGGATCGCGGCGATGGCCATCAGGATGATGCCCAGCAGCAATGCCATTGCGGAAGCCATGCCGGCGGCCGCAGCCATTCACATCCGGAAGATCCGGATCCATGATCAAAAGCGCCGGCTGTCTTTCCT
>ERZ773148.2273-NODE-2273-length-14918-cov-4.173720_pt1 | contig 14918 bp, 10 predicted proteins | sample MGYA00580846_ERZ773148 | MGnify/ENA primary metagenome ERZ773148 (study PRJEB29015, sample SAMEA2737879) | human gut metagenome | biome: human gut; feature: human-associated habitat; material: faeces | place: China | collected 2012 ... | reverse complement strand
TTCGGTGCAGTTGATGATGCGCCTTATCATCGCCGAAACGGGTATCTGATCTGTCGGCGGCGGACCGCCAAAAATTGTCGGCATGCGCCCGTTTCGGACCAGGACCGGTCCGGCAAAAAGGCCCGCCGCCCGCCGCCGTCACACCGGCGGATTCGGGAATGGAGAAATATAGCCGAATGCGCACTGCTGTCAAGGGCCGCTTTCCTGCCCTGGCGGGTCGGCGTTGCCGCCGATCCGCGGGCCCGCAGGCTGTTGCGGCGGCCGCTGCCGGGCGGCCAGGTTGCGGCGGAACGCAAGGAACTTTCAGCCGTCATGTGCGTCAGGGCTTGACCGCGAGCCCAACGCGGACTACGCTGCCTTAAGATTAGAGTTAATCTACTATTGAGGCACTGTCATGGAAGAACTGGATTTTGCGGGATGCGCCTGTGCGGGCGGTACGCTGCAACGTTTTGTGCAGCCCGTGATTATGGGCCTGCTGGCCCATGGCGCACAGCACGGCTACGCGCTGCTGCAGGGGTTGCGGGCATTGCCCTTGTGGGAGGGCGCGGTTCCGGACCAGACCGGCGTATACCGTCTGCTCAAAAGCATGGAGGCCAGAGGGCTGCTGACTGCGGCGGAAGAAGCGGGACTTACTACGGGCCGTCGCCGTTACGCCCTGACGGAACGCGGAAGGGCGTGCCTGGCGCAGTGGGAGACGACCTTGGAAGACTATCGCCGTACCCTGGACGCAACGCTTATGCTGGTCCGCGAGGCCAACCATATGGATCGGGCCTTTACCCAGTTGGTGGAGCGCGTGGCGCGGGAGGCGCTGGCAGGCCGCATCCCCGTTGCGGCGGATCTGGAGGCTTTGCTGGAAGTTCCCGCCGATTCGGCCGAAGCCGCCTTTCTGGGACGCCGGGCACGGGATATGGCCCGCCAGACGGCGAAAAACCATGGTCGCGTCTGGAGCGCCATCGGCGTGGATTGCCGCCCTTGTCCCATGAACTGCGGTTTTTGTTCTTTCGGCGAAAAGTGGGGACTGGTGCGGGCGCCGCAGGAATGGTCCGCCCCGCGCATCGTGGAAACGGCACGCCGTTTTGTGGCCCAGGGAGCCTATTGGGTGACCCTGCGCACCACGGAATTTTATTCGCTGGAAAAGCTGCTCGATTTGGTGCGCCGCCTGCGGCGCGAGGTTCCCGGCAGCTACCGGGTTGTGGTCAATACCGGTGAGCTGGAGGCTGCCGACGCCAGGGCCCTGGCTGCGGCCGGGGTTAACGTGGTTTACCACACCCTGCGTCTGGGCGAAGGGGAAACTACGGGATTCAAGACGGCAACGCGCCTGGACACCCTGGGCACGGTGCGCGGGTCCAGCCTGGACCTGGCCCATCTGGTGGAACCTGTGGGACCGGAACACGGCAACAAGGAGCTTGTGGCTGTGCTGCTTACGGCCCTGCGCTATGAGGCGCGCTTGTGCGGCGTCATGGCGCGGATCAATGTGCCCGGCACCCCTTGCGGGGACAGGGCCGGCACGGGGCCTGACGCGGAGTTGTCCCCACAGCGTCTGGCGCAGATAGCCGCTGTGACGCGGCTGGCCGGCGGCGTGCGGACGCCGGATATCTGCGTGCACCCGCCCACACTGCAGGCGCTGAACTGGGGAGCTAACGTGCTGGTGGTGGAAACCGGGGCAGTGCCCCGCGATGTGGCCGAAAGCGACACGGACTGGCGCGCCTTTGGCGTGGAGGACGCCCTCTCCCTGCTGCTGGAGGCGGGCTACGCTTTGGGCGGAGATTGATGGCGGCGGATGTCCCGGTGCAACACAGCAATGCCTGCGGAGGCGACTATGGTTTTGGGTTACGGAAACGGCAGGGGATGCGGCGGGGCCGCGGCGTTTTTGGGGATGCTGGCGACGTTGGCGGTCCTGCTTTGGGCTGCTGTCGCCCCGGCGCAGGAGGTTTGGCGGGTAGGCACCTGGAAGACGGCGCAGACCATCCAGCCTTTTGTTTATGAGCGGTATGCCCCTGCTCCGGTCCCGCGCGTGGAGGTGCGGCCTTTTACCAACCCGGCGGACCAGAAGGCGGCGCTGCTTTCCGGCAGTCTGGACATGACGGGCACTACCCTGGCCCTGGCTATCCAGGCGGCGTCGCGCGGCGAGCCCGTGCGCCTGGTGGCGGCCCTGGGTAACAAGTGTTCGGCGCTTGTGGTGGCCAAGAACGGCCCCATCCGCAGCCCGGCGCAGCTCAAGGGCAAGCGCATTGCCTATGTGCCCGGCACCATGCACGAGATTCTGTTGCGCGAAGTTCTGCAGCGCCAGGGGCTTAATCCGAACAAGGACGTGCGCCTGATGCGTATCGACTTTTTCGATATGGGCACAGCCCTGGCCAAGGGCGACATTGACGCCTTTCTTTCTGGTGAGCCCTTCCCTACCCAGGCCGTGGCTCAGGGCTACGGGCGCATTCTGGCCTATCCCTATTATGACGACAGCATCGGGACCATCAACAGCGGCATGCTCATGCGCGAGGATTTTATCAGAGAGCATCCGCAGCGGGCCATGCGCATGGTGGCCGCGCACAAGGCCGCCACAGAGGCCTTTATGGCGGACAAAAAACTCTGGCTGGATACGGCCGCCGCGCTTTTTCGCGTGGATCGCGCCCTGCTGGAGGCTTCCGCTCCCAATATGGAACTGGCCTGGGATATGGACGACGCTTTTCTGCGGCGTCTGGCTGCCCTGGGCGCGCGCATGAAGGCCTTGGGCGTCATTGCTGCGGAGCCGGACTACAGCCGGCTGGTGGACCGCCGGTTTGTGGACGCCCTGCGAACGGGCCAACCCCTGGTTCATGAATAGAGCCTGGCGCGACCATCTGCTGCCCTGGTGCCTGCCCTGTCTGCTCCTGCTGGGCTGGTTTGCGGCCACGGAGCACGGGGCGGCCCCGGATTGGCTGTTGCCCCCGCCCCGGCAGGTGGCCCGTACCCTGGCGGTCTATGTGCTCGGCGTGGGCGACGATCCGCAGGCCGGCCGGTTCTGGCCCGACGCGGCGGCCAGTCTGGGCCGGGTGGCCGCCGGATATGCTCTGGCCGCGGTTCCCGGCGCGGTGCTGGGCCTGTGGTCGGGCCGCAGCCCCACCGTGGCCCGGCTGCTGGCCCCGGTCATCAACGGCGTCAAGGCCGTGCCCGGCATCAGTTGGCTGCCCTTGGCCCTGATCTGGCTGGGCGTGGGCTTCAAAACAACGGTGACCCTCATCGCTCTGGCGGGTTTTTTCCCCGTCTACTTCAGCGCGGCGGCCGCGGCGGCGTCCACGCCGCCCAATCTGCTGCATGTGGGCCGTATGCTGGGCTTGGGACGCGCGGCGCTGTTTCTGCGGGTGGTGCTGCCCTGGTCCATGCCGCAGCTTTGCGCAGGGCTGCGGGTGGCCCTGGGCATGAGCTTCGCCTATTTGGTGCTGGGTGAGCTTACCGGCGTGCCGGACGGCCTGGGCGCGCTGATCATGGACGCCCGCATGAACGGGCGGGTGGACATCCTGCTGTGCGGCATCTTGTGCATAGCCGTGCTGGGGGCGGTCTGCGACGCGTTGCTCCTGCAGCTGCTGGGGTGCCTGCCGGGGCTGCGCCGATGAGGCCGTACTTTGCCTGCGTAGGCGTGCGTAAGGCCTTTGCCGGGCGCGTGGTGCTGCCGGGCGTGGATCTGAGCCTGCGGCAGGGGAGCGTCACGGCCCTGGTGGGAGCCAGCGGCTGCGGCAAAAGCACGCTGCTGCATATTCTGGCGGGGTTTCTGCCGCCGGATGCGGGGGAGATTTTTTTGACAGGCGCGCCCTGCGCGAAGCCCGGCCCGGAGCGGGTTATGGCCTTTCAGGACGATGCCCTGTTTCCCTGGCTGAGCGTGGCGGAAAACGTGGCCTTGGGGCTGCGGCAGGCCGGATTTTCGCGGCAGGATTGCCGCCGGCGGGTGGCGACGGTGCTGGAGCAGGTGGGCTTGGGCGCGTGGGGCGCGGCCTTGCCTTCCGTTCTTTCGGGCGGCATGCGGCAGCGCGCGGCCTTGGCCCGTGCCCTGGCCCTGCGGCCCAAGCTGTTGTTTCTGGACGAACCCTTTGCCGCCCTGGACGCCATTACCCGTTTGCGCATGCAGATATTGCTGGCCCGGTTGCAGGCAGACGCGGGTCTGACCGTTATGCTGGTAACCCACGACGTGGGTGAGGCCTGTCTGCTGGCCGATACGGTCCATCTTATGGAGGAAGGCCGGGGGCTTACCCAGTGTTGGGAGATTGCCGCCCCGCGACCCCGCGATCCGGACGCGGTGGAGCAGGCCGCCCTGCGGGCGCGGATTCGTCTGGCGCTGGGTGCGGCGCAGGCGGGCGGCACGTCACAGGGGCTTGGGGGGAAAGTCCCTGGTTGGTGAAGACTCCCTGATTTATGCCAGAAATTGCGTGGCGGGTGTGTAGTTCAGGCCCAGGGCTTCGGCCACGCCGGCAAAGGTGCACTGGCCGTCCACGGTGTTGAGGCCGCGTTGCAGAGCGATATTTTCTTTGCAGGCGGTCTTCCAGCCTTTGTCGGCCAGGGCCACGGCATAGGGCAGGGTGGCGTTGGTCAGGGCGTGGGTGGAGGTGATGGGCACCGCGCCGGGAATATTGGCCACGGCGTAGTGGATGACGCCGTGCTTCTCAAAGGTGGGCTGGTGGTGGGTGGTGGGCTTGCCCGCCGTGGTTTCAAAGGATCCGCCCTGATCAATGGCCACGTCCACCACTACGCTGCCCTTGCGCATGGTTTTGATCATGGCCTCGGTGACCAGTTTGGGCGCCATGGCCCCAGGAATGAGCACGGAGCCGATGACCAGGTCCGCCTCCCGCACGGCATCGGCGATATTGTAGACGTTGGAGGCCAGGGTCTGTACGCGGGCGGAAAAAATGTCGCTCAGGTAACGCAGGCGGTTGAGGTTGCTGTCCAGGACGGTCACATCCGCGCCCAGGCCCATAGCCATTTTGACCGCCTCGGTACCCACGGTGCCGCCGCCCACGATGACCACCCGGGCGCGCTGCACCCCGGCCACGCCGCCCATGAGCATGCCAGCGCCGCCGGCCTGTTTGGTGAGCAGGTAGGCGCCCACCTGTACGGACATGCGCCCGGCCACTTCGGACATGGGGGCCAGCAGGGGCAGGCTGTGGTCTTCGGGCTGCACGGTTTCGTAGGCCAGCCCCACGACTTTGGACTGCAGCAGGGCCTCGGTGAGGGCTTTGTCCGCCGCCAGGTGCAGGTAGGTGAACAGCAACAGGCCGGGCTTGAAGTACCGGTATTCGCACTCCAGCGGCTCCTTGACTTTGACGATCATGTCGGCCTGTTCCCAGACCGCCGCCACGGGCAGGATGCGCCCGCCGGCGGCCGCATAGGCTGCATCGTCAATACGGCTGCCCAGGCCCGCGCCGGCTTCCACCAGTACGGTATGTCCGCGGTCAGTCAGAGTTTTGACGCCCGCGGGCGTAAGCCCCACGCGGTATTCATCCGCCTTGATTTCCTTGGTAACGCCGACAATCATGGTAAGACCCCCTGTAGCGGTTGGTGGTGGGCTGGTTTGCCCGGCATGGCGCGGCCCCTGGCGGCGTGGCCTGTCTGCGGGAAATAAAAGGTTGGCAGCACAATGAAGTTACCCTATTCTATTCTTTAAAAAATATACCATAAGGCGTCGGTGCCCGCAATATTTCAAGAAGAAATTTCGTTAGAGCAGTTTACGAATGAAATGAGTTAATTGCTCTGCAAGGATTTTCTTGAAAATCCTTGCCACGAAATGCGAGAAGGCAGGCTTTTGCCTGCCGTAAGCGAGCATTTCAAGTGTTAAATACTCTAGGGAGGCGTCCCTCGCGCGGTAGGCCCTGAAGCGGCCGACAGTCAGGCACAGTGCTTGCATATCTTTGCCCTGCCGGGTGGACGGCACGGCCGCCCTTGGTGCGGGTGGGCGTGTGCCCCTGGCGAGTGTTTGCGGTGTGGAATTTATTGGTGTACCTCTAAAAAACAATAATGACGCGCTGTGCCGTGACTCAGGGGGGCGGATGTCTGCGGTTGAATCCTCCATCATTATCCCGGTGTTTAATCAGTGGAACCTGACGCGCGCCTGCCTCAAGGCCCTGGCGGCCACTATCAAAGACCGGGACGTGGAAGTCATTATAGTGGACAACGGCTCCACGGATGTGACGCCTCAGGCCTGCCCCGTTCTTGGCCGCACGCTGTTTGGGGAGGCCTTTCGCTACCACCGCTCCGCAACCAATTTGAACTTCGGCCCGGCCTCCAACCTGGGGGCCAGGATGGCGGCCGGGGAATTTCTCATTTTTCTCAATAATGATACGGAGCCGCTGCCCGGCTGGTATCAGCCTCTGCTGGACGATTTTGCCGCATGGCCGGACATTGCCGCTACCGGCCCCTTGCTGCTGTATCCGAAAAGTGAACCTTTCGGGTATACGGTGCAGCATCTGGGGGTACGCATTTCTCCTTTTATGAGCGTTGGTCATCTTTACGAGGGCATTCCGGCGGAGAGCCCTTTGGCGCAAAAACGGCGGTTTTTTCAGGTCATCACCGCCGCCTGCATGGTTATGCGGCGGTCGGTATTCATGGAAGTGGGCCTGTTTGACGAGCACTACATCAATGGATTCGAGGACGTGGACCTCTGCGCCCGGCTCAGCCACCAGGGCTATCGCATGACCGTCAACCCCGAAGCCAGGGTCATTCACCACACCAGCCAGACCCCCGGCAGACACAGCCACGAGGAAGAAAATTCCGCCTATCTGATGGAACACGGCCTGCAGCTGCTTGTTCCGGACTGGCACCAACATGTGAAAGATGATGGGCTGCGGCCGCATATTGGGCCGTGGCAGACGTTGCAGATTTTTTTGCCGCCCGATCAGCGCGCGCGTCTGGACAGGGTCGCGGACAAGGCCCCGGCAGCGGTTCTCAAAGATCTGTTGCTGCACAATCCTTTTTGGGAAAAAGGCTGGAGTGCCCTGACCCAAAAGGAGGAGAATGCGTCCATCCGTGCGGCGCTGGAATTTACATGGTTCAAGTTGTACCCTTCGCCGGAAGGGGCCATGCGGCTCTGCGCTTCTGCCCGCGCCGCGCATGACGCTCAGGCTGCCGTAAAGGCGCTGCATCTTGGGATTTCCTTTTGTAAACCCTTTGATCAATATCTTAAAAAAGCAGAAGAAATGCGCGCGTGGTGCGCACACCTCGGCCTGGCCCCTCTGGCTGAGCAGTATGCCGCATGGCTTGCCGGGGCGGAGTCCTTCCGGACGGAACGCTATCTGCCTTGCCTTGCGGCGCTGCGGCGTATGGCGGCTGAGATGGACATCCCACTCATGCCCCACGAGGACTGGACCTATACCTTGTGGCGGGAGTTGGCGGACCTGCCGGGTCGTGCCGCAGCCGCGCCGCAGTCCGTGGAGGCTGGGGAGCCGCCTGTGCGTTTTTCTGTTCTCATGCCGGTCTACAATCCCAAGGCAGAGCATTTTGTTGCCGCGCTGGAATCTGTTTTGGCCCAGGACTACCCGCACTGGGAGCTGTGCGTCGCGGACGACGCCTCCACCGACCCCCATGTGGCCGCCATTCTGGTCGACTATGCCGCCGGAGACGGCAGAATCCGCTATACCAGGCGGGAGAAAAACGGCCATATCGCCGCCGCCACCAATACGGCACTGGAGATGGCGCGTCATCCCTGGACCGTACTGCTGGATCAGGACGATCTGCTGACCCCGGACGCCCTGCGTCAGGTGGCCGCAGCCATACAGGATTACCCCGACGGCCTGTTGTTTTTTTCTGATGAGGATAAAATCCGCGAGGATGGCTCTCTGTTTTATCCCTATCTTAAAAACGACAAGTGGGATTGGGAACTGCTCTGCGGCCAGAATTTCGTGAGTCATCTCGGCGTGTACCGCACGGACAAGATACGCCAACTGGGTGGTTTCCGTGAGGGGGTCCGCGGTTCACAGGATTATGATCTGCTTTTGCGTTATGTGGCGGGGGCGGACGCCGCGCGCCTCATCCATATTCCCCATGTGCTCTACCACTGGCGCGCCCATGCGGGCAGCACGGCTACGGATGTGGGCGTTAAAAGCGAGGCGGTGGAGAGTGCGCGGCGGGCGCTGCAGGACTATCTGGACGCAGCTGGTTCTGCAGCCGTGGTGGAGGTGTTGGAGGGTTCTCAGTTTTTGCGGGTCAGGCATCCGCTGCCCCACAAGCGGCCCCTGGTAAGTCTGATCTGCCATATGGGAGAGGATCTTGCCCCGTTGCAGGCCCAGCTTGCCGCCTTGCAGGAGAATACCGCCTACGGCAAATATGAAATACTTGTTGTGTGCAGCGAAGCCGTTCCGCAACGCCAGCTTGTCAAGGCGCGGCGGCTGACTGAGGGCCAGAAAAATATCCATTTGGTTCTGCATCCGAAAAATTTTTCCCAGGCGCAATGCCTGCAATGGGGCGCGCAAAAGGCGCAGGGGCAGGTGCTGGGCTTTCTATCCGGCGGCGTGGCGCCGGTGACGCCGGGCTGGCTGGAGGAACTGGTGGCCTGCCTGTGCCGTGCGGGCGTGGGCGCTGTGGGCGGCAAGCTGCTGCGCCGTAATGAAACGAGTCTGCACTGCGGCTACCTCACGGACGCCAGCGGCACATTGGCCCCGGTGTTGTCGGGCATGCCCCGCCATACGCCCGGCTGGTTCAACTGGAATATGATGGCCCGAACCGTAGACGCCCTGGACGGCCTGTGCCTGTTTACCCGTGCGGAAACCTTGGCGGGGGCGGGCGGCTTTGACGCGGCTGTGCCCGATGCGGCTGTGCCGGACTACTGTCTGCGCCTTGATGGGCAGGGATTGCGCACCGTCTGGTGGCCGTTTGCTGCGTTTGTGCTGCTGGATGACAAGAAGGCGCGCCGTTGCGACGACTGGGTGGACACTGCCGCCTTTGCGGCACGCTGGAAAGGGCGGCTTACGCCCTTCAGCAGGGATCTTGCGGCCACGCGGCAGGGCTGGGCGTTGCAGACCGACGCCGTGGGATCGGAGGCTGCGGGTGGCATCTTACGGTTAGAGGCTGAAGGTGTTCCGAAGGATTTTTCTCCGGAGGAATACTTGCTTTTGTATCCGGATGTCCGCGCCAGTGGGATGGACCCCCTGATTCATTATCTGCAGTGCGGGCGTCAAGAGGGACGCAAGCCCTGCTGCAGCCATATAGACTACAGCGGCCTTACGCCGGAACGGCTGGCCAGGTTTCGCGCTGCGCCGCCCGGTGATGTGGTGGTCTGCACCTCTGTTGCGGGGAACTACGAGCGCCTCTTGCCCCCGGCTTATTTGAACGACGGCTGGCGCTATGTGTGCTATACAGATACCCCTATGGAATCTTACGGAATATGGGAAATGCGCCCCATTCCTTATGATAATGCCGATCCCACGCGCCGGTCTCGCTGGGCCAAGCTGCATTTGCCGGAGCTTTTTCCCGATGCGCGTTGGGTATTATGGCAAGATGCAAATTTTGTCATTGTGGGTGACCTTTCACCAGTGCTAAATTTTTATGACGGTTCGTTACCACTGTATTCTATTACACATCCTGTCCGTGACTGCATTTATGATGAGGCCTCAGCCTGTATTATGGCTAAAAAAGATACCACTGAAGTTCTCAAAAAACAGGTTGAGGCGTACAGAATGCAGGGTATGCCAGAACATTATGGGTTATATGAAAACAATATTTTTTTGATAAATCCAAATAATGATTGCACATGTGAACTATTTTTGCAATGGTGGAAAGAATATGAAATGTATAGTAAAAGGGATCAAATTAGTCTTCCATATATTTTATATAAAAATAATATGAAGACTGGTGTTTTGTTTGATAAGGATTTCTTTTTTAAAAAAAATAGTATTATTTGCTTTCTGACACATATCGAAACAAATTTATGTGCTGTATAGGTGTCTGTAGTAATACTGTGTGGCCACGAGATTTTGTCTAAGTTTTATTTTGTGGTATCGTTCGTTTATCTCTATGACATAAAGAGGGGTTTTCGTTTGATAGCAGTAATTTATCCAAAAGATGGTTGGATCTTGCAGCGGATGGCTGAAGAATTGCTGAACCGGCTGCCAGAGAGTATTGGTATTCCTAACGATTCCCCCGGGATTTGGGTGCCGCGTAGTATTTTAGATACTGGTCCTCAGCAGATTAATTATTTCATCAATTACGCCGTAGCAAAACGCACTACTGCAAAACTTGATGCCGCATGGTTCACGCATCCCGAGGACGATGGTCTGTTCTGGCAAGTGGGGCGGCATATGAATCTGGCGGTGTGCAATTGTGAGCGGTATCGACAAATGCTGGCGGACAAGGGGGTCCGGGCCAGCACCATCATCCCCGGCATTGATGCTGCTTTTAATCCCAAGTTGGTCCTTGGATTTGTAGGGCGGTTCAGTACGTACGGCTTCCGCAAGGGCGCGGATCTGCTTCAGCAAGTAAACGATTTAGATTTTGTGGAACTTGCCGTCACTGACGGCGACGTGGCTCAAGACGCGCTTCCTGCATTTTACCGCAGCTTGGATTATATTCTTGTCACGTCGCGATATGAAGGCGGTCCTATGTGCCTGCTGGAGGGGCTGGCCTGTGGGAAAAAAATCATTTGCCCACTAGATATCGGCTTTGCGGATATGTTTACGGAAGGCGTCATCCCCTATGCAAAAGGTAATTTTGCGTCTTTACGCAAAGTTCTTGTGGACCTCTATAAGGAAAAATTACGAATATCGGCCTTGGTGCAAAAATATACCTGGGACAGGTGGGCGATTGAACATCTACGCTTGTTTACCAGCTTGATCCGGAGTACGTAAATGGGAAATAGTATAAATTGTTATGCTAAGATGAATAATATGAAAGAAATAAATCTGCACCTTGGGTGTGGAGGAGATAATATCAAAGGATGGATAAATATTGACAATTATGACTGCACTTCCGCTGACAGTTCACGAAGTGGCGCAAACTATGACATGAAGATGGACATCCGTACGCTTGACGCCGCCCCTGGCAGCGTTGATCGCATTCTTCTTGTGCACGTGCTGGAGCATTTTGTGCGGTGGGAAGCGGTTGCGCTGTTGGCCCAATTTTATAGACTTCTCAAACCCGGTGGTCTGCTGATCATGGAACACCCTGACCTCGATGGATGCATAAAGATGTATCTCGAAGGAAAGGTCACCATTGACACGCCGCTGGGGAAACTCAATAAAGGATTTACACAGTTTTATGGCAATCAGTGGGACGAACTGGAGTATGAGACGCACCGATATGTTTGGACAAAAATAGAAATGAGACAGGAACTTGTCAAAGTGGGTTTCACCATTCTTACCCTGGACAACCAAGCACATTTTCACGTCCCCGAACGCGACATGCGAGTTATAGCGCAAAAACCACTCAACTAGCTGCAATGTCTACTATCACAGGTCAATTGAGCCCACCACGCCGGGTGAAGAAGGAATCCATGGAAAAGAAGTTTGAACCTGTGTTGATCGCCATAGAAAGGCTTGTTACGCGGCATCCCACTCTTGTGCCACAGATCAAAAAAATACTTACCAACTCTCAAACCGAAAACGCCAAACGAGTCCCCACCCTTGGCGGAAGCAATGATGAAATCTCATCTTCTGCGGAAATTTTTACAAAGATTTATGCCGACGGTGTTTGGGGAGCGCCATCAAGGGCGGGAGACTCTTTTTTTTCGGGACGAGGATCTCATGAAAAAAATATTGTTTATCCGTATATAGCGGCAATCCGAGCATTCCTATCCTCGTTTGACGCCGCCCCTTCAGTTCTTGATGTGGGTTGTGGAGACTTCAACATCGGATCAAAACTCAGGAGTTTATTTTCTACGTATATAGCATGCGATATTGTAGAACGGCTTATTACTGATAATAAAAAAAAATACCACCACCTTGATGTTGATTTTATGCTCCTTGATTGTGTGGAATGCAAGATTCCCAAGGTTGATATTGTGCTTGCCAGGCAAGTTCTGCAACACCTTTCGAATATACAAATAGCAAAATTTATTAGAAATTTAGAAAAAAGCTGTCGTTATCTCATCATTACGGAACATCTTCCGCAAGGTCAGTTCGTTCCCAATCATGATAAGGCAACCGGGCCCGGAATAAGGCTTGATGATAACAGCGGGGTGGTGCTTACAGCACCACCATTCAACCTACAGCCAAGCTCGGAATGGAGGTTGTGCGCCACCCCCATCGGCAACAGCATGATTGAAACCATCGTCTATGAACTTTAAATATCTTAATTCTGAGATGCCTCCTGATCTTCTACACACGCTGGGGAAGTAGGTTCATTTCGTAAGCTGTCCCCCTACCCCCGCTTCAGTTCTTCCACCAGCTTGGCCATGTCCTGCGCCTGGGTGCGCAGCAAGGCCATTTCGCGGGCGGCCACTTCCATGGAATCCGCCGTGGACTTGGCAATAAAGTTCACGTCCTCCAGGGATTTGTTGATGGCCGCACTGGCGGCGGACTGCTCCTCGCTGGCCGAGGCGATGGCCCGCACTTCGTCGGCGGTCTGATCCACCATGCCCACGATTTTGGTCAGCGCTTCACCAGACTTATCGGCAAAGCCCGTGGCCGCGTCAATGGTTTTCACGGTGGCGTCCACCAAGGACACGCTGGTTTCCGCGCTCTGCTGGATGGCCGTAACCGCCTGGGCCACGTCCGCAGTGGAGGCCATGGTCTTTTCCGCCAGTTTGCGCACTTCGTCAGCCACCACGGCAAAGCCGCGTCCGGCGTCGCCGGCCCTGGCCGCTTCAATGGCCGCATTGAGGGCCAGCAGATTGGTCTGGTCCGCTATATCCGCAATGACATTCATAATTCTGGTGATGGCCTGGGTGTGCTCGGCCAGTTGGGCCATGCCTTCACGCAGCTTCAGGGACTGGCGCTGCACTTCCTCAATGCCGGCAACAGCCTGGGCCACCACCTGGGCCCCAGCCTCGGCTTCCTGCCGGGCCGTGTTGGAAATATCCGCCGCGCCCCCGGCGTTTTGGGCCACGTCCAGCACGCTGGCGTTCATTTGCCCCATGCCCGTGGCGGTTTCCGCCAGGCGCTTGAGGGCCTGGCTCAAGGCCGTGTGCGTGTTGTCCACCTGGTCGGCAATATCTTCGGCGGCGGCATTGAGTTTGTTCACCACGCCGCCCATGCGTTCAGCCGCGCTGACAATGCCTTCGCGCCGGGCTTTTTCGGCCTCTTTTTGCGCCTTGTGGGCTTCTTCCACAGCTTGCCGGGCCTCTTCGCTCATGCTGCGGGCTTCTTGGGTTTTGGCGTGCGCCTCCTTCACCAGTTTGCGCAGGTTGGTTTCCATCTGGCGCAGGGCGTCGGCCAGTTGCCCCATATCGTCGTTGCTGCGCACGCCCAGCCGGGCCGAGGCGTCACCGCCGGCCACGGCCAGGGCATAGCGCGTGATTTTGGTCACGGGCGCGCTGATGCGCAGCCCCACAAGCACAGCCAGAACCAGCAGCACGGTCAGCAGCCCCAGCGCGGTAAGCACGGCGGCGCGGATGCCGGCGTGCTCCAGTTTTGCCAGATCTTCAATGGGGTTGCCCACAAACCACATGCCCAGAATTTTGCCGTCCGCGGTCCGCACGGGCCAATAGGCCGATTGATAGCGCACGCCTGAAATAACGTTGCGCACCACGCTCACTTCGCCGCGCTCCAGCACGGCTTGCACCACGGCCGGAGCGTCCAGTTTGGTGCCGATAATCCTTTTATTGTCGCGCAGGATGGTGGTCATGACCCGCGTGTCGCCCTTGAAGATGGTCACGTCCACCCCGGCAAGGCGCTTGAGGTCATCCAGAAAAGCCGGAGTGGTGAGCTGCACGCCCACAGAAACCGTGCCCACCACGACCCCCTCGCGTCGTATGGGGCAGGAGGCGCGGAGCATGAAGGGGTTGATGGGGCCGGTAACCACGGCTGCTGCCGCTTCGCCGCGCATGGCCTTGGCCACGGTGCCCTGCTTGGCGATATTGTCGCCGAATTTGGCGGCGTGCCCGCGGGCAATGACTGTGCCCTGGGCGTCGGTCACGGACATGAAGTCCGAGCCCGCGGCGCGCATGAGCTCCTGCGCCAGGGCATACACGGCCGCGTGGTCCTTGGCGGCCACGGCGGCGGCAAAATCCGGATTGCGCGCAATAAGGTCGCCGCTGTGCAGGAAGCGCCCCGACGTAGCGGTGATGGCGGCGTCCACCACCTGCTGGCTGCGGGCCATGCCGTCCACCAGTTCGGCGTCAAAAGGTTTTTTCATATGATAAATGGCAACGACCAACACTACGGCGCAGCAGACGATCAAGGCAATAAACAATGAACCTACATACTTGTGCGTAAGCGTAAGGCGCATGACAAGTTCTCCTCCACGTCATGGTGTCGTATGCCACATAAGGGCCGTCAGGCTGCGCGGACGGCATCGCCAGCGTCGGGTATAACCCGGCGTTGCGCATGGTTCCCTGTCCAGAGGCGCATAGCCTCAGGCCTGACGCAACCGGCGGTGCGGGAATAGCCGCGCATACGTGCTTGCCTGACCGCCCCCCTGCCAAGGAGCCGTCAGACGCTTTTAGTAGCCTTTTAACCTATATCGACCAGAGATATAAAAAGTTAAGGGGACGTATAGCGAACGTTATAACTGCTGTCAAAAGCCAAAAGCGGATTTGGCGTCAGTTCGCAATAAAAGATTTATTTCACATTTGTGGCCATGGCCTTGCAATTTTGCAATGTCCTGGCGATTGCGTAAGCAAGACGCTCGCCGTGGAGGCGCAAGCGCAGCTGTAGCCATTGCGAAGCAGGGGTTGCCCCGTTACGGCGAAAAAGTTACGGGCTAAGACAGCAGCGCTAGTTACGGATACAGACAGCAACGCTATGTAGTTGCACGGGTAAGCGCTGAAATGAGCGTGCCTAACCATTGAGAATACATATTCTCAACAT
>ERZ773148.2271-NODE-2271-length-14932-cov-4.893460_pt1 | contig 14932 bp, 9 predicted proteins | sample MGYA00580846_ERZ773148 | MGnify/ENA primary metagenome ERZ773148 (study PRJEB29015, sample SAMEA2737879) | human gut metagenome | biome: human gut; feature: human-associated habitat; material: faeces | place: China | collected 2012 ... | reverse complement strand
GATTGTAGTTGCCGGACACATCGAGTGTCCATTTCGGCGCCAAGCCGACTTCCACGCCCAGATTGAGTGTCGTGGTGGCATCATAGAGCAGGTTGCTCTTGACCGCCCACCTTTGGGCGTGCAGCGGAGCTGCGAATAGGAAGAAGAGCCCCGCCGTCAACAGATACAGGAGTCTGCGTTTCATATTGTAGATATTTAGTAGTTATCATTGTCTCTTTTCCACTCAGGGGAGCCGGATTCTGACAAAGGATCGCTCTCTTTAATGACCCTCGACTCCGGGTGCTCCGGCAACATCCGGTTGATTATCTCGTCTGCAAATATAAATTATTTTTCCAATAGATTGTATCCAAATTTTATTCCTATTTTTACAATACAGGACTATCAGTACATTTGCTTCCGATGGCGAGATTCTCCAGAATTGGGAACGTACCGCCCTTCATCCGGGATTCAAAATATAAATATTTATTACCTACCTGTTTCCTCATGCACCTTACATATCCGGTTACAACACGCCTTTTACTAAAATATTCATTTTCAAAATTTAAAATTCAGGACAATTTAGACCGAAAGAAACGAATAAATATCCGACATCCATCCGCTCTGTACCTCTAATTATATACGCAACTTGCTTTACCATCAAAACGTATATATTTATTACCTACATCCGGAATCCTTCACCACACTTATCCCTACAGCAAACCCAACAAAACGCCTTCTTATTTTCCCAAAATTCATTTACATTTCCGATAATAATTTAACCCTTTCATTAACTTTTTTAACCCTCATCTTCCAGTCTTCTTTCCAGGCATGCAACTGGAAATCCGCTTCGGTTGGAACAGGAACGGACGGGATTCAAACCTGGAAAGGAAGGCTCAGCCAAACCCAATAAGGACGTGAGAGGACAGGAAAAGCACTTGTTCCTTTCTATCCTATTGATACCAAAAAGGCTCTATTGCTGACACATTTACGCAAATCAAGGTTTTCAGCTAACGCGCACTTTGAGAAAATCGAGTAAAGCAGGTTATTTCAAGAATATCCATGCAGTTCAAAGTGCATAGTTATCCAAAAGCAGGGATGAAAGCGAATATTTATACCGCGAAACAATATTGTTTGAGAGGTCAAACACTTGTGTTTGGTGCGTGAAACAATATTGTTTGACGACCCAAACAATATTGTTTCGTCCGTCGAACAAAAGTGTCAGCACCGTGGAACACTCATATTTGAGTTCATAAACACTATTTTAGTTTCATTCACCTCTAGTTTGTTCGGGAGAGCGTTCAATCAGGAAGTATCACGATGCACATTCTCTTGCATTTTCAGCATTCAGACAGCTTCCGTACACGCCTCAACACATCCAAAAGTATCCATGAACCGCTCCTATCCTGACAATATGTATTTCACCAAACGGCTGAGAATGCAAAAAAACGGAGGTTGCCCGTCCCTGGATGCAAAGAAGGGCATTCTGGAGGGCTTCGTTTGACGTTTTGTCATTTTGACAGACGTCGTTCGACAGCCTGACACGCCTTCCTGTAACAGGATGCAGGGCTTTCCCGACAAAAATATCCGGGAAATCTTTGTAGTTTTCGGAATTTATCCTTTCCTTTGTGAACGAACCAAAAAAGATATCAGCAAGAGACAGACACAAGGATTTAAAGACATATTTCAAGCGACTTGTAGACAAGTTATTTGGCTTTAGTAAATCTGGAAAATTGAAAAGAGCCCCAAATAATAAGTCGAAAGGTAGGTTTGTACCCTGCAAAGGGCACAGCCTGCTTTTCCTCATTTGGGCCAAAGGTTTTACCAGAACCTACTAAAGCAAATGAACGAAAAGACAAGGCAGTGTCCTTTTTTCTTTTGCTTCTTGCAGAATGGGTCTAAACCTTAAAAGCACCAATATGGATTACCAAATGAATTGCCTGAAACGTCCGTCAGCCTATCCAGGCTGGCACCGACAGCACAGCAACCCCACGAACGTTGCTGCGCGACCTGCTACCGGACAAACACCGAGTGAGCGTGTCCACGTACTTTTCACTCATCCCCTCCTCTACATCTTCAGGAACATCCCCGAACCCTTTCATCACTAATTGCACCTCCCGGTGTCCTGCCGCGGACTTCCGTGTAACAGCTTTGAACAGGTTTTGCGCACGAGTACCTTATTATAATAGGAACCGTTGCGACGGAAAGGCTGCATCCCTCTGCTCGAATATTTCAAATGTTAAAAGCGTTTGTGCTCCCTTAGATTCTTCTAAGTATTATTTGCAGTTTTCACACACTTATACGTATCTTTGGGCACTTCAATTAAATCATACATTGGAGTACGATCCATTAAAGAATTATCTTTACTAAATGGAACGGCACAAACACAACAATCTAAACACAGCGACTCATGAAAAAGTGCGCTTTGACAACATACGAATCCGAGAGAGCTCCTGCGCCTCCTCTTCTCCGCGCACATGGAAGCGCCCCTGCACGCAGCCACCCCAAGGAGGCGGCTCTTACGGGGCGGGATACTTCCCCCTACAAACTTGACTAATTCTCTAAACCACACTCAAACCATTACATCCATGAACAAAAGACTCCTATTATTTGTTCTCTTCACACTGCCCTTGCTAGTCATTCAGGCGGGAGAGAAAATGAAGACCACCTTGAGCTGTCAGATTTACGACTTCAGGGGAGAGATGATTTATTTCGACTGTGTGCAGTCTCCCTTCTTCCGGGCAGAATTTCACACCAACCCGGGCGAAAACCACATCTACAACTTTGAGACTGACCGCCTGGTGACCATGCTGGTCAACAGCCGTGTACAGCTCGTCCTCGAACCGGGCGACAGCCTGCATGCCGTAATCCGCTATGGCAGCAACGGACGTCCGGAACGGATCGAACTGAGCGGAACCGAACGTGCAGTCCGCCAGAACAACCTGAAACGGGACATCTCCCAAATCCAGGCTTCCATGCGCTACAAGACCCAGCTGCTCGCCTGTGTGGCTGTCGACACCAAGCCGGCTGACCGCCTCCGTGACACCCGGACGTTCCTGGAAAAGACCGACAAGCTCATCAAGCTGGAGTCGTCGCACTGTTCGCCGGAGTTCATCAACTACATCCGTGCCGAGGTGGAAGCCATCGCCTACGGTTCGATGGTGGAGTATCCTGCCATGTACGCTTCGGTGCGCCACGTCCCCATCGAGCAACAGGGCATCGGCGACTACTGGACCATCGTCGACGACTACACTCCGCGGGATGACCAGGCTTCGCTGCGCTGCATGCCTTACAGCGAGTTTCTCTGCCAGTATTGTGTCTACCAGCGTACGAAGGAGGCACATGCGGCCGGAAAGACCTACAAGCGTCCGCAGACCCTGGAAGAGCACTACCGGGAACTGACCTCCTTCTTCAAAGGCAACCAGCTGGACGCCACGCTCTTCCTCGTGCTGTCAAACTACATCCGCAACGGAAAAGACATCGAGCGGGTGGAGCCTTTCCTGAAGGAATACAAAGAGAAGTATAACGTCGACAAGAGCTACGCCGAAATCCTCGACTCGCTCATGCAGTGAGGAATCCCCCCCACACAAAGGACCTGCGTGCATACACACGGACGTACCGTGTGCAGGGTGCACCTTGTCCTCCTTCACCGAAAACACTTACTACAACGCGCGTGCAACCGTCTCAGTGGAAGGGTGTTAAGCCTGCTTATCCATCCACCGCAACAGTCTGCACCTGCGAAAATTGAACCATCCAATAAAACGCTGAGAGATGAGAAAGTTCAGACGATTAGTCCCCATCCTGAGTCTTGCCCTGTGCACCAGCCTCGGCATGACCTACACCGTGTCAGCCCAAGACATTGATAGAGAGAGGGCTTACAAGAATGAGAGAATCAGTGTGCGCATCAGCAACGAACCGCTGAGCACCATCATCGAACGAGTGGCTGCACAAGCCAAAGTGAAAATCTACCTGCAAGGGGTGACCCTGATCGGCATCGACCGTCCCACGACCGTCAACGAGAACGACAAGACGCTCGATGAAATCCTGCGCGAGCTGCTGAAAGGACAGAACGTGCGGCTGCGCTATGAGATCGGGCGTACCATCTATGTGGAACCTGCCGACGAGGAAGACGGCGAGTTTGCCATGATGCCCGTGCAGGGCATCGTCCGGGGTTCCGATGCTCCGGAGGGCCTCATCGGCGCTACCGTGGTCATCACGGACGGAAGTGGCAACAGCACGGGCATGGGTTGTGTGACCAATGCCGACGGCAAGTTCTCCATCAACGTGCCGCGCAAGCAGTCCATCAAGGTGTCGTTCATCGGCTACAAGAGCAAGTCCGTCCAGATTCTCAAGCCGGAGATGGCACTGGAAATCACGCTGAATGCCAACACCGTCGACATGGAGCAGGTGGTGGTGACCGGTATCAGCAAACGAAGCAAGAGCAGTTTCACCGGAAACTATGTCACCGTGAAGGGCGACGAGCTGCGCCGTGTCAGCCCGACGAACATCCTGCGCGGCTTGCAGTTCTACGACCCGAGCTTCCGCATCGTGGAGAACAACCAGACGGGTTCCGACCCGAATGCCCAGATGGACTTCCGCATCCGTGGTGACCAGAGCCTGGGCATCAACACCGAAGCCAGCAGCATGGACCTCATGCTCGACAACGTCTCGAGCCGTCCGAACGTGCCGCTCTTCGTCCTCAACGGATTCACCGTGCCCATCAGCCGCATCCTGAGCCTTGACCCGGAACGTGTGGAGAGCATCACCATCCTGAAGGATGCCGCCGCTACCGCCATCTATGGTTCAAACGCAGCCAACGGCGTCATCGTCGTAGAGACCAAGGTTGCCCCCGACGGCGCCCTGTCAGTATCCTACAGCGGCAACTTCACCGTACAGGCTCCCGACCTGACGGACTACAACCTCTGTAATGCGGAGGAGAAACTGGAACTGGAATGGATGGCAGGCATCTACAGCCCCACCAACAACACCGAGATGAACCTCTATAACCGCTACAAGCGCAACGTCCTTGCCGGTGTCAACACCTACTGGCTCTCGCAACCGCTGCGCACAGCCTTCATCCAGAACCATTCGCTCACGGCAGCCGGCGGTACGGACGTGTTCCGCTATACGTTGGGCGTGAACGCGGGCTTCACCCCCGGTGTGATGAAAGGCTCGTCGAACAACAACAAGAGCGTGAACCTGAACATGTCGTACACCAAGAACCGGATTGTCGTAGGTGCCGACATCACGCTGACCGAGACGCAGGGCGAGAACTCCCCCTACGGCAGCTTCTCCAGCTACACCGAGGCCAACCCCTACTATCAGATAAGGAACGCCGAGGGTGAGTATGACAAGATTCTCGACACGAAGGGACTGGGAGCCGGTTACGCCAACCAGAGCATCTACAACCCGCTCTACGACTCACAGTTCAACGCCCGCAACGAGACGAATAACCTCAACATCACCGCCCAGCTGAACGCCGAGTACATGTTGCTGAACAACCTGCGCCTCACCGCCCAGCTGTCCTACATGCGTGGCATGGCACGCACGGAAGCCTTCTCCCCGGCAGGCATGACACGGTTTGACCAGGTGCAGGACCTGACACAACGCGGTGCCTATGACAAGAGCACAGGCGAATTGACCTCGTGGTCGAGCAACCTGGGCATCAACTACAACCTGCAACTCAACAAGCACCTCATCAGCCTCTTCGGCAACTGGACTGTCAATGAGGATACCAACAATCAGGTCAGCATGAGCGCAACGGGATACCCCGATGAGCATATGGACGACTTCATCTTCGGCTTCGAGACCTCCAACCGCCCGACAGGTACCGAAGAGACCTCGCGCGCCATGGGTCTGACGGGACAGTTCTCCTACAGCTATGACAACAAATACTCCTTCGACTTCAACGTACGTGCCGACATGTCGTCGCGCTTCGGTGAAGACAACCGCATGGAACCGTTCTGGTCAGCCGGTGTGCGCTGGAATGCCTACCGTGAGAAGTGGCTGGAGGGTCGTCTGTCTAACCTCGTGTTCCGTGCCTCGTACGGTGTGACCGGTTCGCAGAACTACGACCCCTATCAGGCCATCGAGTTCTACACGTTCAGCAACTCGATGAAGCCCTACCAGTCGTTCAACGTGCTGGGTGCGCTCCTTCAGGGACTCAACAACTCCAGCCTCGGCTGGTCAAAGACGGGCAACCTGAGCCTTGCCGTCGACCTGGGCTTCTGGCGGAACCGTGTGAACATGACCTTCAACTACTACAACAACATCACCCGTGAGATGCTGGTCAACTTCGACCTGGCTCCCTCCACAGGCTTCGCCTCGCAGATGCTCAACGCCGGAGAGTTGCAGAACCGCGGTTTCGATGCTTCGCTGAACGTCATCGCCTTCCAGGACCTCCGCCGCCAGCTCTACTGGACCATCGGCGTGAATGCCAACCGCAACAAGAACAAGATACGCAAGATCTCCAACGAGCTCCAGGCGCTCAACGAAGAACAGCTCGCGAGCGAGGATGCGCCCCTGCCGATGTATCAGGAAGGACAGTCGACCACGACCCTCTTCACCGTGCCGTCGCTGGGCATCGACCCGTCATCGGGCCAGGAGGTCTACCTGAAGCGCAACGGCGAGAAGACCTTCAAGTGGGACCCCGTCGACAAGGTGCCTGTGGGTGACACGAACCCGAAGGTGAGCGGTGCCATCAACTCGTCGCTCAACTGGCAGGACTTCTCCTTCTCGGTGAACATGACCTACCGCTACGGTGGCATCACCTACAACTCGACCCTCGTCGACAAGCTGGAGAACCGCAACGTTGCCTTCAACACTGACCGCCGTGCACTGACCAACCGCTGGCTGAAGCCGGGTGACGTGGCACGCTACAAGGCACTCGACCGCCAAGGTTCCGAGACACCGCAGAGCAGCCGTTTCATCATGGACGACAACGAGCTGAACCTCGCCAGCATCGCTGTGGGCTACCGTTTCCGCGACGACCAGTTTGCCTTCCTGCGCAAGTGCAGCATCCAGGCACTGAACCTCAACTTCACCACCAGTGACCTTGTGCGCTGGTCGACCGTGAAGATGGAACGCGGACTCGACTATCCGTTCGCCCGTTCCTACACCATGTCGCTCTCCATCATCTTCAAATAACACCAATCCTCACAAGATATACGCATTATGAAACACAACAAACTGCATATAGCCGTCTGCGCGGTGGCTGCCGCCCTGCTCAGCTCGTGCTCCGACTGGTTTGACATCAGTCCGAAGACCGACGTGAAAGCCGAAGACCTGTTCGAGACCGAGACCGGCTTCCAGAGTGCGCTTGCCGGCATCTACATCGGCATGACCGACCAGTCGGCATACGGCGCCAACTTCACCTTCGGGCAACTCGACAAGATGGTGCAATACTACGACCGCCTGCCGAGCAACGAGAACGACCCCGCCGTCATCTTCCAGTATGACGTGGAGAACGAGACCTACAACAGCAAGTCCGTCCTCGCCTCCATGTGGGCCAAGTCGTACAACCTCATCGCCAACACCAACAACTTCCTCTCCTGGCTGGACCGCAACGGCGAACGTGTCATTCGCCAGGAACAGGACCGCAAGATGATGCGGGGTGAAGCCCTTGCCCTGCGCGGTTTCCTCCACTTCGACCTGCTGCGTCTGTGGGGACCGATGTACCGCTCCGACTCCACCGCCCTGTCCATCCCCTACCGCGTTGTCGCCGATGCCAGCCGTCAGCCGCTGCTCCCTGCCAACCAGGTGATGACCCGCATCATGGCAGACCTCTCGGCAGCCCGCGAACTGATGAGCTACGAGAAAGGTACCTCCCTGGAGGAAAGTACACGACGCTTCCGCCTGAACTATTATGCCATCACCGCTCTCATGGCACGTGTATGCAACTTCCGGGGCGACAAGGCAGAAGCATTGGCTTACGCCGACGAGGTCATCAACGACTGCGGCATCTATCTGATGGACGAAAGCCGCAATGACCCCGCTCTCTTCGGCGAGACACTCTTTGCACTCAACATCTACGAGATGTCCGAGAACTACCAGAGCCTCTGGGCAGTGGGACCGACCTTCAACACCCAGCTCTCGTGCACACAGACCAAGCTGGACCAGATTTTCGAGACCAACGGTGTGGGCAACAACGACATGCGTGCCCGTCGCAACGAAGCCTTCCTGATGTACGACGACACCAACGAAGCCATCTCGCGCAAGTATATCAAGAACGACGACGAGGTGCTCCCGCTCATCCGCCTGTCAGAGATGTACTACATCATGTGTGAAAGCTCCCCGCTCGACCAGGCAGCCGAATACATCAACGAGGTACGGCAGAAACGGGGTATCTCGCGCACGAACGACTACACCTTCACTTCGGACGAGCAACGCCTCGACGCGCTCAACCTCGAATACCGCAAGGACTTCTACGCCGAAGGACAGTATTTCCACTTCCTGAAGCTGCACGAGATGACCACCTTCCTCAACTGCCCCCTCACCGGCGGCATGACCGCAGAGCAGTATGTCTTCCCCCTGCCTGACGCCGAGCGCGAATATGGCTGGACCGACAGCATGTCGGGGACGACAGGCAGCGACAGTGAAGAAGCACAGTAAAATGACCTACTAAACAAGTAAAGAACAATGAAGAAAGTATATACCCTCCTCGCCTTGGCGGCTGCCCTATGCGCCACTTCGTGCAACGAGAACGAAGTGCCTTTCTACGCAGCCGGTTCCGACGGCATCTATTTCAACTATGAGGACGAAAACCAAGCCAACTTCGAGGCTTCGGTGAACTTCGCCGACTACATCGTGGGCGACTCTGCCTTCCTGAGCGTACCCGTCAAACTGAAGACCCTGGGATACCTTGCCGATCATGACCGTCGCGTGGTGCTGAAGGAGAATCCCGTGGAGTCCTACCAGCAGGCAACCATCGAGATACCGGAAATCATCATGCCTGCCGGAGAGACCGAGCTGGACGTAGTCATCAAGGTGCTCCGTCCGGCTGAAATCAACACCCGCTATGCCGTACGGCTCACCATCGACGGTAACTCGTCGGAGAGCCAGATAGGCTCAGGCGTCACCGAGAAGGCTGCCTTCACCATCTACTCGGAGGAGACTTACAGCCAGCCTGCCAACTGGAACAACGTCACCCGCTTCTTCGGCACGTGGACACCCGAGAAGCATATCTTCCTGGCACGGGTGACCGGCAACGACCAGTACACCTCCGATGCCTCGATGGGCGAAAGCTACAACGTGGCTGCCGTCGACTCCATCCGCACCTACTACGCCGAACACCCCGAAGCGGAGAAGACCATCAACATCCCCCTGCTCGCCATCAGCATGTGGAGTCCGTACCAGTACGCACAGCCTCCCTATTGGAATGCCCTGCACGACCGCTACCTGGGAAGCTACAACCCCACCATGTTCGGCAACTACTGCCAGTCCTACAACATCAACACCGTCAATGAGTATGACGAGTTCACCGGCACGGAAGACAACCTGAGGGAGGTCAACAAGAAAGCGGTCTACGCCATGACCAGCTACATCAACCAGCAGTTCCAGATGGGCTCCTCGGTATCCAACGCCTCGACCGGCTTCCGCGTACCGTTCCTCGACGAGCTCTTCGACGAATACCAGTTCGCCGAACCCTACTGGTGGGTCAACTTCCCGACCAATACCCCGGCAGGCGGTACACCCACTGGCATCTACATCGACGACTACTATGGTACCTACTCGGAGAGCAAGTACCGCTTCATGCTCAAGACCATGCTGGCTGTACGCGGCAACGACGGCTTCTCGTGGGGCGACATGTTCCCCGTGTGCGACAACTTCATGGGTGGACTCGGCTGGGACTACATGCTCATGCCTGCCGACGCACAGCAGCTCATCCGCACCTGCCATGAGATGTTCCTCTCGGAGTATGACAAGAACCCCGATGCCTACGACTTCACTTTCCCGCGCACCCTCGTCTTCCCCGACGACAGCGGCTCAGGAAAAGACAAAAAGTAACCCTCACCGAAAAACGAACAACGTATGAAAAAGATATTATTCGGACTGCTGACCCTCGGCACCGTCGTCCTGGGCGGATGCTATGAAGACAAGGGCAACTACAGCTACAACTTCGGAGACATCAACAGTGTGGACACCCTCAGATTCACACCCGAAGCTTACTCCGGTCTCAACGGCTGGATCATCGACTTCATGAAGAGTGGCGAAGCCGACACCGTGACCGAACGCGTCACGGTGAATCCCACATTCTCGGCTCCCGACAAGGCGGACCAGATGGACTACTACTGGTACCGGCAATACACGTGGAACGGGCAAACCGTGAAAGACACGCTCACCACACCCGGATACATGGACGTGCTCATCCCCGAGAACGGCAATGTGAGCTACAGAGTCATCCTCGAACTGCGCGACCGCGAAACGGAAATCTCCTACTTCACCCAGCTGACCGTGAAGACCCGCGAATGGTACACCAACAGCCTCTTCGTGCTCCACGGCAACTCCACACAGAACCAACGGCTGGGCAACGTTGAGTTCCTCGGCGACGAACCGACCATCACCCTCGATGCCTTCGAGCGCTCGAACACCGACCCGAACCTGCACGAGCCTTTCAAGAATGCCCGCGTACTGGGCTTCCGCATGAACCTGTATGATCCCGAAATGGTGGTCTTCAAGACCAACGGCGAGGCGGAAGTCTACAACCCCTTCGGCTTGAAACGCCTCCAGGACACCTACTTCGTGATGCCTCCCGTCGCCGTTGGTTCCAACCTCTTCGTCGCCAAAACACTCATCAACGAAGACCCGGCAGGGGCATCCGACGACTTCCGCAGCGTCCTGAGCAACGACGGACGGTTCTACATCTCGCGCAGCTCGTTCCGCTTCTATGAACCGGGACTCAACACCGAGAACACCGAGCACCTCACCACCGACCAGTACCGCGTCAGCGTCGGTACACGGACGAAAGACTACTACGTCTTCTGGGACGACCAGGGCAAGCGGTTCATCCACAACGCCATCGGTGGCAACAGCTTCCCGCGCCTCGACACCGACGGACGGGAGACGGCAAGCCTCATCACCCCCGTGCTCGACTCACACATCGACGCCGGCATCCTGGCGAAGCTCTCCGGCATGCAGCCCGTCTATGCCTATATGAACAACTTCAACTACTTCCAGTCTGCCGACGAGATGCGCTTCCTCTTCTACGACCCTGCCACGGAAAGCAACATGATGTGCATGCTCACGGTGGACGGAGGCGGCGGCAAGACCAAGGCTGTCACCCGTGCCGACAAGGATGAAGAAAGCACTGCCATGTTCGCAGCCGACACCCTCAGCCTGGACGGTCTCCACATCGAACCGGGGACTCCGGTAGTCTACACGGGTGCCTACTCGCTCGACTTCTTCTTCTACGCCGACGGCTCCACCCTCTACCGCTACAATGTGCAGAGCGGCGACCAGGACATCATCTACGAGGCACCTGCCGGCTATGAGATTGTCCTCCTGAAGTTCCGCCAGAACACCGACTACCAGCTCTGGGGCAACCTGTACCGCTACCTCTCCATCGGTCTGAACCGGAACAACGAAGGCGCCGTAGCGGAAATCAAGCTGACAGCAGCGGGTGACCTGGACGAATCCTTCGAGCCTCAACTCTACGAAGGCTTTGACCGCATCACCGACGTGCAGTTCTGCAACGAACGCATGTACACCGCCGAATAAACCTTTCAATCACATTCGCAGGCTCAACCGTCCACCCGGACGGTTGAGCATACGCGAAGCCTAAAAACCTTACATAAACATGTTACACCTACGAACTCTTTTCAGCGCCCTGGGACTGTGCGGCTGCCTCTGCCTGCAAGCCCAGCAACCCGTGACCGTCAGCGGGACTATCGAGGGGGTCAGCTCCGGCAGACTGCTGCTCGTTGTCCCTGTCGGCGAAACACAGACAGACACCCTTGCCACCGCAGACATCACACCGCAGGGCAACTTCACCCTGAAAGCCACACTCACTGAACCGACGGGTGCGCACATCATGCTGGAGAACTACCTGGGAGGCTTCTTCTTCTTTGCCGAACCGGGCAAGACCTACGAGGCACGCCTGAGCAACGGCGAGGGCTCTCACATCCGCGGCGAAGGACTGCAAGTGGAATGGTTGCGCTACCAGGCGGACGTACAGTCCATCAACGCCCGTCGCGACTCCATGCAGCAGGCCTTCGACAACCTCCGCGCACAAGCCAAGTTCCGCAGCGCCAGCGAGGCAAACAAACGGCTGGAAGCCTACACGCAGGAGAGTGGCGACCAGGTGCGCCGCTTCCTTGACGCACACGACGACGTGCTCAACGCCTACATCGTCTACACCTATGCCTGTCAGCGTGAACTGGACGGAGCAGCCAGCCGGGCACAGTACGACCGACTGGGCGAAAATGCACGCCGGAGCATCTACGGACGCATGCTCGCCCAACGTGCCGACCGGCTCGAAGCCGCCACCAGCGGCAAACCTGCTCCCGACTTCACTCTTCTCACCCCTGACGGAAAGAACATCACCCTGAGCGACGTGAAGGCGAAGCTCCGCATCGTCGACTTCTGGGCATCGTGGTGCGGCCCCTGCCGACTGAACAACCCGAAACTCAAGGAGCTTTATGCTGCGTACAAGGACAAGGGACTGGAAATCATCGGCGTGTCACTCGACACGGATACCCGCCGCTGGACGGACGCCATCGCCAAGGACGGACTGCCCTGGATTCAGGTGTCATCACTCAAAGGGTGGAAGTGCCCCGTGGCAAGCCTCTACGGCGTGAGTGTCGTCCCTGCCATGTTCGTCATCGACGCCAACGGCAACATCATCGCCACCGAACTGCGGGGCGATGCCTTGAAAGAATTCATTGCGAAACACCTTTAACATCGACCATTTATGAAAGCATTCACCATCCTGCTCTTCGCCTGTAGCCTTGCCGCGGGTACGTACGCCCAAGACACCTACAAGCTGACCGGAGAACTGACGGCTGACTCGCGCAAAGCCGTCAAACAACTGTTCATCACTTATGAAGACGAGCTGGGCAACACCGTCAAGCTGGACTCTGCCCAGGTGAAACGTGGCAAATTCACGTTCGAGGGGACCATCCCCGCCCATGTGGAGAAAGTCAGCCTGAGCGGCTTCCCCCGGGAGAGCCTCAGCTTCTTCCTCGACCCCGGCGAACTGACCGTCACGGGACTGGACGCCCAGGCACCTGCCAAGGCACGTGTCACCGGCTCACACAACAACGACATATATAATAAGGTAAAAGACCTGGAGGCACAAAGTCTGCAAGCCGCCGCCGAGAAGGTCAAAGCCTACGAAGCATCGCTCCCCGCCGACATCAAGAACGACCCGGCACAGCTGAAGAAGTACGTCGCTGCCGAGTCTGAACGGCAACAGGCACTGGCACGCCTCGACGTGATGGACTTCATCGCCTCCAACCTCTACGAGCCCATCGCCGTCTGGTTGGTCAACGACTACTGCCGCAACTACTTCTCGCCCTACACCATGCAGCGTGACATCCTCGTCGCCCTTCCTGCCTCCTGCCAGAACCATCCGCTCTATCAGGAGATGCTCAGCTTTGCCCTCAGCAGCGACCTCAAGTCGGGCGTTGACGCGCCGGTCATCGTGGGACGCGACCTTGACGGCAAACGTCTCTCTTCCGCCGACCTGAAAGGCAAGTACGTCCTCGTGCACTTCTGGTCGTCCCAGGACCCCGCCTCCACCGCTGAAATAGCCAAGCTGAAAGAAGCGCTGGAAGCAGCCCGTGACTTCGGCCGGTTCGAAGTGCTGAGCTATTCGCTCGACACCGACGCCCGGGCATGGGCGGATGCCGTCACCCGTCTGGGCATGACCGGTCCGAACTGGCACCACGCCTCCGCACTCAAAGGCATGGACTCCAAGCCCGTCCGCCTTTACCAGATCAAGAAGCTGCCGTTCAGCGTCCTGCTCAACCCGCAAGGGAAAATCATCGAGATGGAACTCCGCGGCGACAACATCGTCAGCAAGGTGACACGCATCGCCGAGGGAATAGAAAGCTATGAATAAACGAACAAAAAAACACGGATTGATATGCTACAGAAACTATTGCTTACCTGCCTGATGTGTGGCGGAGCAGCCTTGTCTGCATGGGCACAGCAGACCTGTGTCATCGAAGGCACGTTCACCAACGACCGCCTGCGCCACACCGACAAAGCCATCGATAAAGTCTATCTCAACCGGATGGATGAGATGGAGAACCTCATCCTCGTCGACTCCGCCCAAGTGAGCGACGGCAAGTTCACCCTCAACCATGCACTCACCGACTATCACGGAGCCGAGGTCTACCTGCTCACCGGGTTCGACAACGGCAACAGCGTCTTCTTCGTAGAACCGGGAACGGTGTCGCTCCGCATCGACGCAGCCTACCCCATTGGTGCTCGTGCCACGGGTACACCCACCAACGACCTCTATGAAGAGTACAAGAAGATTGCTGCCAAATGTACCCAGACACAGGTTGACTCCCTCCGCGCGTTCCAACAGAGCCGCCCTGCCGGATGGATTGACTCCGACGACGGAGTGGCTGCCCGCGCCCGCATCGGTGGAGAGGCAAAGATGCGGACGAACCTGGAGCGCACCCGCTTCCTGCTCGACCACAATGACTCGGCTCTGGCTCCCCTGATGATGCGCAAGGAACTGCTCTACACGCTCAGCGACGATGCAGCCAACGACCTGCGTCAGAGCGTCAGCCCCTCCCTGGAGCAACATCCCTACACCGAAGCCTTCTCCAATGCCGTCCTTGCCCGCCACATCGACATCGGTTCCGAACTGCCCAACATCGTCATGCCGACGACCGACGGCAAGAAGCTTACCCTGAAAGACTTCCGTGGCAAGTATGTCCTGCTCGACTTCTGGGCATCGTGGCGCATCACCACGGACTTCTGAGCCGACCGCTTCGGCGGGAAG
>ERZ773148.2265-NODE-2265-length-14978-cov-17.718354_pt1 | contig 14978 bp, 11 predicted proteins | sample MGYA00580846_ERZ773148 | MGnify/ENA primary metagenome ERZ773148 (study PRJEB29015, sample SAMEA2737879) | human gut metagenome | biome: human gut; feature: human-associated habitat; material: faeces | place: China | collected 2012 ... | reverse complement strand
CTAATGCAAGCGTACCCAAGCGGTTCACATAGGATCGGGATGTCCACAATATATTACCATATTTATCCTTTAAATAAGGTTTCTGCGGAGTAATCACCAATGTATCCGCTTTCGCTTTCAAGAACTCCGCCAACTCACCGGCAAGCCGATTGTTTTGTATCAACTGCTTCACAGCAGCTTCTTCTGCACCAGTGAACAGCAAGCGAGGGTGATTGGAAAGAAAGCGTTGCTGACCATACATATTGCAAACAAAAAGCAACATGAATACAACAACAGTGCATCTGCCCATATTTGCAATCGAATTAAAAAATAGATTTCTCATATTGAAAGAATTAAATGCAACTCCCGTGAATTGTTTTTATGTCATACAAAAACTAATCTGTCAATTTTGTCACATCCATACTCGGTTTCGGATAGTTTTTAGAAGCAATGTAGTGCTTTGTTTCCTCAATCATCTTGGGAGTGACCTCAAAATCATAGTTACCATAATCGCCTACGTGAAATTTTCCGGTCTGAAAGAACCCCCACGCATCGAAAAAGTCCGTAAGATCTGTTTTCAGGAAATCACAGCAAAGCTTAATATATTCATACATATTATGAACCGAAAGCGAAATAAACGCAAGCGGTGCGCTGAAGGATTCTTCTTCAAAAATATTCAGAGGCACAATTGACTTTAAAACCGGCTCATCCGATTCCGTCGGCAACGAAAAAGAGACTGTTTTAATGCTCGGCGACGGCGTTATAAATAAAACCGTACCGCTTATTCTTTGCGCCGAAGAAAACGTCGTCGGCAATCACGGTGCAACAATTGGCGAGCTTGACGATGAAACGCTGTTTTATTTTGAGAGCCGCGGCATAGGAAAAGCCGAGGCTGAAAATATTCTTGCGAGAGCCGCAATTGAGCGTCTGGCCCGCGAAACTGGCGACGAAGAAACCGAAAAGCTCATAATCAAAATACTTGATGAGGATCTTTAAAATGCACTACGATTACAGAAATGATTTTCCGCTGCTTATGCAGAATAAAATAATTTATATCGATAATGCCGCGACTTCACAGCGTCCGCAATGCGTTATTGATGCCGAGGGCGATTTTTACAAAAATTACAACGCAAACCCTCTGCGCGGACTTTACTCTTTGAGTGTCGAGGCCACCGAGGTCTACGAAAACGCAAGAGAAGCCGTTCGAAAATTTATAGGTGCCGAAAAGAGCAACGAGATAATTTTTACAAGAAATACCACGGAAAGTCTTAATCTTGTTGCATACAGCTATGGGCTTTCAAATGTTAAAAAGGGCGACGAGATTGTTGTTTCGATAATGGAGCATCACAGCGACCTTTTGCCTTGGCAAATGGTGGCTGAAACCTGCGGTGCCGAGCTTAAATTCATCGAATGTGCTAAGGATGGCAGCATCGACCTTGAAAAGGTAAAAGAGCTTATAACAAGCAGAACGAAAATTGTCGCAATGACGCAGGTTTCAAACGTGCTCGGCAGAGAGTATCCTGTAAAAGAAATTGCAAAGCTCGCTCACGAAAAGGGCGCCGTTATGGTTGTTGACGGAGCGCAGAGCACACCGCATATGAGGGTTGACGTCACAGACCTCGACGCGGATTTCTTCGCTTTTTCGGGTCATAAGCTTTTGGCACCTATGGGCATAGGCGTTCTTTACGGCAAAGAGGAATTACTCGAAAAAATGCCTCCGTTTTTGTCGGGCGGCGAGATGATAGATTCCGTTACGCGCACATCGGCTGTGTATGCCGAGCTGCCGCACAAATTTGAGGCCGGTACAGTAAATGCCGCAGGTGCCGCAGGGCTCAAGGCGGCAATAGATTATATTGAAAAAGTCGGATTTGACTATATAGGTGAGCGTGAAATTGCACTTACCTCACGTGCAATCGAAAAAATGAAAAAAATTCCTCACGTAAATATTATCGGTTCGGAAAATGCCGACGAGCATACGGGAATAGTTACATTCACGATCGACAATGTACATCCGCATGATATAAGCGAAATATTGGCTGCTGACGGGATAGCCGTAAGAGCCGGTCACCACTGTGCGCAGCCGCTGCTTACGCATTTGGGACTTAATTCCACAGCAAGAGCAAGCTTTGCTTTTTACAATACCGAGGACGAAGTCGATAAATTTACCGGCAGCGTAGCAACGATAAGGGAGCGTATGGGTTATGGAGAATAGAAGCTTTTATAATGAAATACTGACGGAGCATAATGTCCATCCGGAGTTTAAGCACGATTTGCCCGACGCCGATATAGTTTTGGAGGGCGTTAACCCCAACTGCGGTGACGACATATGGCTCAAGCTTAAAACCGACGGAGATACAATAACCGACGGTGCCTTTGTCGGCGACGGATGTGCTATCTCGCAGGCGTCTGCGGATATTATGCTCGGTATGATTATAGGCAAGAAAAAGGAAGATGCGTTAAAGCTCGGTGATACATTTATTAAAATGATTAAGGGCGAAGCTACCGAGGATGAGATAGAAGGCCTTGAAGAGGCGTCCGCACTTCGTGATATTTCACATATGCCGGCGCGTGTAAAATGTGCCGTTCTCGGTTGGCATACGCTTTCCGAGGCCTTAAGCGGCAAAGAAAAGAAATAATTTCGCTGCCTTTTGACCGTTGGCTGAGTGTTCATAAGGCAGTTTTGCTTCAAAAGAACATCTTTTGTACAACAATAATAAACCCCTCAGATGAGCCGAAACTCATCTGAGGGGTTTGCCTTTTCTTGCATCAAAAATATATCATTTAATACTGCCTTATGAACGCCCGGCCTTATCCGTGCCGGCTTTTTTCTTGACACATTATTTTTTCAGTTTAGTTGTTTTGTTGTGCCTTATATTGTATAATAAAGCAAAAGATTACAGGGTGAAGATATGAAGGATTTTATAAAAAAGCCTCCTATGGGTTGGAACAGTTGGGATTGCTACGGTGCAGGCGTAACCGAAGATGAGCTTCTTGGAAATGCCGAGTTTATGCGTGACCGATTAAAGCAATACGGATATCAATATGTTGTCTGCGATATACAGTGGTATGAGCCGGCGGCTAAGGGCAATGTATACAATAACTTTGCCGACCTTTGTATGGATGAATATTCGCGGCTTATCCCGGCGGTAAATCGCTTCCCGTCCTCCGCAAACGGCGCGGGATTTAAGCCGATTGCAGATAAAATTCACTCTATGGGGCTTAAATTCGGTATCCACATTATGCGAGGTATTCCGCGTCAGGCGGTTCACCGAAATACGCGTATTTACGGCACAACTGCCCGTGCGCGCGACATTGCTTCTCAGTTTTCGCTGTGTCCTTGGAATACCGATATGTACGGGGTGGATACGGAAAAAAGAGGGGCCGAAGAATATTACGATTCTCTTTTTAAACTGTATGCCTCTTGGGGCGTTGACTTTGTAAAAGTCGATGATATAGCAAATACCGAATTCAGTCCGCAAAACCCGTATTCCGCGGAAAAAGAAATAGAAATGATACGTGCCGCAATAGACCGTTCCGGCAGAGATATGGTACTGAGCCTGTCGCCGGGCCCCGCACCGTTAAACAAAGCCGAGCATCTTTCGGAAAATGCAAATATGTGGCGTATTTCGGGCGATTTTTGGGACAGATGGGATAAGCTTCTCAATATGTTTTCACTCTGCGAAAAGTGGTATCCGTATGTGAAAGACGGCTCATTTCCCGATTGCGACATTTTGCCGCTCGGCAAGCTCTGCATAGACGGCTCTTATATGGGCGATATGGGGCGTGATTCGGGGTTTACAAAGGAAGAGCAAAAAACCATGATGACCTTGTGGGCTGTTTTTCGCTCTCCGCTTTTTTTCGGCGGCGAGCTTCGCCTTACGGATAATTATACTCTGTCTCTTGTCACAAATCCCGAAGTTATAAATGTGAACCAAAACTCCGAAAAACCGTTGTTTGTATATAATAAAGGCGGCATTGCCGTGTGGCAGACAAAAATCGAAAACTGTACTGCGGTTGCGGTTTTCAATCTTTCCGATGAAGAAAAACATTATAAATTAAGTTTTTCGGATTTGGGCATTGAGAACGTCCGTGCGGTTCGCGATTTATGGGCGAGAAAAGATATTCCAAAATGTGAAAATGACGTTGCGGTCTCTTTAAAACCGCATTCGTCGGAATTTTTTGAGATATATTGATTTTTGACATTAACAGCATAGATGGGGGTGCAAAATGCTTAATTTTATAATCGGTCGCAACAACAGCGGCAAGACTGAAAAAATCAGAGCTCTTATTGCAGAGAGAGCGTCCGAAAATAAAAAGTGTATACTCATAGTGCCCGAGCAGTTCTCGTTCGAGAGCGAACGCAGTATTCTCGAAAAAATAGGCGCGCAAAAAATGCTTAACGTAGATATATTGAGCTTTACGCGCCTTGCCTTCGTAATAAACGAGCAGTACGGTAAGGCACTCAATAAGACAATCGACGACGGCACGCGCAAAGTGTTGATGAGTCTTTCGCTTGAGGCGCTGTCGGGAAAACTCGAGTATTTTAAAAGGTTTTCGTCCAAGCCTGCTCTTTTGTCTAACCTTCTGACTTTTGTGACCGAGCTTAAGCAGTGTGCCGTAACTCCTGACGAGATTGCGGAAATCTCCGGCAAGACAGGAAATAAATCACTCGGGAAAAAGCTCTCGGAGCTTTCACTTATTGCGGCATCGTATGATGCCTTAGTAAGCCGCAGCTTTTTTGATGATGAGAATTTGTTAACTATTGCCGCCGATATGATATCGGAAACCGACTTTTTTGACGGAAAAGCCGTCTATTTTGATGCATTTTGCGGCTTTACAAAGCAGGAACGGAACTGTATTAAAAGTATTTTGCCGAAAGCCGAAAATGTCTTTATTTCTCTTTGCACAGACCGAGATTTATCTCGTGAGGGCGTTTCCGTTTTTGAAAATGTTAATTCGGAGTTTTCACACCTTAAGGAGTGTGCCGCAGAGCAAAATGTCGGCGTTTCGTCTCCCGAAATACTAAATGTAAAAGAGGACGGCAGAAGCCCCGAGCTTGTTTATCTTGAAAAGTATTTGTGCGGCGAAGAATTCAAACCATATAAAGAAGAATGCGATAACATAGTTGTGTGCGCGGCGGGAAACAGAGCTGACGAAGCGGATTTTGTTGCGTGTGAAATTAAAAAGCTGTTAAGGTGTAATCCCACGCTTCGATGCCGCAATATAGCCGTTATAGAGCGTACTGCGGGAACATACGACAAGGAACTTTCCGAGAGCTTTAAAAAATACGGTGTTCCGATGTTTGAGGATAAGCGCCGGCCTATCGGTATTCAGCCTGTAATGGTATTCGTCAAATGCCTACTGGCACTTTGCGCCGAGGGCTTTTCTACGGAAAGCTTTATGAGGCTTTTGAAAACGGGTCTTACCGCCTTGTCGGGTGATGAAATATCCGAGCTCGAAAATTACGCCTTTTTATGGAACATCGACGGCTCAAAATGGCGCAGAGATTTTACGGAAAATCCCGACGGCCTCGGATTTGATGTGACCGAAAAAAGCCAAGAAAAATTGATAAGACTGAATGACATCCGCAAAAGATCGGTTTTACCGGTACTTGCCTTTAAAAAGGATTTTGAAGAGGCTGACGGCGAAAAAAAGTCGCGGCTCATATATGAGTTTTTAATCAAAAACGGCGTTACCGAAAGACTGCGAGAAAAAATTGAATACCTCGTTTCGTCTGGTGATACCGTTCTCTGTGAGGAGCAGGATACAGTTTGGGCAACGCTTATGGATATGCTCGGAAAAATGGCGTCGGCGATAGGCGAGACGGTTATAACGGCAAAACGGTACAGCGAGCTTTTCAATATTTTGCTGTCTGCCGTGACACTCGGCTCGCTGCCGCAGGAGCTTGACAGCGTAACTGTCGGCGCAGCGGACAGAATCAGGGTTTCCGATTGTAAGGTGGCATTTGTTATCGGTGCCGACAGCGGAGTTTTTCCGCTTGACCCTTCAACCGAGGGGCTTTTAAGCGACAGCGAGCGTAAGGTGATGGGGGCTTTGGGCGTGAAGCTTGCCGAAACCGCCGAATATAAAGCTGTTGACGAGAAGCTTACGGCTTATCGTGCCGTAACGTCTCCTTCGGAAAAGCTTTACTTAACCTATTCGCTTTCAAATTTTGACGGTACTTCTATGCGCCCGTCCGAAATAGTGAACAATATTGTCACAGCTTTTCCGACAGTACCTAAGCTTGATACGGCACTTTCGGAGCCGCTGTATTCCATAGAGAGCGACGCCTCGGCGTTTAAAGTGCTTGCAACCGACTATTGTGAAAATACCGAACTTGTTGTAACGCTGAAAAAATATTTCGGCGAAAAAAACGAGTATTCATCCCGGATAAGGTCTCTCGACAGGATTGCCTCGGGAGATAAAATGAAAATCCGAGATTCGAAAAATGCAATTTCCCTATTCGGCAAGAGTATGTATGTTTCCGCGTCTCGCGTAGAAACGTATTATAAATGCCCGTTTGAATATTTTTGTAAATTCGGTTTAAACGCAAAGCCGAGAAAAACTGCCGAGCTTGACCCTGCGCAGAGCGGTACGGTTATTCATTTTGTGCTCGAACACGTCTTATCCTTATATCCGAAGCCGCAGCTCATTAAGCTCTCAGACAATGACATTAAAAGGATAGTTAAAAATTTACTATCGGAATATCTCAACGAGACAATGGGCGGAAAAGAGAATAAGGAAAAGAGATTTTTATATCTTTATAACCGCCTTTCAGACTCGCTTTTTGAAGTCGTTAAACGAATTACCGAAGAGCTCAAGGTGTCTGATTTCACACCCATGGGGTTTGAGGTGAAAATAGATGAGGACGGCGAAATTCCGCCTTATGCCGTACCGCTTCCCGACGGAGGATTTCTGAAAATCAGAGGCTCTGTGGACAGAGTGGACACAATGAGAAAAAACGGCAAGACATATTTGCGTGTCATAGATTACAAGTCCGGAGGAAAGGATTTTGTCTTGTCCGACGTGCTTTCGGGTCTTAATATGCAAATGCTGATATATCTGTTTGCCATCGGAGAAAACGGAGAGGAAAAGTACGGTGATGTTTTCCCGAGCGGAGTGTTGTATATGCCCGCAAAAAAAGGCACAGATGCTCTCGGCAGAAAAGCAACAAGCGAAGAAGTGCTTGAGCAAAAAATCAAAAATTCAAGACTCAGCGGCATAGTCGTAAACGATAAGGATGTCATAGAGGGCATGGACAGAGATGTCAGCGGTCGTTTTATAAATGTAACTTACGATAAAAAGAGCGGCGGCTTTAAGGGCGATTTGTTGACCGCTGCGGAGCTTGGAAGACTTAAAACAGAGATAGACGGAATTTTGCGCGAAATGGCAAATTCTCTGAAGGCGGGAAATGTTGAGGTTCTCCCGTGCGAGAAAACAAACGACCGCGATGTGTGCGCCTATTGCGATTATTATGCCGTTTGCGGATTTGAGCAGGGCGCTCCCGTCAGAAAAATAGAAAAAATGTCGCTTAAAGATGCGAAAAAAGCACTGAATAAGGAGGGTGACGACGTTGGCTGAAAAAAAGATACAATGGAACAAGGCTCAAGTAAAAGCAATTGAGTCTCGCGACGGTTCGGTTTTAGTTTCGGCGGCGGCAGGCTCGGGTAAAACGGCGGTGCTTGTTGAGCGTGTTATCGAACGGATATGCGACGAAAAAAATCCTTGTCCGGCTGACAGCTTGCTTGTCGTTACCTTCACCAAGGCCGCAGCAGCCGAAATGAAGGAACGTATAAATGCGCGCCTTACGGAGCTTTTACAGTCCGACCCCGGCAATCGCTATCTTGCGAGGCAGCGTATGATGCTGCCTGCAAGCGACATTTGCACAATAGATTCGTTTTGCTCAAAGCTTGTAAGAGCAAATTATGATTCCGTCGGCATTACTCCGGATTTTCGCACACTCGATGATAACGAAAAAAATCTTTTAATAAAAGAGGCTGCCGACAAAACCCTGGAGGAGCTTTACGAAGAAGGCTCAAAGGAGTTTAAATCGCTTACGGAGCTGTTGATAAGCGGCAGAACCGACGATAAGCTATCCGAGGTTATATATAAGCTCTATGAAAACGCCTGTGCATACGCTTTTCCGAAAAAATGGATTAACAGCGTAGTAAGGCTTTATAATCCGTCACTCTTGCCGCAGCAGACGCCGTGGGGGCAGAAAATATTAAAGGATGTAATCGAGCAACTGCGTTATTGCGGCGAAACACTCGGTAAATGTGCGATTCTGCTCCGCGAAGAGCCGAGACTTGAGGCAAGCTATTTACCGGCTGTTTACTCTGACAGTATGTATTATAAAGCGACGTATGATGCGGCACGTCGCGGCGATTGGAACCGCGTTAAAACGCTTATCGACGGGTTCAAGCCGGAAAGGCTCGGTACTGCGCCGAGAGACTTTTCCGACTCGCCTTTAAAGGAAAGAGTTAAGTCGCTCAGGGATAATTGCAAAAAAATATACGCATCTCTCCAAAAGGAGGTTTGTGTCACAGAGGATGAATTTTGTGAGGATACGGCAGCACTCAGAGCTGTAATTATTAAACTGTTTTCAGCGGTTATGCTGTTTTCAAGGCATTATTCCGAGCTTAAGGAAAAGCAAAATGCGTATGACTTTTCCGATATTTCGCATATGGCACTTGCTTTGCTCGTAAGCAGAAACGATGATGACACAGTTGACAGAACGGAGCTGGCAAAAGAGCTTTCGCATAAGTATACCGAAATACTCATAGATGAGTATCAGGATACAAATAAGGCGCAGGATATGCTTTTCAGAGCAATATCCGATAACGAAGAAAATCTTTTCATTGTCGGTGATGTTAAGCAGAGCATATACGGCTTCAGACTTGCCATGCCGGAAATATTTTTGCAAAAACGCAAGCGCCTTCCCGACTTCAACGGCAAAAATTATCCTGCCAAAATAAATCTTGACGAAAACTTCCGAAGTCGCAAAGAGGTTACAGAATACATCAACTATGTGTTCTCGAGAGTGATGAGCGAAGACAGCTGCGGCATAAATTACGATGACTCCGAGTCGCTGAAGGCGGGTGCCGATTATGAAAAATCTGCCTTTCCATGCGCCGAACTGCATATAGTCGATAAATCAAAAATCGACTGTGAATATCTTCCCGAGGCGTCACACATAGCCGATATTATAAATAAGCTGGTTGCGGAAAAAATGCCTGTAAAAACAAAATCCGGGTACAGACCGGTAATGTATAAGGACATTTGTATACTTATGAGGGGATTGAACGAGGCGGATGATTATTTTGATGCGCTTACAAAGAAAAATATCCCCGTGTATTATCAGAAAAAAGGCGGCTTTTTCCAAAACACCGAAATAAATGTGATGCTGTCGTTTCTTGAAATTATTGATAACCCGTTACAGGATATTCCGCTTCTCTCGGTTCTGGTATCGCCGCTGTACGGCTTTACTCCCGACGATCTTGCGGTTATCAGAACACAAAAAAGAAGCGGCTATCTGTTTAACGCCGTTTCAAATAGCGGTCTTGAAAAGTGCCGTGATTTTATAAAGAGTCTCACTGAATACAGAGAGATGAGTACCACCTGCTCAGTCAGCGACCTCTTGCGCTCTATATATGAGAGAACGGCATATCCGTCAATAGTTATGTCAATGCCTGACGGCGATACGAGACGTTTGAATTTATTGCTGCTGCTGCAATATGCCGAAAAGTATGAGAGTAATTCCGATTTGGGGCTTTCGGGCTTTGTTCGTTATTTAACCCGTACAAGAGACAGCAAGAGCAGCATTGACTCTTCCACGGGCGTTTCGGAATATGCCGATGTTGTAAGAATTATGACTATCCATGCGAGCAAGGGCCTTGAATTTCCCGTTGTCATTATCGCAGGCTGCGGAAAGAAAATGAATACCAGTTCTCTGACGGATTCGCTGATCATCGACCCTGCCGCAATTCTCGGAGCGGGTATGAAACGAATTGTTGCCGAAACAGGCAGAGTGTTTGAAACTCTTCAACATTATGCCTGTCGTCTTGCGATACGTGACAGCGAGCGGGCAGAGGAGCTGCGAGTTTTGTATGTTGCAATGACAAGAGCGAGGGAACGGCTCATAATGGTCGGCTCCTCCGAAAACCCGGAAACTCTCGTGAAAAAATGCGGGGCATCCCTTTGCGGTGACAAAACGCCGTCGCCCGTGCTCATAAAAAAAGCCGGGTCTTATCTTGAAATCTTAATTTTGAGCCTTATGTGGCACAAAGATGCAAAGCTGCTCAGAGAGTTTGCGGCAGTCTCCGAACGTTATACCTATAATCCGAATTTTACGCTTAATGTTGAGTATGTCACTACGGTATCAACCGGAGAGTATATCACCGAGGACGAAGATGCGGTCGCGCCTGATGAAAATCTGCTCAGGGATATTGAAAAACGGACTTCATACGTATACGGATATTCTCGTCTTTCCGGATATGCCGCAAAAATGTCTGCGTCTTCAGTCGAAAACAGCTCGCGCAGTCTTGATTGGTATTTTACAGCCAAGCCCGACTTTTTGTGTAAAAATGATATGACTCCTGCGATGCGCGGAACGGCAGCACACCATTTTCTCGAAGTGTGTGATTTGGATATGGGTGCACAGTCCGTGGAAAAAGAAGCAAAAAGGCTTGTTTCTCTCGGTAAATTGACGGAAGTCGAGGCGGCGGCAGCAGACAAAAAAATGCTTGAGCGATTTTTTGAAAGCAATTTGTTCAAGCGAATCAAGAATGCAGATAAGATATACAGAGAGCAAAAATTTACAATTGCCGTTCCGCTCGGCGAATTAAACAGCGATGTACCTAAAGAGTTCTCGTCCGAAAAAGCAGTTGTCCAAGGCGTTATCGACTGTGCTTTCTTTGAAAACGGAGAGACGATTGTTGTTGATTACAAGACCGATAACGTGAAAGATGAGGCAGAGCTAAAGCGCAGATATTCCGGGCAGCTTTCGATTTATAAGCGTGCCGCAGAGGAGATTTTTTCACAGCCCGTCAAGGAAACGCTTATCTTTTCGCTCCGACTTAATAAAACTGTGGTTTTGGATATATAAAATTTGAAAAAACGCTTGCTTTTTAAAGCTAAGTGTGATAGAATCTCTATCGCTGTTAAAATGTAACTTAATATGTATTCCCGAAAGAGGTGACAGATAATGAAAGAAGGCATACATCCCGAGTACAAAGAGACGACCGTAAAATGTGCTTGCGGCGCCGAGTACAAAACTCGTTCTACTAAAGAAAATATCCGCGTTGATATTTGTTCTAAATGCCATCCGTTTTTCACCGGTAAGCAGAAGCTTGTTGATACCGGCGGACGTGTTGACAGATTCAAGAAGAGATACAATCTTGATAAGTAATTTAGGGAAGCGGTACTTTGGTACCGCTTCTTGATTTTTATAAGGAGAGCGGTGAAAGATATGCCGAGCTATAAAACGGTCAAAAAAAGAGCCCATGATGAATTTACCGAAAAGAGGTCACGTTTTATAGGCTATGTTTGTCCCGTTCAAACGGTGGAGGAGGCGAACGGCTTTATATCCGAAATAAAGCAGAAGCATTGGGATGCAAAGCACAACGTTTATGCATACATATTGCGCGACGGCAATATAAAAAAATATTCGGATGACGGCGAGCCGCAGGGAACGGCAGGCGTACCCGTATTGGACGTTCTCGAAAAAAGCGACGTCAAAGATGTCTGCGTTGTCGCAACAAGGTACTTCGGCGGCATACTTTTGGGAGGCGGAGGACTCGTCAGAGCGTATTCGCATACCGCAAAAATAGCTCTTGATTCCGGTGTGATTGTCACTATGGCAAAGTGCGACGAGCTCTGTGTATTGTCGGATTACAATTATTACGGTAAGCTTGCGTCGCTTATTCCGGAAAACGGGGGAACTGTGATTTCTGCTGATTTTGCCGACAACGTAAAGGTTAAATTCAGTATTCCGTGCGAAAAAAGCGATAATATAAAGAATTTGATAGTCGACACTTCAAACGGCAGGTTTTTTGCCGAAAAAATCGGCGAGAAATATGCCGAAACGGAAATTTTGAAATAAAAAGAGGGAAAAAGCAAATTTCCGAGTATATATAATTGAACAGAGAACAGAGGTGATGTTATGTCTGACGTAATACGCGAAACCACAATGAAAATCGAACGTGAAACACTGTCCGAAAGAGCTTGCCTTTCCGAAAACAGCAGGGGCAGGCAAAGAGATGAAGACGAATGTCCCATAAGGACTTCTTTTCAGCGCGACCGTGACAGGATAGTACATTCCAACGCGTTTCGCAGATTGAAGCATAAAACTCAGGTCTTTTTGTCTCCGGCAGGTGACCACTACCGCACAAGACTTACCCATACCCTTGAGGTTGCACAGATTGCGCGCACAATAGCCCGTGCGTTGAGACTCAACGAGGACCTCACGGAGGCGGTGGCACTCGGCCACGACCTCGGTCATACACCTTTTGGACATGCAGGCGAGAGGGCGTTAAACGATGTTTGCTCGTTAGGCTTTAAGCACTATGAACAGAGTCTTCGCGTTGTGGACAAGCTTGAAAAGCACGGACGAGGGCTCAATCTTACTTATGAGGTACGCGACGGTATAGTTTGCCATACTACCGGTAAAGAAGCCGATACTCTTGAGGGCAGAATAGTAAAATTGTCCGATAAGATAGCGTACATAAATCATGATATAGATGATGCGATTGTCGCGGGCGTGCTGTCTGAGGACAGTATTCCGAATGATATAAGAGAAGCTCTCGGCAAGAGTAAGTCAGACAGAATAAATACGCTTGTTATGTCGGTAATCAACAACAGCGGCGACGATATAGTCCTCGGTAAAAATGAAACAGAGCCGTTTTCGGAGCTGTGTGATTTTATGCAGAATTTCCTCCCAGCCGGAGCCCTGACGCGCCATATAATCGGCGCCGTATTGGCTCATTCCCACGTCGTGGCCATAGCCGAGGACGGTAAACACAAAGCTGCCATCGTCATAAACAGCGGTGAAACAGGCCGAACGGAGGCCGAGCAGCTCCCGCACCTGCTTGCCGGACATCTCGGCCCCGCCGATCACAATGCCGGTCACCGTGCCGGAAGCGGAAACCTTCGGATCGGCGGCAATCCATCCGGCAGGGTCGTCTCCCAGAGTACAGCCCTCCACCGAAGAGAGCTTTGTTTTCAGCTCGTCGGCGGATAAGGAGACGGTGGACTGGTAAGAGGGAGACAGCTTGTCGCCGGGGCTTGCCACCGGCTGGAGATAAGGAAGGGAACTGCCCCAAATCAGGGCAGCGTCCTCGGTTGTACCGGCGCTGATTGCGTGATACGCCGCCAGGATGGGCTCGCCGTTGTAGGTGATTGTCCGGCCGAACACCGCGTCCACTGCCAGCCCGCTGTCGTCGGCCAGTGCGGCGCATCCTGAAATATGGGCTATTTCCCCCGCCTTTTTAAGCGCGTTGCCCTCAAAGGTATCGGCGTCCTCCACCGTCTCATGCCTTATGCCCGCCTCCGAAAGAGAAAGAATACTGTTAAAATAAGGCGTCAATATCTGACGAAGCTCGTCCAGCTTATGCTTATTGTTGGTTGCTATTATCAATTTATCCATGCTCTATTTTTCCAGATGCTTATTTTCCAGCCGCGCTATACTGTCGTTGCGTCCCACTATTATCAAGGTATCCCCCTCGCGCACTACATCGTCGGCCGAGGGCGAAACTATAATATCCTTTTTATGCTTAATTCCTATAACCGTTATGCCGAATTTAGCCCGAAGATTAAGCGCCGAAAGAGTCTTATCATACCACGCGGCCGGCGGATTCAGCTCTACAAGCCCGTAATCGGGCGCCAGCTCTATAAAATCCATAATACCTGCCGAAACCAGGCTGTGAGCTACCCTTACGCCCATGCTCTTTTCAGGAAGTATCACCTTATCCGCGCCTATCATAGAAAGTATTTTGGCGTGAAGCTCGTTGGTAGCCTTAACAAACACTTTAGCAGGGGAAGAAGGATTCGAACCCTCGAATGCCGGAATCAGAATCCGGTGCCTTAACCAGCTTGGCGATTCCCCTGCTGAAAATTCAGATCGCTATTATAACCGAAAAATTCAGGCGCTTGGTATCGCAATTCAACAAAAAAAGAGCCTGTCAGCGATGACAGGCTCTTTTGTGTTGCAAAAATTACTCTTTTGTTTCAGCATCTGCTCAACGCAGAAACAAGTCAAGGCACTCTCGAGTGCCTTGTTTGTAAAAGAAAAAATATTTTTTGAAACGTCGCTAGAAGATCATATCTGCCAGCTGAGAGATCAAAAAAGCACAAAGAGTGATGGTTGCACCAAGCTTAAATAACTTGACCTGTTGTCTTCTAAGGTCCCGTGCAGCGACGCGGGCTTTAGCACTGTCTCTATACATCGCGGACTCCTTTATGAGGTATTTCGTCAAATGAATTATATCTGAACTAGGGAAAGTTTCTAGGTATTTATACCTAAGTAAAATCAAAATGAGCGTAAAAATTTGTGAGCTAACTATTAGCGTTAGGCAAATTCTTCCACAAATGAGGCAGGGCAGGAGGACATCAAGAAACTTTCGTGTAACACATATAAGAGATGAAGTTTGCCCGATACTGCAATTCGTCTTTTGAGTAAAACCTCTTCAAAATTTTTCGATTCTATTCGTGGTGTGAAGAACCTTTTCAACTAACGTTCAAGTTGAATTTCTAAAAATAAGGAAAAAATGATCATAAATACTGCTAAATTCCTTCCTAATTGATAATGATAATCAATAGCTGTAAATTTCATCAAACTTTACATGTTTTAAGTTGTATCTCGTCCATTTACAGTTATAATCCGACGATCAAACAGGGAAGCACTGCTTCTCCACCCTATAAACAAGCCCCCTTCGGGCATATCCGGAAAGGAAATATTTAAATGGCAGAAGAAACCAAAGTAGAAGAAAAGGTAGAGGAAAAAA
>ERZ773148.2264-NODE-2264-length-14988-cov-7.514364_pt1 | contig 14988 bp, 13 predicted proteins | sample MGYA00580846_ERZ773148 | MGnify/ENA primary metagenome ERZ773148 (study PRJEB29015, sample SAMEA2737879) | human gut metagenome | biome: human gut; feature: human-associated habitat; material: faeces | place: China | collected 2012 ... | reverse complement strand
ATCCATGCAGAAAAGTTCAAAAGAACAAACATCCCACAACAAACGCCTAGATGATAAAGGTATCCTATAATTAATCGAGTCTCGTAATTAAGAAGAGAAAATAAAAGCATAAATTATCAATTCAAAATAATACCAATCATGAAATTAAATTATTTTCTTATTGGGCTACTGTCTATTGGGATATTATCCTCATGTAGCCAGCAATCAGAAGACCTTTCTGATACAATAGGAGGCGTTCTACCAGCCAAAACTATCGGCCTTACTGAGCCTGAGTTACTCAGTATTATGTATGGCTCGAATAATGAACTTTCTGTAGAAGAAGGTGAGGACGTGCTTAGAGACTTCATGTCTGAACAATCAAAATCAAGGGCATCAGAATCAATAGTCCTTAAGGATAAAGAAGTGATCAATGAACTTTCTTCACAATCACGGAGTGGTTTGAACAAAGATGCTGACCATGTGACTTTCTATAAATATGAACTGGGAACTAATGATTCTAAAGCCACTGCTATTGTTTGTGGTGATAAGAGATTTCCTTCTGTCATTGCATTTATCGATTCATATAATAGCGAAATAGAACCTTCTGAAATAATGATTGGCAATGCTAAGCAATATGCTCTGGCTAATATCTCTCAAATCAAACATTTCGAGGATTCTTTGAGAAATACAACCCTTTCTAAAATCTATGGCCAAAAGAATATCCCCGAAGTTTTTGACTTTAGTTCCGTAGAAAAAAACATCTTCTTACTTGAAAACCAATCTAGAGGATGGAAAGAGGAACCTGGAGGAACTCTAATGGCTAAAATTGGACCCTTAACTTCCACTACATGGAATCAAACACCTCCATACAATTTATACGCCCCATCTACAAATGGCACAAATGATTACTTTTGGGGATACGACGATCGTTACCCTGCAGGATGTGTAGTTATCGCAATGGCACAAATTGCGGCATATTTAAAAGCCCCTCTCCCTGGTGTCAATTGGAATATTTGCAATGTTCCTTATTTATATGCAAGCGATACTTCCGAGCAAGCGAAATCTGTTGCTAATTTAGTCAAAATGATAGCTGATGGCAGCGGCACTACATATGGAGCAAATGGCGGCTCCACAAGCACTGATAAAGCTCGTGAGTATATGAAGAAATATGGTGTATATATGGATAATTCCACAGCTTGCACCTACCAAAATATGAAATCAAGCTTAGACGCTCTAAGATTAGTATATCTAAGCGGCACAGCTAGGCGTGTAACTTCATCCCGAGGGTTCAATGCAAGTGGTAGCCATGCTTGGATCGCAGATGGTTATCAAGTCAGACAGAGGAATGGAAATGCACGTATGATTCTAAAACAATATAATGTTTATTGCCATTGTAATTTCGGCTGGGGAGGAGATAGTGATGGATGGTACTTATTCTTATCTGACGGTAGTATAACATTCAGTTGTAATGGCTATTCTTGGGATTATGATTTATTTGATTATAATCTTAAGGCTTATCCAAATGTAAGACTAAATTAACTCTATGAGCATGAGGGAAATTTCCCTCATGCTCATATTACTAACCTTTGAATACCTTATGAAAATCTTTCCTATCATAATTTTAATGGTCGTCACTATTTTCTGTTCTTGTCAAAATTCAGAAAATATATTATCAGAAGATAATGAATTCGGCAGCTGCGTAGAATTAACCGCAGAAGAAGCTGTTAGTATTTCATTTAATGACACTACAAGTCTAAGTGAGAAAGAAATTATTAAAATTCTTAATGATTATATCAATGGGCTGTCCATTTCTTCTCCAGAAAATAAAACGCTAAACATAAAACACATTAATAAGAAATTCATTACGAATCCCAATTCAATTTTATATGAGGTTGAGTATGAACTTGAGGGCAATAATAAAGCTATAATATCTGGGGATAAAAGATTTCCATATATCTTAGCGATATTCCAATTAGATAGTCAAGAGTCCAAAGATCTAATAGATGTTCCACCATTTACATATGCACAAGATATCCTTTCAAATCATATATATCAGATTGAACATCTAAAAGATTCTTTATATCAATCCACCGTAGCAAAAATTGAACATAATCTAGGTTTGAATTTTGAATCCTTGAATAATCAAGAGATATCCCGTTATATAAAAATTAAAGATAATTCTTTATCAAGAGCAACAATAGTTACAAATCCACCAGATGATGCCATTGCAGGTAATGGTCCATTTATTTCTGTCAGTTGGAACCAAGGTATGCCTTACAATCAATTAATGCCCCAATCATGCCCAGACAATTGGCTATGGGATAATCGATATCCAATTAGCTCAGTAGTTGTTGCCACCGCTCAAATATTTTCATTTCTTAGACCTTCTATGAAGGTCTATGGTAATAGTATAGATTGGGATTATCTATGTGAGAAGGAGGAAATACATGATACTTATGACTATTTCGGGTCTTATACGAAAGATCCTGATGACAAATGCTTAATGGTTGCTCAATTAATGAAATATATTGGTGAACAATGTGAGGTTTCCTACTCTTGTAATTCAAGCACTGTTTATCCTCAAAAAGTAATCGATTTCTTTAAGAGTTATAATATTAAGATAGATAATGGCCAAAATTTGGATGTCTCCAAACTAAAAGCTTCTATTGATGAACTTCGCCCTGTTCTAATGTATGGACAAGATTCTAATGGAGGAGGTCACTGGTGGGTAGTTGATGGCTATAGAACCCAGCCTGCCACAAGAGGGACATTTTTTCCAGGATATAACGTTTATATGCATGCAAACATGGGAAAAGGGAAATCATACACAGGTTATTACCTAGTCGGGAGCGATGGAACCTTAACATTTAATACCACGTTTGCACATTTTAATAAAAACTTTAAAATGTACGGAAATATTTATAATTTATAGGCCGTACCATCACAATATTCATTAAACGGCCGTTTTTGAGAATGTCCGGCAACCGGGCTTCAGACTGCCTCAAGCAAGGAAATATCAGTCTCAAAACCCATATCTAAATCAAGTTCTCTTTTCGTGAAAGAATCTTGGTTTTAGAGACACCTCAAATTGACTTCTTGCCAAAAGTGGCAGTTTCAACCCACTTATGGCTATAAATCAATTTCAAAAAGACTTTTTTACCTCGAATAATAGCCACAAGTCCATTTTTAAACCCACTTATGGCTATTATTCGATTTTTATTTGTACCTTTGTGAAAATTTCAGACTTATGATAATAGGACGCAAAGAAGAAATAGCACGACTGAACAGGGCATATAACTCCGAATATTCGGAGTTTGTAGCAGTTTATGGGAGAAGACGTATCGGAAAGACCTTTCTTATAAGGGAAACTTTCAAAGAGGGATTCACATTCCAATACAGTGGAGTCTTCAAGGCAAGCAACAAGGAACAACTGAAGATGTTTTATAAAAGTCTCCTTGAACAAGGCTTAGACCCATCTGAGGATGCTCCCAAGAGCTGGTTCGATGCTTTCTTTCTATTGGAACATCTTATCAAGAAGTCAACGGAGTCCCGCAAGGTAATATTTCTTGATGAACTTCCATGGATGGATGCCCGCAATTCCAGATTTATCCCCGCCTTTGAACACTTCTGGAACGGATGGGCCTCGGCTCGAAAAGACATCCTTCTAATAATCTGTGGAAGTGCAACATCATGGATTATAAACAAGATATTCCGTAATAGAGGGGGACTCTACAACAGAGTAACATACAAGATTCTGCTCAAGCAGTTCACCCTACATGAATGTGAGGAACTGGTATCATCCTTAAAACTTCCTTTTAATCGCAATACGATTATCGAGGGATATATGGTGATGGGCGGCGTTCCCTATTATTGGACAAAACTTGAACCGTCTAAAAGCATGAATCGTAACATCAACGATTTGTTCCTATCAACAGGTGGGGAATTACATAACGAGTTCAGTTACATTTACGCCTCAATGTTCCAAAGTCCGGACAAATATATGAAGGTAATTGAAACCTTGTCCGGTAAAAAATCAGGTCTGACCCGTGATGAGATAATAACAAATGCCAAGCTAGAAAGCAACGGACAATTAAGCCGGATACTTGAAGACTTAATAGAGTGTGGCTTTGTTCGTAAATACTGCCATACTGATAAAAGAATAAGGGATGCCATATACCAACTTGTGGACTGCTACTCTTTATTCTACTATCAGTTTGTCAGAAATGCCCACGGTGTCGATGAAGAATACTGGGTAAGGATTATGAGAACCCCCACCTATAACACATGGTGTGGACTATCTTTTGAAAGAGTGTGCCTACTGCATACCCGGCAGATAAAGGTCGCCCTCGGAATATCCGGGATAATGGCAAACATTTTCTCATGGCATACCAAGGGCAACGACTATCATCCCGGTGTCCAGATTGACCTGCTTATCGACAGGGCGGACAATGTGATCAGCGTCTGCGAAATGAAATATGCACCGGACGGATATGAAATGACCTCAAAAGCCTATGACAACTTGAAAACCAAAATGAGTGTGTTAGGTCGGTATATGCCCGCGAAAAAATTCATATCACCAGCCCTTATAACATCCAACGGAGTCAAGAGGAATATGTATTCTGACGAAATATACGACAAAGTTACAGGAGACCAACTATTTCAGCCATGACCATAGGATATGCAAGGGTATCGACATCCGGACAGAACCTTGACGGACAGTGCGACAGTCTCCGGCAAGCCGGATGTGAAAGGATATACAGCGAGAAGATATCGGGGGTCAAGGCGCAGCGTCCGGAACTGGAGCGGATGCTCGACGCTTTAAGGGAAGGGGACACAGTGATTATAACGGAACTCACCCGGCTGGGTCGCTCCGTCAAGGAACTGTTCGCCATCATCGAGAGAGTACATGAAGCAGGAGCCTCGATAAAGTCTCTACGTGAGACATGGCTCGACACCACCACACCGCAAGGCAACCTGCTCTTTACAATCTTCGCAGGACTGTCCCAGTTCGAGAGAGACCTCATACGGCAGCGCACAAAATCCGGACTTGAAGCTGCCAGGGCAAGAGGACGCAAGGGAGGACGTCCCAAAGCGTCCTCCGGCAAGGTAGAGACGGCACTGAAGATGTACGATTCAAAGCTGCACACCATAGAGGAAATAACCATTGCCACAGGAATAAGCCGTTCAACGCTCTACCGGGCTATCGAAGAACGCAAGAAAAATAAATCAATAAACAACTAAACTACTATTTATTGATACACATCACATCTTCATGCCACGCCTCGGAGTCTCCGGCTTCTGTTGCCGGCGCTGCTCTTCCTCCTGTTTCCTCTTCAGACCGAGGGCTTCTGCAACCTTTGCCCATATCTGCTTGAAGAAGTCCGCTATCCGCATACCGCACATGGAGATAAACGAGTCATTCCCGCTTCCCTCCTTTTTTATTGTGACATCCTGCCAATACTCCCTCGGTATCTGATTCCCATTAGAGGGGTCTTTCCAAGGATATGGTTTAATAGTCACTGCCTCACCGCTCAAAATGCGATCCTGCAACTTAGGTTCTGTAATCTCTATCGAGACAAGCTCTCGCAAAAGCCTTGTCTCCTCTGGATGTCTCCGTTCCAAAGACGAATGTACTCCCGAAACCGTTTTCTGCAACTGCTTCATGTCTGCCTCTGATTTTTCTCTCGCTTTTCTCTCCTTCTCGGTCTCATTCCGTTCCTTCTGTATCTCGGTGTCCTTGCTTGATACGAGCAGCTTGAGTCCGGCGTTCTCCTTCGCCAGCCTCTCGACATCCTTCTTCGCCCAGAAACTTATCGACGCACTGTTGATACGGTCAAGCGCCTCAGACTCTATCCTCGCCACTTCTCTTTCCCTGCTATCATAAGATTCCAGAAGCCTGTCGGCGGAAAGCTCCACACCTTCAAGATACTCGTTGGCCGTGAAAAGTGTGTCGAACCTGCCCTGCTCCTTTTCGATTATGGGCCCGAGTTCATCGAGTGTCCTCTGTTGCCGGGCAATCTCACGGTCTTTCTTCTCAAGCTCCGAATCCCTAAGCGATATCTCGTCCTCCTTTCTCCGGATTATGTCGTCCCGCTTCCGGATCTCGGTGTCCTTGTCCTCCACCAGACGCTCAACTTTCGCCAGTTCCGAAAGCACCTCGTCAAGCCGGGCGTGCATCTCCTCACAGTGTTCCTTGTAGTATTCGGCAAGATCCTTGTGCCGTGCCGGACTGTTCTCCTCTCCGCGCCGGAGACCGAACTGCTCCATCGCGGCGGCATACTCCGTCTGGTAACGCTTCAGTCCACTCTGCGTCATTATGTCGTCGGCGCAAAGTCTCAGTGTCGATACATCCGCCTTTTTCTTGTAACGTCTTTTCTTTTTCGGTGGCTCCGTACCCTCGGACTCGGCTTTTTCCTTGTCCTTCGCCGCCCTCTTCTTCGTGGTCGCCTGTTTCTTGCTCTCACCCTGAACAACCGGGACAAGCGACACATGAAGGTGTGGGGTCTCCTCGTCCATGTGCAGCACGGCACTGACGATATTCTCCTTACCGTGTTCACGCTGCGCCCACTTCACCGACTCTCGGCACCAATCCATCAGCCTGCCCTGTGCTATAATCTCGGCCATAGCCTCCGGCGACGCGCTGAGACGGATTTCAATACAGCATACCTGGTCTTTCCGGATTTTACGCTCATACTCGTTACCGTCCTTATCAATCTGATGCTTGACAGCCATAAGCCTTTTCTCGATGGCAGCGGTGCGTCCAGTCTTCCTCGCCTCGGTTATGAACTCACGGTTATGTCTGGTCAGATCCGACCTCTTAATGTTATATGGAATGCGAACCGTTCCGTCCGCCGTCTTCCTCTCGATGTGGGTAGTGTAGTTGACCGGCGGTCCGTAGCATTTGGCGTAATGGCATACAACGTAGTTTCTCATATTTGTTTTGTAAGGATATACGGATATACGGACATCTACGTCGCTACATCAGTCTGGACGTCTGTCCTCTTTATCTGATTGCTTGATTGCTGTTCATACGTATGAATGACTGAACGTATGAACACATGAACGTTCAGTCCAGCAATCAGCAATTCATTTATCTGTTCAATCATTTAATCACTCAGTCATCTGAATGAATGATTGATTAATCATACGTTCGTTCAATCATTCGATCATTTGTTTGATTGTTCATTTGAATGTTTGATCAAACAAACAATCAAACGACAAAACGGATTCCGGACACCTCCGGATACGGCCAAGAAGGGATGCAAGGGGAACTGCGGCCGCAGAGCGGTTCCCTTTGCCGGAGGGTGCAGGGAGAGGGTCACTCCCTGCTCAGGGGTGCCGGGGGCTGAAAGCCCTTGGCCGAGGGTCCGGGAAGGGTCATCCCGGCGGTAGGGTTCAAAGGGGAGAGGCCACTCCCCTTGTGAGGGTTGTAGGGGGCAAAGCCCCATGCCTTAATAGGGCTAAATGTAGCGTCCCAACGGAGTGGATGCGGTGGCGTAGCCAATATTTTGCCCTATTAAGCTATGGCAAATTTTTAAATTTGCTCTTTCGCGCAAGCGGCGTCACTGCTTCTATAACACCATGGACGGATGTTTTGTTTGTCTCCTGCTCCATGCCGTCTTACTACCGGAACCGGATGATATCGAGAGACAGAGGCTGTTTCCTAATAATCTCGATGGAGATACAGGTCTATACCTTTCAGACAAGACATTTCACTCCGGTTCATCAGAACGACTACATAAGGAATCGTCCCACCATCTGTGGACTGTCGGCCTTGTCAATCCGGTCTCACGTGCGCATAGAGATTTGTTCCTGCAATCGGGGTGCTGCTCCTGCCATTCCCGGACAATCGCCGCAAATGAACTATTCTCTAAAGTAGATTTCTTTCGACCGTTTCCTATGCGCCACTCTCCATCAGGATGTGTGACACCATCTCTAATTGCATTCATTACCTTAATATGTTTCTCTCGTCCTCGTCCATTCCTCTTGTTCCTCTCGATACGAATACCTGTTGTTGTCTCAATGACTCTTAACGGCCACTTGCAATACTGTTCGTCATAAGCCCTCATAGCGTCCCTAACATCATCCTCCGAGAACGGGTTGTCAACCGTCTCCGTCTTGCGGTCAAAAGCCGGAACCAGGGCAAGGGCGTCGTTAAGGACTTCCTCCCGGGATATGCCACACTTGACGGCATACACCACCAAGGTAAGCACACACCAATATCGGTGGTGAACCGTCACCTCGCTACCGTCCCTCAGTTTGCCGAGCCACCAGTCATAAAGTCCCCTGTTGATGTTCCATCTCTTCCCGACACGCTTGCGGCCGATAACCCTCGATGCGTACCATTCCGGCCACCGCTTCCTTGCCTCCTCCAGAGTGACCCTTGCCGGATTATGAGGATGCTTCTCGTTCAATTGGGCTATCTCCTCATCCGACAGTTTGTAGATACCAAGAAAACTATTCAGACTTTCCAACGTGTGCAACGGTGCCGACCTATTCCAAAACGCCCGTATGGGCTTGCCGAACTTAGTCTTTGTTCCCGGCAAACGGAAACCCTGCACTACACTCTGAACCTGAGGATTCCCAAGCCTCGACACAAGCCACACTATCTTGGTCAGACCCGCCTTCATCTTGTTCAGGGCATCAAGACGTGTCTCGTACATCCCAACAGGACTCTCAAGCAGATAATACACATGAACACCATGACCCGAATTGACTATAATGTTGGCAACCGGATAGACACCAGTCGTCATACCTCTCAACAACGCCCGAACCTCATGGATACTCACACCATCCAAATCTATGGCAAAAGCATAAAGATAACGGGCGTTCCGATAAGAATTGGTTCTTCCCACATAGGTGACAGGTGACATGATCGCAAACTCCCGGTTCTCCAGAAAAGTTAACGTCTCATCATCGTCAAGGAGCAACAGCCGATGTCTCGCCTTGCCATCCTCCTTGTAAAATATAACAGGATTGTACCTCCACATCCGGTAGCCACTGTAATCAATCTGAGAAGAGGACAACTGACCGAGGGATTCGCCATCACTAACCCCTCTACGGTTCCTCATCTTCTGACTAAGCCAAAGCCGGTACTCGTGACTCTGAATCTCCTCAAACGGAACAACAACCTCCCCGTTACCCAAAGATCTCCGCTCAAACAACGTCTCAACAAACTCACCGACCTCAAGCTCCGTCAACTCGTAATGCTCGTTCTCCTGCAAATATAAACTCTTCCCCTCAAACTCACGCTCAAGTTCCTCGACAGAGACACGGTTCAAACGAGCCTTCAGAGCATCCAAAGACCATATAAATTTATTGAACTGTTCATCAGTCAACGAATCAAAATCAAACTTCTCTATATCCATAATCTGAAATTTTGAACAGTTAGGCGCTCGTTCCTCGCGCCACCACAGGGGGGCGTATATTATCAATGAATTTTCTTTTACACTTTTAGCAAATTTAGCACCTTTTTTCGAGACATCCAAATCTATCTGAAATGTGCAGGCGGAATCTGCTAAAGAACCCGCCTAATACAATACCTATTTATTTGTTTACTAATTTAGCCATTTCACTATTTAGTGTTTTACTGCTTTATCGGCAAGGTATTCCTTCAAAGCCGAAATCACAATTTCCTTCTGCGTTGTCCTCTCGATTACCGCAAGCAACCTCACTTCTTGAATAAGAGAATCGGGCAGCTTGAATGTCACATTGACTTCAAGCTCATCACCCCCTACCTTCGGTCTTCCCGGCTTACGCTTATTGTTCACATCATCCATAGCCCTATTTTATTTCAGCGAACTCTTGCGGAAACATCACGGCTGCATACTCTTCAAGCTCACGAGAGATTTCTCCAACCCGTTTCACCCCATCCTCCGTCTCCATTATGGATATCTCAGGAACAAAAAGTGAGGCTGTATATCTCTGCATCGATTCTCCCTCCGTAAAGCACAACCCTATCCCGGTGGAGACATCGGTAATGGTTACAGCCGTACCATTCTTTTCAATCTTGTATTTCATGTTTTATATTTTTTTATTGTTTTATTTTTATATTGTTTTATTGTTGCAAAGATAATCATTAATTTCCATCTGGCAAAAATAAATCACTAAATAATTAAATATCTATTTCGCTATATCAATAAATATCGTTAACTTTGCAGAGCCTTTTGAAATAAGGGTTAGACATCAATAACAAAACATCAATGAAAGCAAAAATCATCGCAGTCGCCAACCATAAGGGAGGTGTAGGCAAGACAGCTTCGGTGGCTTCCATCGGGGCCATTCTTGCGTCACGGGGTAAAAAGGTTCTGCTCGTGGATCTCGATACCCAAGCAAACCTTACCCGTCATTTCATGGAGAACATTCCACCCCGCATCATATATCATGCGATAAGAGAACAGTCCAACCTTCCAATCTATCCGATCCGGACTAACCTCGATATTGTCCCCAGCGGTCTCGATATGGCAGGGATTGATCTGGAGCTTCAGATGATGTTTAACCGGGAACGGGTTCTTAAAGTCCTTCTTGATCCTTATAACACCATCTATGACTACATCATTCTTGACTGTCCTCCAGCTCTCGGTCTTGTCACCATCAATGCACTGACGGCGGCCACCCATCTGATAGTTCCGATGAAAGCAGACCTTATGTCGAACTACGGACTCTCGATGATGGATCAATTCTGCGTCAAGATGCAAGTCTTGAACCCCGGCATACATATCGACTATATTTTCTTCAACATCTATGAGAAGGGACAGACAATCACGGATGCCATAGAAGCCGATGTCCGGGCAAAATACGGAGACAGGGTTCTATCCACTGTGGTCAGAAAGAACAATGATGTCTCAAAAGCAGCTTTCGACTTTACCGACATTGTGAGCTTCAATCCGGATGCAAACGGGGCAAAGGACTTCCAATCCCTTGTCACAGAACTTGAAGGCAAGATATAACTAAAGCACTACATATTTATTTAGCAACTTAGTTATTTATTGATTAAACTAAACAACTAAAATAATGGCAACAAAGAAAACCTTAACAGTACCCCAGAACGGTACACAACCAGCCGAAATAAAAACGCCAATGGACAACATGATATCCGGGATAACAACAACGAAATCGACAGTCAAGAAACCAACGTCTTTCAGCCTTGACCCGGAACTTTTAATCCAGTTCAAAGCCGGATGCGTACACCAGGGCCGGCCGATGTCAAGTGTAATCGAGGAACTGATGCTGCAATTTATAAACTCCAAGTGCTGATGAAGCGAAAATCCAAAAGATTAAAATCCATCAAAATACAAGGATTCAAGTCAATCCCATTCCAACACCCATTGGAACTGATGTTCGGAGACATCAATATTCTATTGGGGGCAAACGGTGCGGGGAAGAGCAATATCATCAGCTTCTTCAAGATGCTTGGATTCATGATGAGCGGGAGCCTTCAGAGATTTATTGCGGAATCCGGAACCAATCAGAAATTCCTATATTACGGATCTAAAAAGACCCCGACAATGTGTGCTTCCCTGAGATTTGAGGCTCCATCATTCTACGACATATACAGTTTCAGTCTGACAGCGGCTGTTCCGGATAGGCTTATCCTCACATCAGAGGATATCGAATGGAAGCATAACCGGGAAGAAAGACCGTTCAAGGGACAGCTTCAATCTGACTTTAATGAATCTGCCCTGGTAAAATCCAGCGAAAAAACAGAGAAGATTATCCGGAATCTGTTAGGTTCATGCAAGGTCTATCAATTCAGCGATTCGTCCATAAGCTCGCCCATGAGACAGGCTTCGACTGTTGACTCTGCCCATTATCTCCAGTCAGAAGCCAACAACCTGGCATCGTTCCTTTATTACCTGAAGAACAACTATCCTGATTCTTTCCGGAGAATCTCGGAATATGTCAGAGACATTGTTCCGCAGTTCCATGAATTCTATCTTGAGCCGGAACGGGGTTATATATCCCTCAAATGGATGGATAATTCAGCGAATGACTATGTGCTTTCCGCAGACCAATTCTCTGACGGATCAATAAGATTTATAGCCTTGGCAACGCTTCTCCTTCAGCCGGAAGAGACAATGCCCTTCGTAATCATCGTTGACGAGCCGGAACTTGGACTACATCCTTACGCCATAGATCAACTGAACGAGATGATAAAAGACGCCTCAAAACATGCACAGATTATTGTGGCGACTCAATCAACGGCCATCATCGATGGCTTCTCAGCCGATGAAGTCACGGTAATTGAACGTGATCCGGAAATACAAGGCACATGTGCCCGAAAGTTATCTGAACAAGAGTATCACGATTGGCTTGAGGAATATACCCTAAGCGAACTGTGGAACAAAAACATAATTGGAGGGCGTCCGGTATGATATACAACATTCTCCACATACTCTGTGAGGGTCCGACCGAGGAAAGATTCGTCAACGAGGTTCTTTCCCCATATCTCCAGCAGTTCAACATCTATCCGAAACCAATAGTGCTTCTTACATCGAAGAAGAAAAATGCAAGGGGTGGAATGTTGAGCTATGCACAAGCCAAACGAGATCTTACCATATTACAGAGGCAATTTCGGGACAATAACAGTGAACATCATCTGTTCTCTACAATGTTTGATTATTATGCCCTTCCGAATGATTTTCCGGGCTTTGATGAATCAGCCAAGATTCTGGATGTCAGAAACCGCATTTCTTTCCTTGAAGATAAGTTCGCCGAAGACCTGGGACGCAGAGCTTTCATACCATATATCCAGCTTCATGAATTTGAGGCTCTCCTCTTCGTCGATATTTGCAAGCTCCAGTCAGAGTATCCACTCTCCATCGAAAAAATCCGGGTGCTCAAGAAAGAGACGGATATCTATGGGGATCCAGAGATGATAAACAACAGTCCGGACACGGCTCCAAGCAAAAGGATAATAGCTGCTCTTGCACAAGACTATCACTACAATAAGGTTCAAAGCGGTGCTGCTATCACATCCGCTATCGGAATAGAAAACCTGCTGGAAAAATGTCAACATTTTAATGAATGGATAAATAAAATTAAGCTTTTGTCCTCTAAGTAATCTATACTATTCACAAATAATCTGTTAATGCGATAACAACAAGGAAACATTCTTTCAGTATTGTTCCTGGACTATTTATCAAGGTCAAAGCAGATATGCACCCTCGAGGTTCTTCAATATCAATTGTAATTGAAAAGCCAATTCCCCAATTTTTAAACAAAAAATGATTTATCGAACCATAATTCTTATAACCTCTCTCTTACTAATTTCCGGTTGTTCTAAAAACAAGCATGATGAACGACTTTCACATATAGCTGAAATCGTTTCAGAATCGCCAGAAAAGGCATTGTCACACCTTGATAGCATCAACTACACAGAACTTTCTGATGATGACCAACATTTCTATGATTTTTTAGTAATAAAGGCCAAAGATAAAGGTTATATCAAACACACCTCAGACAGCATTATCTTATGTGTAATTAAATATTATTCCTCTCATAAAGAGAATAATATTTATTCTGAAGCTCTATATTATGGGGGCAGAGTATATTGCGACATGGGAGATAGTCCAACAGCCTTACAGTATTTTCACAAGGCCCTAGAAAACATTTCTGATAATACACCAAACCTCAATTTGAAAGCAAATATCCTAAGTCAGACGGGAAGATTACTCACGGATATTCGTTTGTATGATGAAGCAATACCTTATATAGAAAAAGCGATTGAAATTGGTGAGCATTATAAAGATACTATAAACATAGTATATGATCTTCAACTTTTGGGTGGCACATACCTTCGTAATAAGAAATACCATATAGCTGAACATTATTTCAATAAAGCTTTTAATCTAAGCCGCAACTTACCTGTATCTTATAAAGCAAAGTCAAGAATGTACTTAGCTGAAATAAAATACGAATTAGGAGAGATAGATTCAGCCCTCAACTTAATTCGTGACACTCCAAATTTGGTAAAGCCCGTTGCTCGCAATAGTGCCTTAGCCGCCGCTTCTGAAATCTATTTAGCAAAGAACCTATTAGATACAGCCTATATATATGCTAACAAACTCTTACATAGTCCGGATCCAACAAATAAAGAAACGGCATACCAAATCATGCTTTCTCCTAAATTACAAAAACTTCTACCTTTAGACACTTTAAATCAATACTTCTCAGATTATAGAGGACTCTTGGAAACCTATTATGACAACAATAAAATTCAACTAGCCATAAATCAACAGAATTTCTATAACTATCAAAGACATGAAATTGAAAGAGAAAAAGTAATTTTACACAATACAAAACTTATAAAATGGATTTTCGGCATTTCATCTATATGCCTTGTATTGGTAATAACTGTGCTATATTACAAAAATAAAAGTAATAAAACACTAATTGAACTTCACGTAGCACTTAAAAACATAGATACACTTAATGCGAATATATCCGAAATTCGCCAAAATTCGATAAAAGATGAGACTAACGCAACAGTAACAAATAACAATCATCAGCAAGAAGATACAAAAATCGATGATTTTAGTGAAACAAGCCTACTACCGACAAATACAGAAAAAGAACTAAGAGATAAATTAAGAGATAAATTATTATCTCTGTATAATGACAACAAAACTGTCGGACTAAGTCAGATTATATTGAATTCTGAAGTATATAAGAAACTTCAAGAACTTGTGAAGCATAAACAAATGTTATCGTATGAAGATTCATTTTGGGATGAATTAGAGAATATTGTAATTGAATCGTCTCCTAAATTTAAAGATAACCTTCAATTGCTCACCCAATGTCGTCTAACTACAATTGACCTTCATACAGCATTATTAATTAAATGTCACTTGTCACCATCTCAAATGTCCGTTTTGCTTAGACGTTCAAAAGGAGCAATAGTCTCTCGCCGAGAATCTCTCTGCTTAAAGATTTTTGGAGAGCAATTAGGAACAAAGGTAATTGATGGCATAATACGGTTTCTATAAACAGCTCATACCTCCCTAAAAT
>ERZ773148.2260-NODE-2260-length-14997-cov-14.201513_pt1 | contig 14997 bp, 15 predicted proteins | sample MGYA00580846_ERZ773148 | MGnify/ENA primary metagenome ERZ773148 (study PRJEB29015, sample SAMEA2737879) | human gut metagenome | biome: human gut; feature: human-associated habitat; material: faeces | place: China | collected 2012 ... | reverse complement strand
GGCAGGGCTTTCGACCCGGCGGCGAACTGCGCCAGCTGCTCGCGGGCAGTCATACGGTTACTTGTTTATCAGGTCGTTGTCCTTGCGGTCGTGGTAATGGACCTCGACGATACCGAGACTCTGGTCGGCGACGACATGCAGCCGCACCTTGTATTTCCACTGCCAGCGGCGGCGCAGCGACCAAAGGCCCTGCTTGAGGAAGGAGGCCACATAGGGGCTTACGACCAGCTTGATATATTTGTGACCGCGGTCATGCGTAAGGAACGAAATCTGGTTCTCGATCTTCTTGTCCAGCAGCACCGTCGGTTCGATCTTGCCCGATCCGTTGCAGGTCGGGCAGACGTCCGAAACGCTCTCGACGGCCACGGGACGCACCCGCTGGCGGGTGATCTGCATCAGGCCGAATTTCGTGAGCGGCAGCACCGTGTGCTTGGCCTTGTCGGTGGCCATCAGCTTCACCATCTCGTCGAACAACGCCTGCTTGTTCTGCGCCTTGTGCAGGTCGATGAAGTCGATGATGACGATACCGCCCAAATCACGCAGCCGCAGCTGGCGGGCGATCTCCTTCGCCGCGGCGAGGTTCACGTCCATGGCGGTCTGCTCCTGGTTGTCCTCGGCCTTGGTGCGGTTGCCCGAATTGACGTCGATGACGTTCATGGCCTCCGTACGCTCGATGATGAGGTAGGCGCCGCGCTTCAGCGACACGTACTTGGCGAACAACGACTTGATCTGCTTTGATATGTCGAAATTGTCGAATATGGGTACCGTGCCGCGGTATAGTTTGACGATCTTTTCGAGTTGGGGGTCGATTATCTTTATGTAGTTCCTGATTTCGCGGTATAATGCTTCGTCGTCGACGGTGATCTGCGAAAAAGTCGAATTGAGCGAGTCTCTGATTATGGTGTTTGCGCGGTTCATCTCGCTCATGAGCAGCGCGGGGGCTTGGCTCTTGCGGATGTTGCCGACGGCAGTGTTCCAGCGCTCCAGAAGGGCGCGTATGTCTTGCTCGATATCGGCGTCGTGGGCCTCGGCCGCAGCCGTGCGTATGATGACACCGAAGTTCTTGGGGAGGATTCCGGCCGCGATCTGACGGAGCCGTTTCTTCGTTTCGTTCGAGCGTATCTTTTGCGATATGAATATCTTCGAGGTGAATGGCACGAGTACGACATTGCGTCCAGCGAGCGATATGTCGGCCGTAAGTCGCGGGCCTTTGGTTGAGATTGCCTCCTTGGCGATCTGTACCATTATGGTCTGTCCGACCTGAAGATACGAGGCGAGCTTGCCTGTTTTTTCGATGTTTGGTTCGAGCTTCATGGTCTCGACCCTGATGCCCCGTTTGCCGGGTTGGCGGCTGTTTACCACCTTCTGCAGCGAGGCGAACTGACTGCCCAAATCGAGATAGTGTATGAATGCGTCCTTTTCGTGACCGATGTTGACAAACGCCGCATTTAATCCGGGCATTATCTTTCGCACCTTGCCCAGATATATGTCCCCGACGGCGAATCCTGTTTGGCTCTGCTCCTTGTTGAGTTCGACGAGCACCTTGTCTTCGCACAGTGCTATGGAGATCTCTTTCGGGGTGACGTTTATTACTAATTCTCGATTCATTAAAGTTAAGAGGATAACGATTTTCTTTCATCTAAAATAGGTAAAGCTAAAGGGCGTTAGAAAAAGCGACCCTTTAGCTTTTATTTTACCTATTTGCTAACGCAACTGAATTACCGGTCGAATAAGATTACTTTTTCTTATGACGGTTCTTGCGAAGACGCTTTTTGCGCTTGTGCGTAGCCATCTTGTGACGCTTATGCTTCTTTCCGTTTGGCATAGTTTATAATGTTTTAGTGAGAAATGTCTCGAAACGTGTTTACTTTACCTTTGCCACGAAACTCTTAGAGGGCTTGAAAGCAGGGATATTGTGCTCTGGGATGGTGATGGTCGTATTTTTCGAGATATTGCGGGCCACCTTCTGAGCGCGCTTCTTGATTATGAAACTTCCGAAACCGCGCAGATAGACGTTGTTATTGTCGATCAGAGAGTTTCTGACGTTCTCCATGAACGCCTCGACAATTGTCTGAACCAATACCTTCTCGACGCCGGTACTTTTGGCAATTTCATTTACGATATCAGCCTTAGTCATAGCAATTAGTTATTTGTAATTTAACATCTGGTTACTTTGTGTCTGCAAATGTACTACATTTTTAATGATAATCAAATTAATGTAAAGGTTTTTTTTCGTAAAGCGACTTTGTGTCGTGGGCTGCAAAAACCTTGCAAAAGATGGTTGTTTGTCAAGGCATCTGATTGAAAGCCGTAGCCAGCCCTTCGACGGCATTGTCGAGTCCGCCTTGGATTTTGCCTCCGATCATCATGCGCAGGACCATGTTCAGATTGGCATGCAGGACCAGACGCATACGGGTATCGTTGTCCGAGACCTGATGCAGCTGTATCCAAAATGCGAAATCCACGGGCAGGCCGTCCTCGCCGTCGCCGGTGATTTTGACGTGTCGGTTTTCGGCGCGTTCGGCTATGCGCAGTTTCAAAGTGAAACCTTTAACCTTGAACGAGCATGTGTCTTCCGTGGCGCTCCACTCTTCGACCTTGTCCTTGAGGGCAGGCGTGAGCATGTCGAAGCGGCTGATGAAGGGGTATATGGATGCAGCGGGTTTGAATATCTGCTGCTGTTTTGATTCGTACTTTTCGAGTCCCATTGCGATTGAATTGCGTAATAACCTAAATTATAGGCCACAAAGATATATAAAAAAGTATAACATGGTTCCGTTGCGGCTGTCATAGATCGATTTTTATGTATGAATATGCATTTTTATATCATGCGGCGGGCGGTTTGGAGCCCTCTGCGGTCTGAGCCGTGGAGATGGTTCGGGTCCTGACGTTTTGCCAAAGGTTAGATTTTCGTGCCCGAAGGTTGGATACAGCAGACAGCCAACTGTGAAAGTGTTTGTAAATCTGGCGGTCGTGTATTATATTTGCAATAAAAGAGGTCGAATAAAGTAACAATATGAAACAATTTGTAAAAACCGTATTTTTCGCTTCGTGTGTTTCGGCAGCGTTGTCGGCACACGTGTCGGCGCAGACTGCGGCCGACGGCGGCGGAAAGCAGGTGTGTGAAAGTATCGTGTGGGATGGCGGCGACCCCTCGGATGAGGCGTCGCGTTATTCGTGGCGGCGGTCTATCCGCTCGGATAACTTCATGCTGCTGTGGGACCGCGGCTTCGGCGATGACCCGCGCACGGCGCCCGCGCTCGCCGGACGCGACATGACGTGCGACCCGCAGCACGTCCTCGACAAATGCGAGGAGTTTTATGCCTATTACCGCGATACGTTGAAGTTCCTCGACGAAGGATCGAATGCCGACCGCTATCTTATGATGTGCATGCTCAACTACGTACTCGACGATACGGCCTACGGCGGCAGCGTAGGTGATGCCATCGGGGCGTTGTGGGTGACACCTGCCCGCGTGCGCGACGAGAAGCTCAACTGCATAGCGCACGAACTGGGTCACGCATTCCAGTTTCAGCTCTCGATCGACAGCGGCAGCGGTTTCGGCGGCGGCTCGGCCTACGAGATGACCTCGCAGTGGATGTTGTGGCAGGTGAATCCCGACTGGATCAAAGATGAGGAGTACCATTGGCACGACTTCATGCGGCAGACGCACCTTGCGTTTGCCGATCCGGCGAACATGTACCATTCGCCCTATGTGCTCGAATATTGGTCGTCGCGCTACGGCAAGCCGGTTATCGGGCGCCTGTGGCGGGCTGCGCACCACAGCCCCGACATGGTCGAGGTATATAAACGTATGCAGGGTATGTCGCAACACCGTTTCTGTGACGAGATGTTCGACGCCTGCCGCCGCTTTATGACATACGATCTGCCTCGTGTGCGTGCGAACGCCGCGCCGTATGCCAACCGTCACGCGAGTGCCGTGGTGGCGCAGGAGGATGGGTGGTATGCGATAGCTCCCGAACTCACGCCGCGGCAATACGGATACAACGGCATACGACTCTCGGTCCTCCCCATCCCGGAGCCGGTGGATGCATAGCTGCAGCCGTTCGTTATCCATGCGGTTCCCCTCCTCCCGTTTTCTATGACACAGGACGGCGGCGTTTTATTGGCAGAATCGGAAAATTTTTCAAAAAAACAAATCCCGTCCACGGGGCCGCCGTTCATCCGGCAGTCCGCGGGCGGGATTTGCGGTTTCTCAAGCAGCGGCGGAATCAGCGGTTCACCAGCCGGGCACGGAACATCCGGCAGCCGTGCGCCGGAAGAGAAGCCAGATACACATCGTCCACCAGGCCCACGGAAGATTCGTCGAACCGCTCGACCAAATACCTGCGCAACAAGATCCGCCTGGGACTCGTACCCCGCATCAAGGAGATCAGCCCCAAGTTCACCGACCTGATGCGTCAGAACATCGGCCGTCTGACCGACGCGCAGCTCTTCATCAACCACGGCATCCAGCGCATCCGCGAAGAGGTCATCACCACCGAAAACGGGATCGACACGATCCACATCGACCGTATCGACCGGGCTTTCCCGCTGAATTTCGTAATCTTCGAACTGCTCAACTCGACCTATTCGTTCAAAGGCGACGTGTCGGACGCCCTGGTCAGGGCGCTGGAACAGAACTCCGGCACGGGCAAGCGGTTCTACTCCAAATCCCACGTGGCGTACATCGACCGGGGACGGATTATGGTAACCCCGATCCCGGCGGACGACCCCTGCCAGGTGCAGGTCGAGGCGGGCGCCCCGCGCTGCTACTGCGGCAACTCGGTGCTCTACTTCGAGCTGCGCGACATCGACGATATCCAGGGCTTCGGCGTACCCGAACACATCGCCCAGGTGGATGCCGACAAACTCAAATACCCGCTCACGGTGCGCCGCTGGCAGGAGGGGGACTGGTTCATTCCCTACGGCATGTCCGGCCGCAAGAAGGTCAGCGACTACCTGATCGACCATAAAGTCCCGCTGCCGGAGAAGGCACGGCAGTTCGTACTGCTTTCCGGGGATGAGATCGTCTGGCTCGTCGGGCGGCGCATCGACGACCGCTACCGGCTCACGGCCGAGACCGAAAACGTGCTGCGCATCACCAAAGAGATCATTTAAGCCATGGCGAAAAGCGGCGTAAAATTCAAAGATACGATGGCGGCCTACGACCGTCTCCGAGGCGAAATCGCGGGACGGAAGTTCGCGCCCGTCTATCTGCTCATGGGCGAAGAGGCCTTCTTCATCGACGCTCTCTGCGACCTGCTGGCCTCGACGATCCTCCAGGAGTCCGAACGGGCTTTCAACCAGCTGACCGTCTATGGGCGGGACTCCGACGCGGGACAAGTGGTGAACCTCTGCCGGCAGATGCCGATGATGGGTTCGTACCAGGTGGTGATTCTCAAGGAGGCGCAGCAACTGCGCGGTCTCGACAAACTCTCGCTATACACTTCGAAACCCTCGCCCACGACGATCCTGATCGTCTGCCACAAGGAGAAGAACGTGGACAAGCATTCGCAGCTCTACAAAAGCATCGCCCAGCACGGTGCGGTGCTCGAATCGGTCCGGCCGCGCGATTACGAGATCGGCCCCTGGCTCGCGCAGTTCGTCGCCTCGAAAGGCTGCACGATCGACGCGAAAGCCCAGGCGATGCTGACCGACCACCTGGGCACCGACCTCGCCAAAATCTCCAACGAACTGGGCAAGCTGCTGCTCTCGCTACCGGAAGGAACGAAGAAAATCACCGACGCACACATCGAACAGAACATCGGCATCTCGAAGGATTTCAATAACTTCGAACTCTGCAAGGCCGTCACGGGACAGAACCTCGAACAGGCCCTGCGCATCGCCGACCATTTCGCCCGCAACCCCAAAGACAACCCCCTGCTGGTAACGATTCTGGCCCTTTTCAATCAGTTCCGCGAAATTTTCCGCATCAACTACCTGCGGTGGCTCAGCCGCCACAAGGGAGTTCCGTTTCCCTCGGACACGGAACTCATAGGCATCCTGCGAATGAACAACGCCTACGCTCTGGGCGAACTGAAGCAGACCTCGGCACGGTGGGACAACCGCCGGGTGTTCCGTATCCTGGGGCTGCTGCGCGAATACGACGCCAAATCGAAGGGCATGAACGCGGGCGGCGCCCCGGACGGGGAGCTGCTCCGCGAGCTGCTTCTCAAAATCTTCCTCCAATAATGGAACGCATCCTGCTGCGCAACGGTATCCCGGAGCCGATGCCCCGCATCGAAGGCACATACCTCTATCAGACGCTTCATGTCCGGGGACGCCGCCCCCTCTGGCTCGACCGCCACACGGAACTGCTGGCTCGCAACATACAAGAGCTTTTCGGGTTGCGCTGGGCCCCCGACCTTCGCCGGCTGGAGGCAGAGATCGCCGCCCTGCTCGACGCCAACCGTCACCCCGTCGCAGGCTCTTCGTTCGTACGCATGGCCTTCACACCGGCGGGCGACCTGCTGCTGATCCCCGGAGCGGTATCCTTCTACGACGGGTATGCCCTGCGGTCGCTGCGGCCCGCTGCGGCTGTCGTGAACTACGGCGTTCCCTACCCCGAATACCCCACCTCGGCACGCGAAGCAGCCTGCATGCTGGCTTTGCAGGCAGCGGTGACGGCGGACAACCGGGCGGCGGAAGCGGACATTGAACGGGCGGCAGTCCGGACAGGCGTACAAGCGGTGATCCGCTGCGACGGCGAGGGATTCGTGCACGTATGCGACGAAGCGCCCCTGTTCGCCGTGAAAGGGAAAAAAGTCTATACTCCGCCCGCCCCGCCGAGTGTCGAACGGGAATTGGCGTACCGGGCCGTCGAAGCCGCCCGCCTGCCTCTGCTGGAGCTGGAGATCGGCCGGGAGCAACTCGCCCGTTTCGACGAAATTTTCTATGTCGATCACCGGGGCCTCACCTCGCTATCGGCCTGCGAAGGGCAACTCTACGCCGCAATCATCACCGAACGTATCGCCCGCGTCCTGAACAAATTATACTAACGCATCCTGCCCGATACAAACCGGACAGGTTTCCTTTGTCCCACCCTATTTGCAATACCTTTACAAAAGATCGGAATACACTCGGCATAAAAAACAGTTCGCTCGTTTCATTCTGCACTCATTTTCATTACTTTTGCAGAAAGTCGGATACATTCGGCGACACCCCCGGATCCATTTGTTGGATTCTGTATTCATTTTCATTACCTTTGCTCCCAATGTCACACACCATCGCCATTTTTCCGGGATCGTTCGATCCCTTTACCCGGGGCCATCAGGCACTCGTGGACGATGCCCTGCGAATCTTCGACAAGGTCGTCATCGGCATCGGCAACAATGTTTCCAAGGCAGGACTGCTGCGCATCGAAGCCCGCAAACAACTCATCGAAGACCTCTATGCGGACAACCCCCGGGTCGAAGTGAGAATCTATACCGGTCTGACGGGCGACTTCGCCCGCGACCAGCATGCCTCGGCCATCATCCGCGGCGTGCGCAACACCACCGATTTCGAATACGAACGGACGATGGAGGCGACCAACCACCGCCTGCATCCCGACATCATCACCGTGATGCTCTTCACCCCGGCTCCCGTAGCCGACATCGCCTCGAGCACCGTACGCGAAGTACTGGCTTTCGGCCGCACGGTCGATGAATTCATGCCCGAAGGAATAGACATAAAAAAATACCTCTGATTACTATATTGCTATGATGGAATTTACCGCAGAAATGATCGCCGGTTTTCTCGGCGGCCAAGTCGCAGGCGACAAAGAGGCCAAGGTGCACACCGTCTCCTCGATCGAAGAGGGCGAACCCGGCGCCCTGACCTACCTGACCAACCCCAAATACGAAAAACACCTTTACAAAACCCGTGCGTCGATCGTATTGGTGAACAAGGATTTCACCCCTTCGGAACCCGTGACCGCCACCTTGATTAAAGTCGAAGACACCGGCGCCGCAGTGCTCAAACTGCTGCAAATGTATCAGGCCGCAAAACCCCGCAAACAGGGCATCAGCGAGCGGGCTTCGATCTCGGAGCGGGCGACACTGGGCGAAGATTGTTACGTGGGCGATTTCGCCGTTATCGAGGCGGGAGCCCGCATCGGCGCCGACTGCCAAATCTATCCCCAGGTCTATATCGGTGACGGCGTGACCGTCGGCGACGGAACGATCCTCTACCCGGGTGTCAAGATTTACGAGGGGTGCGTGATCGGCAGCCGCTGCATCCTGCATGCGGGTGCGGTGATCGGCGCCGACGGCTTCGGCTTCATTCCCAATGCCGCAGGCGGCTTCGACAAGATTCCGCAACTGGGCAACGTCGTCGTCGAAGACGACGTGGAAATCGGCGCCAACACCTGCATCGACCGGGCCAAGACCGACTCGACGATCATCCGCCGGGGCGTGAAACTCGACAACCTGATCCAGATCGGCCACAACGTGCAAATCGGCGAGAATACCGTTTCCTCGGCCCAGACAGGCATCGCAGGCACTTCGAAGGTGGGGCACAACTGTTTCCTCGCGGGACAGGTCGGCATCGCGGACCACGTGACCATCGGCGACAGGGTCTGCATCGGCTCCAAAAGCGGTCTCGACAAAGACGTACCTGACGGAGAAGTACGTTTCGGCTATCCGGCGCTGCCCGGCATGCAATATCACCGCGCATCGGCCATCTTCAAGAACCTGCCCGACCTGGCACGCCGCGTGAGTCAGGCGGAAAAGGAGATCGCGGCCCTCAAGGAGAAGTAACGTCCCTGCACCGTGTCCGACCCGACGACATACCGCATCATGGGCATCGACCCCGGCACCAACTACATGGGGTACGGGGTGCTGGAGGTTTGCGGACGGGAGGTCCGATCGGTCGTGCTGGGCGACATCGACCTGCACAGGATGAACGATCCTTACGAAAAGCTGCGCTACATTTTCGAGCGGGTCGGTGCCCTCGTGGACGAATACCGCCCCCGCGAGGTGGCCCTCGAATCGCCCTTCTTCGGCGAGAACGTGCAGTCGATGCTCAAGCTGGGCCGGGCGCAAGGCGTGGCGATGGCTGCGGCGTTGAGCCGCGGACTGCAGGTATTCGAATACGCCCCCACACGCATCAAACAGTGTATCACGGGCCGAGGCTCGGCCCCCAAGGAGCAGGTCGCGGCTCTCGTCAGCAGCATGCTCACGATCGAACGTCCGCCCCGGCGACTGGACGCTACGGACGGTATGGCCGTCGCCCTGTGCCACCATTTCATGAGTTCGAACCCATTGAACGGCGCCCTCGGCGAAGATCGGTTCAAAGGACTCGGCGGAGGCCGCAAGGCTGCCTCGGCAAAGGGCAGTTCGAGCTGGGAACGGTTTTTGAAGGATAATCCCCAGCGCGAAATCCGGCAAACGCCGCGAACACCCCAAAAGACGAATCACAAACCGACCAAATAATCATTTTAATCCTTTCTCAGCACTATGAAAAAAGCGTTAATAGGTCTTCTTGCCGCAGGCACCCTCGTGGGATGCGGAGGCAATACCTACACCATCACCGGCAAACTGGACCCGGGAATCACGGACTCCGTATTCCTGATGCAAGGCAATCCCGAAAATCCGACCATCGCATCGGCAGCCGTCGCTGCGGACGGTACGTTCAAAATCAAAGGCACGATCGACCAGCCGGACCTGGCCATCCTTACCAACCGGCACCGCCAGGGCATCGGATTCATCTTCCTCGAACCGGGAAAAATCGACGTTAAAACTGCGGATCTGGGCCAATTCCAAGTCGGCGGCACCCGCTCGAACGAGATTTTCCAGCCGATAAACGACTCTTTGGGCATGCTTCAGGGACAATTCCTGGTGGCCATGCAAGAAAACGACATGGAGAAATTCGATTCGCTGAACCAGGTAGCCAACGGCATCATGCGCCGCGCTTTGGACAACAACTCCGACAACCTGGTCGGCGTTTACTTCTTCGGAAACCTCTATAACGAAATGGAACCGCAAGAAGCCCGCGAAATCCTGAATAAATTCCCCGAACAGATGCAGAAAACCCAGATCCTGACCGCCATCGCCAAATCGATCGCCGCCCAGGAAAATACCGAAATCGGCAAGCCCTATCTGGAAATCGCGCTGCCCGACTCCCTGGGCGAAACCGTTTCGGTGACACCCCTCATCGGCCCCGGCAAATGGGTGCTGATCGACTTCTGGGCAACCTGGTGCAGTCCCTGCCGCGGCGAATTGCCCTATCTGAAGGAGGCGTTCAAGGAGTTCGGCCCCAAAGGATTCAACATTTACGGCGTATCGCTCGACAACGATGCCGAGAGTTGGAAAGAATTCCTTGTAAAAGAGGAGATGACGTGGCCCAACGTAATCGCCGTCACCGACGGCAAGAGCGCCCCGATCGTCGAAGAGTACGGAATCCGCAGCATCCCGACCAACTTCCTGATCTCGCCCGAAGGCAAGATCGTCGCCAAAGACCTGCGAGGCGAAGGAATCAAGGAGAAGCTCGCCGAACTGGTCAAATAAGCGCATCCGGCAAAATCATCGAATTACCCCTGCGGATTTCAGCCCGCAGGGGTAATTTTTGTATGACAAATCTCCGGTCCCCATAGCCAGTCGGACACGACAAATGCCCTCTTTTCCCGGCAACGATATTTCCACCGACAAACTCCCGGAAAAGAATCCGAACAAAGCACAGATTACCTCAAATCAAACATTATCAATGTATTATATTCAAAATTACCCCTCTTACCAAGATATAAAATAAAAAGACTGGTAAATTTTACGACAAATTATTTGCATAAGAGCAATTTTCACACTACATTTGCATTCGCAATTCGGCGCCGTAGCTTAATTGAATAGAGCATCTGACTACGGATCAGAAGGTTACAGGTTTGAGTCCTGTCGGCGTCACTCTCAAAATCAACCACTTACAGCGATGTAGGTGGTTTTTTCGTGTCTTGTTTTGAGCCCGTTCTCCGTCGGTTTACGCAGTTTGTGTAAACCAATGTGTAAACCGAATTTTCCCGATGAACACAACAATCGAGGCGGTACTCTACACATCCAAAACATTATCCAACGGTCAGCATCCCATTATGTTACGGCTGACGAAGAACCGAAAACGGAAGTACATCAGTCTGCACATTTCCCTCGCTCTGCAATACTGGGATGCAGAAAAGTGTAAACCGCGCCGTAACTGTCCCGACAAAGAGCGCATCGAAGCCCTTATCCAACAGAAAACGCAGGAACTCCAAAGTCAGGTCATGGATTTCAAAACCAGCGATAAGGAGTACACGTTGAACACGCTTGTCGAAAAGGCATCCCGCAAGGTCGTGCGCCAAACCGTCGGCGAATATCTGAACGGCTACATCGACCGCCTGCTGGCCGAGAAACGTGTAGGCAACGCCAAGACCTTTCAGGAACTCCGCACCTCGCTGACGAAATTCTGCCGTTCGCTGGACTTTTATTTTATAGACATCGACGCCGAGTGGCTGAAACGATACGAACAATGGCTGCGGGTGGAACGGCATTATTCCGACAACTCCATCGGCATCCGTTTCCGTTCGTTGCGGGTGCTTTACAACAGCGCAATCACCGACGGCCTAATCAAGAAAACGGACTACCCTTTCGACACGTTCAAAGTGAGCCGATTCAAGGAAGCCACGGCCAAACGGTCGCTGACAAAAGAGGATATTCGGCGGATTATGGATTGCGAGGTACGGACGCTGACCAAGTACCCCAAACCGTTCCTGCAACTGGCAAAAGACTTGTTCCTGTTCAGCTATTTATCATGCGGCATCAATCTGACCGACATTCTGCACATCCGCTATGCCGACATCGTGGACGGGCGGCTGGTTTTCAACCGACAGAAAACGGGTAAACTCCTGTCGTTCCAACTCCAACCCGCCGCCCTCGACATCCTCGACAAGTACCGCCAACCGAACGCACATCCGCAGGACTATGTTTTCCCTGTTTTAAGGCGTTCTGTTCACATTACGGCACAACAGCAGTACGGACGGGTGCAACGGACGAACAAGCGGATAAATCGCTATCTGAAACTAATCGGCGAGCATCTACACCTGCCTATCACGCTCACGACATACGTTGCTCGGCACTCGTTCGCCACCGTGCTCAAAAGGTCGGGAGTTTCGACATCCATCATCAGCGAATCGCTGGGGCACAGTTCGGAAAAGATTACGCAAATCTACCTCGATTCGTTCGAGAACTCGCAGATAGATGCGGCCATGCAAAACTTATTGTAAAAAAGACCGACTTTGTTAATTGGAGACATTCCCATTATCAAGTCGGTCTCAGTTTCTTTCTAATTTCCTATTTGTTCTAATGTTTCTACTTTTTCTTCAATTACTATATTTAATGGTTCTCCAAAAATAGCTTCATAGGTTGCTTGAAAAAGTGGATTAGATCTTACTTGTTTAAATATTGCCCAAGATGCATACGCAACCGCCGTCATAACAGAGCCATTCTTACCTAACATTTTCATCAACTTACACAATTCGTCAATATTTTCTTCTAATGCCAATTTTGCAATTTGAAAATCAGGTAAAACTGCACTAAAATCAGCCTTTGCAAGTGTTTCGCGACATTTGTCTTCGTTTCCAGCCCATTTGTAAGCTTGTGCTTGATTTAATATAAAATATAGAACATCCTTTTGACATGAATGTTTCATAACAGAAGAAGTTGCAAACTCAGATAAATAAATTGCTATATTATACTTTTCATCAAATATCGCCTCATAAATTACATTATTTAAAGATGAATCTATATCAGCTAAAACCGATTTATCTTTATCCAATAAAACGCGAATTATCGTTTGGGCTAACATTATACCAACACAGAAAAGCACATAAAATGCGTTATTAAAATATTTTTCATCAACTTCAAGAATATCACCCTCTTTTGCTATTCTTTCTATCCCAGCATTTGCACAATTATCAATATATTGCTTAGAAACTTTCCCATTACAATGAACAAATAAATTTCGTCTCTGAGTTATTTCAATAAACTCTTTTTTTAAAGAAAATTTATCTAAAGAGATATTGTTTATTAACTTACTCATATCTTTTAATTGTTCTTCATGGGATTTCCTTAATGTCGTTTCAATTTTATCCTCGATTATTTGATTTTTTAATTGCTCCAAATCCCCTGAAGAAAAAAGCTGTTTATAGGTAATTGTCGCCTCTGACGAATAAAGTTTTTCAGGGAAAATTTCATAAACCAATCTTATCAAATTACTAACCAGAGAATCATATTGAGAAACCATAGCTACAACAAGGCTCTGAGGAAGAACTCTCAAGGCTTTATTCGCGCGATTACTTTTGGAGATTAACAATTTTGCTTCATTAAACTTGTCAGGCGAAACTATTAAATTATCGCCTTGAGTTTTACACTTATCTTTTATGTAAGTTAGTAAATCCTGCTTATATCGAGATTGCAGTCTTTGCAAAAGCATAAAATTATCTTGAAAATAGTCACATATACTATATATGCTATTAGTGTAATCGATAATAGCATCATGAAATTTCTTGATTCTCGGATCTAAAATCTTATCATTCATACTCAATTTTTTTGTAAAAATAGCACATTTAAACGATATAACAAGCTTATATTTTGTAAATTCGTTGAAACAATTACCGCTTATGAACGAACTTACAGGCTCGAAAGGCTGTTTGGCTACCGATACCCGCTCCTTACGGGAAATCGCCCCGTTGTTGGAAAACTATTTCGGCATTACGCTGGGATACTTTACCAATGAAATAGAATCGAGTACGGGCATCTCCGCCGCCAAAGCAATCCAAGAGGAACACGAAATACGGTTGCCGACCAACCGTTTCGATTATGACGCTTATATGGAACAGTTCGGAGAAACGCCCCTGTTGACCGACCGACTGCGGGAAGCCCTCTTGTTCATGGCTTACATCATCACCGACCGCAAATTCAACGAGGAGGAGTTATATGAACACGGATATTGGGAAGATTGGAACATCTATAAGGGCGAGTGGGCGAAACTGATGCTTTTTATGGAAGAAACCGAACAACGGCATCGGAACCTGTACGAACGTGTCGGAGAACAGGAAATGCCCGTAACCCTGCGCACCAACAGCCGCAAGCAGGAGCCGCAGACGATTCCCAATACGAATAACTGGCTGTTCCGTCTAATCCGAAAGGAACTCGCCGATTATTTCCCCGACATTCAGACCGCCGAGGAAGCACGGCAGGAATTGGAACGACGCAAACCGTCGGCAGGAGCCAAGCCGATGAATACGCGCTATCCGATTGTCGCATACGGGATTTATCGGATGCTCCATGAAGAAAATGCAATGTCCGAGAATCCCGACACGCCGAACGAACTTTGCAGGTTGATCTACAATTACACCCGCTTCGTCGGGTGCTATCCCTCCTATAAAGGCTATGACGGTTCTTTCAACCCCAAAAACATACGCGCCGACATCGGCTATATAAAGAAGAACGTACAGAAATACGGCGGGGAAAAGATACCGAAATTCCCGTCTGTCGCGTTCGGGCGAATACACATCGTAACGGACAATATCGTTCATAAGGATTTATTCTGAATAACCGACATATTTCAGGTAGAGAATGGGTGCAGAAATGCACCCTTTTTCTTTGCCTGCTCCGCCGAAGCCCAAGAGCGATTTTCGCGTTATCGCAACGGAGTAAAAGAACCTGACATGAAACTGACAAACAGGTAAATAATAGGCAGGAAAACAGCCGACATTGTTTACCTCGAAAGGCTCGGAGAACGCGAAAAAATGGCTGATCTTTGCCAGCGCAATCAATAACGATAAGACAATGCACCGAACGAAAAAACGACTGAAAACGGCTCTTTGCAACGGATTGAAAAACTGGGATAAAGAACAGGCCGAAAACAAGCCGATATTCTCTACCCCAAACCGATTAGCGAAAGGGCGTGTTTAAGTGTTTTATATCCTGCAAGCGGAAGAAATCGGAGCGTACGGCCGATGAATCCGCAGGGAGAAACCGAAAGCCCGAAAGT
>ERZ773148.2256-NODE-2256-length-15021-cov-7.523520_pt1 | contig 15021 bp, 8 predicted proteins | sample MGYA00580846_ERZ773148 | MGnify/ENA primary metagenome ERZ773148 (study PRJEB29015, sample SAMEA2737879) | human gut metagenome | biome: human gut; feature: human-associated habitat; material: faeces | place: China | collected 2012 ... | reverse complement strand
ATCACAACTTCAAAGTGCTACAATAAAAAAGAAGGTAAAATCAACGTAAAAAAGGGGACTACTATGACGAAAACAGTACAAAAGAGCAAAGCCCGCGATATGACCCAGGGCTCTATCTGGAAACAGCTTCTTCTCTTCTCGCTTCCGCTGATGGCCGGAAATCTCTTCCAGCAGCTTTACAACACCGTTGACAGCATCGTTGTCGGCAACTTTGTCGGCAAGGAAGCACTCGCCGCCGTCGGCTCCGTCGGTCCGATCATCAATTCTCTGATCGGCTTTTTCATGGGACTTTCCACCGGTGCCGGTGTCATTATCTCTCAGTATTATGGCGCAAAGGCGGATGAAAAGGTCAGCCGCACCGTCAGCACGACACTGGTGATGACATTTTTTCTCTCTATTGTCTTTACTATTCTCGGCATCTTCATTACACCGTACATGCTCCGCATGATGAGTACGCCGAACGACGTCATCCGCGAGTCAGCAACGTATCTTAAAATTTACTTTGGCGGTGTTGCCGGTCTGATGTTCTACAACATGGGCTCCGGCGTTCTCCGCGCTGTCGGCGATTCCCGCCATCCGCTGTATTTCCTGATTTTTTCCGCTGTTGTCAATACCGTGCTCGATCTTTTGTTTGTCGTTTCCTTCGGCATGGGAATCGAGGGTGTGGCGCTTGCAACCGTTATTGCACAGTGCCTTTCGGCGGTTCTGACGCTGTATGTGCTGACCACAACAGACGGCCCATACCGCATCTGTTGGAAAAAGCTCTGCATGGACTGGTCTTTGCTGTACCGCATCGTCTGCGTCGGACTGCCGGCAGCGATCCAGCAGATGGTGACTTCCGTTTCCAACGTTTTCGTGCAGTCCTATATCAATGTATTCGGCTCGGATGTTATGGCAGGCTGGAGTGCCTGCATGAAAATCGACCAGTTTATGATGCTGCCGATGATGAGTGTTGGTCTTGCTTCGACCACCTTCACCGGACAGAACGTCGGTGCCAGCTACATTGACCGTGCAAAGAAGGGTGCTACAACCGCATTCCTGCTTGCTGAGCTTGTAACCATTGTGATGATGATTCCTCTGCTGATTTTCGCCCCGCAAATGGTCTATCTGTTTAACCAGGAGACAGCTGTGATTCGTTATGGAACTCTGTTCCTGTATCTGCTCTCCCCGTTCTACATTCTCTGCTGCGTCAACCAGGTTTACTCCAACGTCCTGCGCGGCGCAGGAGACACCAGAACACCGATGATCGTGATGCTCGGAAGCTTCGTCGTGTTCCGCCAGATTTATCTGTTTGTGATGTCTCATATATTTGATTCCATCATTCCGATTGCACTTGGTTATCCGGCGGGATGGCTGGTATGCAGTGTTCTGATCTATGCCTGCTATCGGAAATTCCGGTGGGATAAAGGAATGCGGAAAAACTGAAGGATTCCTTTCCTGACATAAGCAAAAGGGGCTGTTGCACTAAGAAAATGATATGCTCCCTTCTAGGTAGACAAGTGAAATAATAAAAACTTGTCACTTAGGAGGGAGCATATTTTATGTCCAAAAGAAAAGTATCTGTTGAGGATAAGACATATGCTGTAAATCTATATCTGGATGGAAAAGAAAGCCAACGGCGAATTGCCGATATGTTTGATGTAAGTCTCGCATCTGTCCAACAATGGATTCGAAACTATGAATCTATGGGAGCAAATGCATTCACATTGAAAGGAAATAAAAAATATTCCAAAGAATTGAAACAACAAGCAGTCTTAGATTATTTAGCAGGCTATGGTTCTCAGGATGATATTTGCAAAAAATACGGAATCCGTTCAAAAGCTAAGTTACAAATCTGGATAAAGAAGTATAATGGTCATGAAGAATTAAAATCTTCTGGAACAGGAGGAAACATTATCATGACCAAAGGAAGAAAAACCACTTTTGAAGAACGGGTTGAAATAGTACAGTATTGTATCGCACATGATCGTAATTATGCCCAAACAGCAGAACAATACCAGGTGTCCTATCAACAGGCTCGCAATTATATAGTCAAATATGAAGCTGGTGGAGTGGAAGCTTTAAGAGATAACCGTGGCAAACGAAAACGTCCCGATGAGATGAGTGAATTAGAAAAGCTGCGTGCTGAAGTTAAAATTTTAAAAGCAGAGAAAGAACGTGCTGAAATGGAGGCATCTTTTTTAAAAAAACTCGAAGAAATAGAGAGGAGGCGGGGCTAAGCCTGATCCGTCATGAACATATATATCAGGCAATCAAAGAAGAACACAAAGAACATAATTATCCAATCGCTGCACTTTGTAAACTTGGTAAAGTTTCTAGAGCAGCTTATTATAAATGGCTACACAGAGAAATTCCTAAAAGTGAGCAAAAGAATAGGCTTATTGCCGACGAGATAGAAAAGATTCACACAGACTCACCGGATAAAGGCTATCGAAGGATCAGGGATGATTTGGAACGATATCATGGTATTGATGTAAACGATAAACGTGTGCTACGCATTTGCCGTAAACTTAATATAAAATCAACTATCAAGTATTCTAACAACGGATGCACAAGACAGGCTGCAAGCCCTCAGTATATAGCTGAAAACATACTTAATCGGGAGTTCACTGCCAAAGCACCAAATGAAAAATGGCTCACTGATGTGACAGAATTCCATTATTATATTGGGATGGAAAAGCATAAAATTTATCTAAGTGCAATACTGGATCTATATGATAGACGGATTGTTTCGTATGTTATTCGTGATAAGAGCAACAATGCTTTGGTGTTTGATACGGTAGACAATGCTTTACTTAGAAATCCTGGTGCGCAGCCACTGTTTCACAGTGACAGAGGATTCCAATATACGAACAGGACATTTCATACAAAACTTGTAACTGCTGGAATAATACAAAGCATGTCGCGAGTTGCTAAATGTATCGACAATGGACCAATGGAAGGCTTTTGGGGAATTCTGAAGAGAGAGCGATATTATGGAAAACGATTCACTGATAGAGGTACTCTCGTAAAAATGATCGAAGATTATATAGATTACTACAACAATAAACGCTTGCAAAGGAATCTTGGAATTTTAACGCCAATGGAAAAACATGAAATTTACTTGCAAGCTGCATAAAAACTGCCAGCAGATAAATTTCTACTGGCAGGAAAAATTTATATTTTTTCAATTGTCTACTTGACAGGGAGCGGTTCATCATTCAGTGCGACAGCCCCTTTTTTCGCATTATTTTTTCAGGAGTGCTGCTGAATGCTCTTCAGTTAAAATAACTCCGCAATCGCCGCGATCTTCTCACAGTTTTCCGGCAGCGGGTCGTTTATTTTCGGTGACTGGCGCGTTGCCACGTAACGGCTTGCAATTCCGGCAGAGGCTGCACCGTGGCAGTCAGCGATATCGTCATTTCCTGTCATCAGGCATTCTGCCGGATCGAGGTGATACTGCTTCAGCAGCATCTCATAAAACGCCGGATCCGGTTTTTTCACACCGGCATCCGATGAGAGCAGGATTCCATCAAAGTATTTCGTAAGGCCGAGCAGGGAAATTTCCGGCGCGGTGAAAAGCGCCTGTGCGTTGGACAGCAGAAAAACCTTCTTTCCTGCGTCTTTTAAACGCTGCAGCATTTCCGGCACGCCGGGGAACAGTTTCAGTTCTTCTATCGAAATCGCACGGAACATTTTCGCCAGATCTGCAATTTCTTTTTCCGTTACCGAAACAGCTTGATCCTCAAACAGTTGCCGGAACACATCCGCAATGTCGATTTCCGGTACATGGCTGCCGCGGCATTCCATTTTAAGCGCAGCTTCCTGCTCTTTGATTTTTGTCTCATACGCCATCCGGAGTTCTTTCGGCTCATAGGCGGCCCCTTTCATGCCGAAGAACAGGCTCATTTTTTTCCAGAGATACGCTTTCTTTTCATTCGTATGTATATCTACCAGAGTTCCATATAAATCAAAAATATAATTCTGATACATCCTTCATCATCCTTTCTTACGGAAAGTTTTCCACACGACACGTATTCTACCAGACTTTTCTCCACAATTCCATGTCTTTTTTCCAGACTTCCTATCTTTTTTCTCCACCCGGGCTTTCCATCAGACCAGATCGTTGAACTCTGTTTTGCAAAAAAATTCCCCCGTACAGATTTTGTCCGCAACAGGGGAATTCATTACATCTCACAGTTTCCTGCGAATTGTAATCTTTGATTTACTTTCTCGCATCCAGCATTTCTTTCACCAGACGAATATACTCCGGTGTCGTTCCGCAGCAACCGCCGACAATGCCTGCACCCGCGTCTACCAGAATGTTCATATATCTTGCAAACGTCGGCGCATCCATGCTGTAGATTGCCTCACCGGTCGGCATGATTTTCGGCAGGCCGGCATTCGGTTTTACGATAACCGGTACTCTTGCCACTTTTTTCATGGAATTTACGACTGCCTCAAGCTGATCCGGTCCGACCGAGCAGTTCAGTCCTACGGCGGATGCTCCCATTTCCTGCAGTGTCTCAACTGCTTCCACAGCGTTTCCGCCGAACAGGGCAGAACCGTCTGCTTCCAGCGTCAGAGAACACATAATCGGCAGATCGCAGACAGAAAGTGCAGCATCCATAAAGACACACGTTTCGTCTACGCTCAGCATCGTCTCCGCTACCAGAAGATCAACGCCTGCATTTGCTACCGCTGTTACCTGCTCTGTGTAGGATTCCAGCAGCTCTTCATAAGAGAGATCGCCTTTTGGCTGCAGCATTTTTCCTGGTGTAGAAAAATCTCCCGCAATCAGCGCACCTGTTCCGGCAAGCGCTTTTTTCGAAATGTCCACCAGGCGTGCATTCAGCTCCTCCACCTCGTTTTCTCTTCCATAATCCGCTAATTTCAATCTGTTTGCACCAAAGGTCGGCGCATAGACAATCTGGCTTCCCGCCTCCACGTAAGCCTTCTGTAAATTTGCCAGAATATCAGGATGCTCCAGAACCCAAAGTTCTGTACTGACTCCTTTTGGCATTCCCGCTTTTGTCAGATTTGATCCGGTTGCGCCATCCAATAAAATGACACCTGCTCCGGCAAGCTGTTCAAATTCTTCTCTTGTCATTTTCTTTTCTCCATTCTGCCCGAGTTCCCTGCAGCACATGTCCGCGTATACTGACAAATCCCGGCTGTTTTTTCTGAACCTGCCGCACTTTTCGCGTCAAATTCATGTTCAGTATAGCATTGTATTGTTTTCCCGACAAGTAAAAAAAGAGGTATCCGTTTTGGATACCCCTTCGTCTGTTTCTGTTCCCGAATGTTCAGCAAACCACGACATTCTCAATCATGATGCGCGTCTGAATGATGTGTCTCCGAATGATGCGTCTCCGAATGATGTGTCCTGCCCGAGCTGTTCCCCCCACCGGACGGGATATTCTTCGGTGACCCCGGAGACAAATTTGTTCCCTGGTTCACACGGGTTGCTTTCTGTCCATTTTCCACCTGCGAGGATGCCGATACCGTTGAAACACCCGAATCGGAACTGTTTTCCGTTGCAGCATTTTTTCCACACGCAACGAAAGCCAGTACTGCTGTACCGACAAGTACGGAAATTACTGCCTTCTTCATTTCTCCACCTTCTTTCCTGGTACATCGTTTTCGCCTGAACATTAGAGCGTGTCTGAAAAATTATTTCCGCAATTTGCGAGATACACTCTGGTTGTAATTTCATTTTAAATGAACTTCTTACTATTGTCAATTTACTCTACAAATTCCCTATTATTTTCTTTTTTTTGTTCAAAAATATTTTCAGACACAAACAGCAGCCGGACCCCTCTCCCGGATCCGGCTGCCGTTTGTCCTGTATCGTATGCTTTTATTCTGCAGTGCTTGAAGACGTCGAATCAGTGCCTGTGCTGCTTGTCGATGTCGTTTCGGTACTGCCTGATGTCGTGCTGTTAGACGTTGTACTATCCGTTGCTGTACTGTCCGTTGTTGTGCTGTCGGTTGTGGTTCCATCTGTGGAATCTGTAGAAGCGCTGTCAACTGTCATCGTATACAGATCTGCGTCCGTTACTTCAAGCTTTTTCCAGTTGGATGCGACCTTGATATCGCTCTCCTTTACCCATCCATCCAATGTATCGTTGTACTTATCCGATTTGCGGTTGGAAATGATAGTCTGTCTTCTGGACTCGGTTTTGTCCTCGTCGAATGCTTTATCTACACGGATCACATAATATGCATCGTCGCCTTCGATGACACCGTCATAATACTCGCCATCCTTCAGCTTTGCTGCTTCTTCCGCTACTTTATCTCCAAGAGAACAGGTATCGTCATCGTCTTTCTCCGATCCGGTTCCAAAGGATGTCTCGGAAGAGGTCAGATAAGAAACCTCAGAGGAGGAATCGCTGTCGGAACTGCTCGATGTGCTCGCGCTTGAAGCGTCGGATGCGCTTGTGTCGGAAGCATCGGAAGAAGAGCTGCTCTCATCGGAGCCATCTGCAGAATCGGTGGAATCTGCGGTATTCTCCGCATTTAACTGATCGTTCAGCTCCTTGCGCAGATCGGTAAACGATGCGGCTGCAGGATCCTCAGACTCTTTTAAGAGATCCAGGAATCTCTGTGCGATTTCTTTCTTTGCCGCTTTTTCCTCGTCCGTCAAATCAATCGTTTTTCCATCGTCATCCTTCTCGGTTCCTGCTGTGGATACCGTGATGTAGCTGATGGAGGTCTGCTTTGCCTCTTCATCGGATACCTCGGTATCTACATCTGCGATGATCGGATCATAAATTCTGGTCTGAATAACATACAGCTCCAGTGCATCCTGGATGTCCTCAACGGTTGCGTGCAGCTTTTTCATCACATCGTCACCATTCTTATCTGCGAATGCCTGTGCAGCCTCTTTCGCCTGCTGTTTTTCCTCGTCTGTCAGGGAAATTCCGTATTCCTCTGCGTGCTGCCGCATCAGAAGCTCTTTTTCGATCGTATCAAGAGACTGCTCCTTGAACGTTTCCCCGGTAGTCTTTCCATCGTCGCCTTCCTTGTCGTACATCTCAGACGGCATCTGCATTCCGTACATCGAGTACATCTTGGAATAATAATTGTACATGGTTGCCTGCTGATATCTCAGCATGAAATTTGCCTGTCCGAGTGTAATCGACTCGTCATTTACAGTAACTGCCGTTTTTGTTCCGTCCACATTGTCGGAACCGCAGCCAGTCAGTCCCATCGCTGCCATCGAAGCACTCAGCATAACGCAGACTGCTTTTGCTTTTAAATTTTTCATTACTTCCTCCTCATGCAGGGCGAAATGTATGCTCAAAAAGAGTTTTTCTTTTTACACGTTCGAATTTCCGGTCCTGCATCGATTTTTATAAACGCTTTTCCTATTATACCCTTTTTGTTGATACAGGGCAACTTTTTTCTTCCCTGTTCACGCCTTTTTCACACGATTTTGTGGTTATGCGAGTATTTCACTCCTGTGTGATCTGCAGCAGATCTTCCACCAGTGCATGGCTCTTCTCCAGCAGATCGATCTTTTCCTTTGAATTTCTCCGCCGCGGCGTGTAGACAAACGCCAGCGACTCCATCTGGAATTTCAGTTCGTCTCGGTATTTCTGCAGCAGCTCCGGAATCCGCGCCACATCGATTTTTGCATGCTGCTGTAAGGTGACTCGTACCGAATCGCCCATCTGTTTCAGCTCCGTCACATACGCACAGTGCGCCAGCGCTTTCAGTTCTGCAACAGCCAGAAGATTCTGTACATTTTTCGGCGGTTCCCCGAAGCGGTCGGTCAGCTCCTCCGTCATGTCCTCATACTCTTCCTTATTTTCAATCGCCGCAATTCGCTTATAGGTGTCAAGCTTCAGAGACTCGTTGCTGATGTAGCTGTCCGGAATATAGGCACTGACATTCAGATCAATCGTTGTCTCGAACGCTTCTGCCGGTGCGATGCCCTTCGCCTCTTTAACCGCCTCTGCGAGCATTTTACAATAGAGATCGTATCCAACCGATTCCATATGCCCAGACTGCTCCGCGCCCAGCAGATTTCCGGCACCGCGGATCTCAAGGTCACGCATCGCAATTTTAAAGCCGCTTCCCATCTCCGTAAATTCACGGATCGCATGGAGACGTTTCTCCGCTACTTCTTTTAGCATCTTGTTTCTGCGGTACATCAGAAACGCATACGACGTCCGGTTCGACCTACCGACACGGCCACGGAGCTGATAGAGCTGTGACAGTCCCATCTGGTCGGAATCGTGGATAATCATCGTGTTGACATTCGAAATATCGAGTCCTGTCTCAATGATCGTTGTTGACACGAGCACATCGATCTCTCCGTTGATAAAGCCGTACATGATCTTTTCCAGCTCACGCTCTTTCATCTGTCCGTGCGCAAAGCCTACATTTGCATCCGGCACGAGCTTCTGGATCGTGTTCGCCATATCCGCAATCGACTGGACACGGTTATAGACATAGTAAACCTGCCCGCCCCGCGCAAGTTCACGGTTAATCGCCTCGCGAACCATTTCTTCATTGTATTCACAGACAAAGGTCTGGATCGGCTGTCGATCCTGCGGTGCTTCCTCGAGCACACTCATATCCCGGATGCCGATCAGGCTCATGTGCATGGTACGTGGAATCGGCGTCGCCGTCAGTGTCAGAACATCCACATTTTTTTGCAGCTGTTTGATTTTTTCTTTATGCGTCACGCCGAACCGCTGCTCCTCATCGACAATCAGAAGGCCAAGATCTTTGAACTTTACGTCCTTCGACAGAACGCGGTGTGTTCCGATGACAATATCCACGAGTCCTTTTTTCAGATCCTCCAGCGTTTTTTTCTGCTCTGCCGGCGTGCGGAACCGGCACAGAAGATCAACGCGCACCGGAAAGTCCTTCATGCGCTCAACGAACGTATTGTAATGCTGCTGTGCCAGAATGGTGGTCGGAACGAGGTAGACGACCTGTTTGCTCTCCTGTACTGCCTTGAACGCTGCACGGATTGCAACCTCGGTTTTGCCGTATCCGACATCGCCGCAGATCAGGCGGTCCATGATCTTTTTGCTCTCCATGTCCGCCTTTGTCGCCTCGATCGCCGCAAGCTGATCGTCCGTCTCCTCAAACGGAAACAGTTCCTCAAATTCCTTCTGCCAGATCGTATCCTTTCCGAACTGATAGCCGGATGACGCCTGCCGCTCGGCATACAGCTTCACGAGATCCTGTGCGATATTTTTTACCGCATGGCGAACCCGTGTTTTCGTCTTATTCCATTCCTGACCGCCGATTTTATTCAGCTTCGGCACCTTTGCAGCTTCGCCGGACGCATACTTCTGCAGCGTATCGAGCTGGGTGGCCAGCACATAGAGGTTCGATCCGCCCGCATACTCGATTTTCATGTAATCACGCGTTACGCGGTCCATCTCAATTTTTTCGATACCGCGGTAAATACCAAGACCGTGGCTCTCATGCACGACATAGTCACCGATCGATAGATCCGCAAAATTCTGGATTTTCTGACCGGAATACTCCGATTTCTTCCGGTTTTTCTTCTTCTCTTTTCCAAAAATATCCGTCTCTGTGATCAGCACAAATTTCTGCATCGGATATTCAAAGCCTCTGCGGGCCGCGCCGTGGATCAGCATGACCTCGCCCGGTTTCAGAACACGCTCCTCATTCTCGCTGTAGAAGGCCGGAATCTCCTCATTCTGCAGGTCCTCCGCCAGATGCTGCGCCCTCGTCCGCGACGGACTCGCCAGTACAATACGGTAACCCGCTTTTTTCCAGGATTTCAGATCTTTTACCAGAAGCGGGAACTGATTGTTATACGAATTGACCGATTTCACCGTCACACTGAATTCGTCACGGATATTCCACTCGCCCTTCTGCGGCTCCATCAGCGATACGGCAACACAGCCGCGGCGGTTCAGTTTTGCCACAAGCTCCGCCGTACTGCACATCAGCTTCGCCTGTCCCGGCAGGAGGTATCCCTTTTCAAGACGGTGGCTCACGCTCTCCTGAAATTCTGCTTCCAGCGCATCGGCACACTCGATGATGCGGTTCGGCTCATCGAGGAAAATGCGGCTGTTCTCCGGCAGATACTCAAGAAACGAGACGGTCTCCGGATAAAAATAATGAAGATACTGCTCCGCTCCCTGCAGAATTTCGCCTTCTCCGATCCGGTCGCAGATTTCCTCTGCTGCACGGCGGATCCTTGCCGCTTCCTCTGTCATCATTTTGTCGCGGAATTTTGTGCTTTGCGCTTTCGCCTCTTTTTTTATAGCTTTTACGCCGCGCGCAATCGTATCCTCTGTTAAAATCAGCTCCGATGCCGGATAGATTGTGATTTCCTCGAGGTTTTCAATCGACCGCTGGCTCTCCGCATCGAAGCTTCGGATGGAATCTATCTCATCGCCCCAGAGCTCAATCCGGATCGGGTTCTGTTCCGTCAGCGGATAAATATCGAGAATGCCGCCGCGGACGGAAAACTGGCCGGTCGACTCCACCTGAAAGGTACTCTCATAGCCGAGCCGCACCAGCTCTTTTCTTATTTTATCCAGATCGAGTTCGCTGTCATTGCGCAGATGGATGCAATGTTTTTCGAACACGCCAAGAGGCAGAAGAAAGTCCATACATCCCCCTACACTGGTGATGATGGTAACTTCCTTCCGCTCAAGAAGTGCCTGGATCACCTGAAGCCGCTGCCGGATCAGCAGATTTCCGTGAATGTCTGCCTGATAGAAAATCAGGTCCTTCGCCGGATAATACAGCGTCTCCGCATCGTACAGCCGGTAATCCTCATATAATTCTTTTGCTTTTAATTCATTTTCCGCGATCAGAAGCCGCACCGGGGCATCCTCGGAGAGACCTGCAATCATGTGGGCTTTCTGGCTTTCCAGACAGCCCGAGATCACCGTCACACCTGCGGTTCCTTTTTTCAGATCACGGAACAGCTCGTCAAAACGGGCAATTTCTTTGATCGGTTCTAATAACGCTTTCATTTTCCTTACTCTGCCGGGTTTGCAGATTTGCGGTTATACTCATTCATAGCTGCGTCCACATCCCCGTTCAGCATCTGCTCGATTGCTTTTGCCGCATGCTCGATCGCCAGATTTACAAGGGGACGTTCGTCTTTCGTAAACGGACTTAACACGTAGTCCGCCAGATCCCAGTTTTTCGGTTTCTCACCGACGCCGACCTTCACACGCATAAAATGGTCGGTGCCAAGATTGGCGATGATGTTTTTGATGCCATTGTGGCCGCCCGCGCTTCCTTTTTTGCGGATACGGATCTGTCCCGGCGCCAGGCTGATATCATCGTAAACCACGATCAGCTCGCTCTCCGGATCCACTTTGTAATAGTTCACCAGCTCCCGAACGGACTCGCCGCTCAGGTTCATATATGTCATCGGCTTTGCGACAATGACTTTCTGGCCTGCGATCATGCCCTTTCCGAACAGTGCCTTGTGGCCTGCACCGGAAGACGGGATCTGATATTCGTCGATCAGGTAATCGATGGTGTCGAATCCGACGTTGTGCTTCGTGCCCTCATACTGGCGCGTCGGATTTCCCAAACCTACTATAATAAACATACTTCCTCCTGCAATGCAGACAACAGAGAGCAGAAAAAACTTTCCCTGCCCTCTGTTGTCTGATGTATGATTGTTCCTTTTCTTTAGTTAAAATATACCAGTTCGCTCTCCGGTTTCTTGGCCGGTTTGATTTCTTTTGCATACAGAACCGGGCCTTCGCCATCGTAAACCTTCATATAGCCCCATTTTACCGTTGCAGTCACGTCAACCCAGGAACCCATTACGAGAGATTTGGCGCTTGCGCATTTGCAGACATAGCCGATAAAAGAAGTATCATCTGCACAGCAGGTCATTGCCATACGACCCGGAACAAAGAAATCGGCTCCGACATCCTTGCTCTTTAATACCATACCGCGGAAATGAACAGTCTTGCCCTCGTAACGCTCCGGGTTGTCGCCCATATCGACATACCAGATTCCGTAATCGGCATCGTCGATCTCGATCACATCGGCATCGGTATCAAACGGCATCTGATCCTCAAAAATGTTGTCAATTTCGCCTTCTTCATTCTCAAACAGAACGTCGCATGCCTGATTGACTACTTTGATGCTGCGGCGGAATGCCGGAAGTGGATCTTCCGGACGACAGCGGTTGAACATAACCATATCCGCATTTTTTGCCATCTCCATGAAAACAGATTTCATATTCTGCATATAAATCTGGAAGCAGCTTGCATCGACCGTCACAATCTCCTGTACAATGCCCCAGCCGCGCGGCAGCTCCATTTCTTCCAGTTTTTTTACACTCCAGAGCGGATTGTATTCCAGAATAATACGTTCCGGGCGGTATTTGCGGTTCAGTTTTTTCAGGTAATCCAGGGTAAACTGCTCTGGTCCTTCTACGATTTCCAGGACGGTGTTGTGTTTGAGCAGTTCTTTTTCGTCGTACTCTACTTCACCTTCTTCGGTTGTGATCAGAAGGGTCGGTCCGTCGATCTGGAAATAGTCCTGTGCTACGGTAAAATTGATAAAAGAGGTTTTTCCACTCTCCAGAAATCCTGTTATGAGATAAATCGGAATTTCTACTTCGTCTTCTTCGTACATTTTGTACCTCCGTTGTCTTTGACGTACTCCCGGAATCTTTCTGCACTTGCTTTTGCGGCTGAGATTCCGGACGTGCCTTTTGCTTTGTCTCTAAATCAAGAAAAAAGCTGCCACATCGGATTTTGTTTCTGATGCGGCAGCTTCACTACAGTTCACAGGTACCCTGCGGACCGTAATTTTCGCAGCTACTTTGTATTTTTACAGTCCGAACAGCTCTGCCAGCTTATCTTCTGCTAATTTGGAACCGATGACACAGATTCTTCCGGTGAATTCCGGTGCTCCGTCACGTACTTCGTACTCTTCCGGAACCATATCGAAATAGATCCACTGTCCATCGGCGCCTGCTACCATACCTTTGGCCCGAAGAACCATACCATAAGCGGTATCCTCGGAAAGTTTCTTTAAGATGCCTTCGATCTGCTCTTTGGTGAAGGTCTTCACAGTCTCCTGACCCCAGCTTGTGAAAACTTCGTCTGCGTGATGATGGTGATGATGATCATGACCGCAGCCGCACTCGTCATCGTGGTGATGATGATGCTCATGGTCGTGATCATGGCCGCAACAGCACTCGTCATCATGGTCGTGGTGATGATGCTCATGCTCCTCGTCGTGATCGTGGCCGCAGCAGCACTCGCCGTCATGGTCGTGGTGATGATGTTCATGTTCGTCCTCATCATGATCGTGATGATGGTGCTCATGCTCCTCATCGTGGTCATGGCCGCAGCAGCACTCGTCGTGGTCATGATGATGGTGATGATGCTCTTCCTCTTCTACCTGCGCAAGGTTGATGATGGCACCTTCCATCGTATCGAGTACTTTCTTACCACCCAGTACTTCAACCGGTGTGGTAATAATGTGTGCTTCCGGATTCAGTTCGCGGAGCATCTTTACTGCTGCCTCTACTTTTTCCGTATCGGCTTTATCGGTACGGCTCAGGATGATGGTTCCTGCGCTCTTTACCTGATTCTCGAAGAATTCGCCGAAGTTTCTGAGATACATTTTGCATTTCATAACGTCGACTACGGTTGTTGCGGAATTCAGGGCTACGCCTGCTTCTTTTTCTACACCGTCTACAGCCTTGATGACGTCGGAGAGTTTACCTACGCCGGACGGCTCGATGATGATGCGGTCCGGGTGATATTTGGTGATAACATCTTTTAATGCTGCGCCGAAGTCTCCCACAAGAGAGCAGCAGATGCAGCCGGAGTTCATTTCACGGATTTCGATACCGGCATCTTTTAAGAAGCCTCCGTCGATTCCGATTTCACCGAATTCGTTCTCGATCAGGACAACCTGCTGGCCTTTCAGTGCGTCTCCGAGGAGTTTTTTGATCAGGGTTGTTTTTCCTGCGCCCAGGAAACCTGAAATAATGTCTATTCTTGTCATTGATTTAACCTCTTTATCTTGTTGATTCCGTTTATAGTTAGCTGCAAAAGGGCCGAAGTTTATCCTCCGCCCCACACTCACGCTTATTATAGCAACCATAGAACAAAAAATCAAGAGAATTTCCCTTGCTTTTTCTGCATTTCACCATTATAATATATTACATGTCTTTTCTACTTTAACGCGTTGAATGGGCAAATCATTTTACCTATGAATGGGGGATTTTTTTATGAGTGGAACGAAAGAAAAAAAACTCAATCTGCCACAGTCACTGCTTTTGCTGCTGCTGATCATCGTATCCGTCGCAGTCTGTATCCGCCTGAAAACCGGCGGTCCTATGATCGGCCTGTTTGCAAGCTGGATTTTTATCTATCTGTTTTGTAAGATTTTCGGTATTTCTTACGCCAACATTGTTGCCGGCGCATACGATGCCATCCGTATGGTCGTCCCGACGCTCTGCCTTCTGATGGCCATCGGTGTCATGATCGGCACCTGGCTGCAGAGTGGCACCATTGCCACCATCATTTCCTGGGGCTTAAAAATGATTAACCCGTCCTGGCTGCTGCCTCTGACGCTGCTGTTCTGCTCCATTTTGAGTATTGTAACCGGTACTTCCTATGGTTCCGTCGGAAGCGCAGGTGTTGCCATGATGGCGATCGGAAACGCCATGGGTATCCATCCTGGCATGGTAGCCGGTGCTGTCATCTGCGGTGCCATGTTCGGTGACAAATTAAGTCCTCTTTCCGATACCACAAACCTTGCTCCGGCCGTTGCAGATGCCAAACTTGGCGATCATATCCGCTCGATGCTCTGGACCACCCTTCCAACGTATGTAATTACCTTAATTCTTTTTACTATTCTCGGTTTCCAGCAGACCAGCGGAAGCTATACCGAGGGAAGCATTACCGTTTACATCGATGCTTTAAACGGTGAATTCCAGCTCGGATGGATTACCATGATCCCTGCCATCCTGATTATTGTATTGCTCCTCTGCAAAGTAAATGCGATCTCTGCACTTGGTCTTTCCAGCTTCGCTGCCGGATT
>ERZ773148.2255-NODE-2255-length-15032-cov-5.924351_pt1 | contig 15032 bp, 3 predicted proteins | sample MGYA00580846_ERZ773148 | MGnify/ENA primary metagenome ERZ773148 (study PRJEB29015, sample SAMEA2737879) | human gut metagenome | biome: human gut; feature: human-associated habitat; material: faeces | place: China | collected 2012 ... | reverse complement strand
TTGCCGTCGGAATCCCTGTCCGGTTTTACCGGTGGTTTTCCGTCATCATCACGGCCCGGCTTATCCGGATTATCCGGGTCTTCCGGTTCGTCCGGATTCAAGGTGTTGGTTATGATATTACCATTTATGCTGGAAATATATCCACCCGGAACAAAAATCTCTTCAATGGAATATTTGTACCCGGCAGGAAGCGACTTCCATGTATACGACCAGTTTCCCGGCTGCAGTGCCACGGTAGCGTCGGGTCCTAAATAAGGATCTCCGTTTTGAAGCAGACGAACATAAACCTGCTCCGGTCTTTTTCCTTGCTTATCATTGTCATCGTTCCACACTTTGTGAACCGTATAGGTCGTCACTTGCGGCGGCGGCGAATACGGTTTTGCTTCGTTTTTCGGTGTAACGGTCACATCATACATCCATGCGCTGTCTTGGCTTACCTGATACGGCAAAGATACCAAAAATGCTCTCTGCAGATGTACCGTATATCCCGGAACCCGAACCGATGTCTGTACAGGTGCAGCCAAGTACAATCCTGTTTCAAGGTTTGACAAACTTGCTTTTCCGGTTGCATCAGTTTTGATTTTGGCAGCATTCCCCACATCCTGCGCGTTTGCTTTTGCATAAGCAAGAAGTGCGTCAGCTGCATCCTGCCACTCGCTGCCGGAAAGCCTGTTTACGCTCACACCTGATGCCGCAAATCCGTCGGTCAAAACAAATTTCACTCCTGTGGTCACTCTTGCCACACGCCAAACTTGAAGCTCGACGTCCGCCAGATTTTTGACTTTATTCTGAATGCTGTACGTTTCATTGACGGTCAAACTGCCATTTCTATCAATTTGTATTCCGTGCGAGGCAAAAGCCTGCTGCGGAAAAAACATCATCAGCAGTGCTATGCATAGCAACAGCACTGTTGAACGATGTACACATCTTATTTTTTTCATTTTATCATCTCCCCCGGTTAAGATTTACGATCACGCGTTTTGTTCAAAATAACCGCTATTGCAATGATACTGCCAAGTGCAATGGTTCCAATCGTCACCCCATAAAAATGCAAACGCAGAAAATCAATAAAGCTGAACTTCACATCATAATTCGGCGGTTCCGTTGTCCGTTCTCCACGAACAAGCAATCTGTGACTGTTGACAGCATACGGTGTGCATGTGACAAGTGTCACATAATCTTTGCCCTTCACAATCCGCAAATCTTCAGTATTCTCAGGTTCCACAACTTTGATTTGCACAACCCGATAGTACAATTCTTTATCCAAAATGTGCAGCAGAAAAATATCATTCTCTTCCAGTTGATCCAAATCCGTAAACAGCTTGGCGCTTGGAAGTCCGCGATGTGCAGAAAGCACGGAATGGCTGCTCGTACCGCCTACGGGAAAAGAGGTCTTCGGTAAATGCCCCGCTGCCCGTTCAAGGTCTTCGTCATCGGTTCCGTGGACAATCGGAAGTTTTACTTCGATTTTGGGGATTTCGATGTATCCCATGACACCGTCACCGTTCAGGTTCAGAATGTTTTCATAGCTGCGGTCCGATTGCTGCATCTTACTGCCTGCAAACGGTTCTTTCAGTTTTGTCTGCTTGGCAATATGCCGGTTATATTCATGCGCCTTGTCCCATTCCTTCTCTAAATCCTGCGGTGCTGTTTCTTCTACTGCGCTTTGGTAATTGCTAATCATCTGTTTCTGTAACTGCTTGTGCTGCAAATTACTGATGAGCGGGTATAACCCGCACACCAGTGAAACAATAAGTAACAGAATAATCGGAAGAATACTTCTTTTTTTCTTCATGACTTATGATATTACAGAAACTTTACTCGCTGCGTCTCTTATACAGCATTACGCATGCAACTGCCGCTGCAAGTACAGCAACAAGTCCGAAGAGAATCGTACCGATGCCGCCGGTAATCGGGAGCACATAGTCCGGTGAGTTTTCAATCCCTTTAACATAATAAGCTTTGCCGAGTGTTCCTTCGCTGACTCCGGAATCCTGAGTTACATTGCCTGTAAGAGTCGTACCATTCTTTTCAGGAGTAATTGTTATTGTAATGTTCTTATTAATAATATAATAATCCTGCGGTGCTTTTTCTTCTGTAAGTGTGTAAGTTCCTTCTCCAAGCCCTTCGATTATGAGCTTACCGCCTGCGATTGTCGTTACCGTTGCGATTGCGCCTTCCGGCTGCGTATCCGCAATGATTGCAGTGTAGGTATTATTTGCAGCATCGTTTTCCTTGAAATATACCTGCTTGTCATCTGCGGTTTTCAGGCTGAACTCCGCTCCACTAAGCGTTACCGCTGGATCACCGAGTTCATATTTTGTAATGTCAAGTCCGAATGTGTATACTTTCGTTTCATCTTTCGGCGTATCCTTCGTCTGATATTTACCGCTTTCGTCGATTCTGGATGTATCATGTGAATAGGAAAGCACAACTTCGTTTGGATTTCCCGGCGCACCGATTACAGCCTGTTCATTCAGCTTTGCGGTGTATGTAATTCTGAGACTTTTATATGTTTTTATCTTCGTATAGTTGAAGTCCATAACGATGGTGGTTATGCCGGTTTGATCGTTGGTTGAAACTGCAGGCTGCACCGCATCTTCAATCGAAGTTTCACTGCCTTCTTCGTTAACGCCGTATACAGTAAATCCCCCTGTATAGGTCAGACCTTTGCTCATGGTATCGGTAATTTTGAACACGACTTTGCTGTCATCCACATCCGCAGTGTAGGTTGGTACCGGAGTTGTTAATTCATACTGAATCGTATCGCCGATGGAAGCCGTCGTCTCATCCACACGCGCTGCTCCTTCAACGATTTCCTTTTCAATTCCCGGCTGCGAACTTTTCGCCGCTGCTATCACATTGTAGGTATAGGTATGGTCTCCTGCCTCATCTTTCTGCACCTGCGGTACCAAAACCAGCAGTGGATTATAAATTGTATAGTCCTCCGTGCCTGCTGTCATTGCTACATAGTAAAATCCATACGCTATATTATTGATTGTCACTTCAGTTTCACCTTCTGCCACTGTCCCAGTATAGTCTGCGGGAACCGGTTCTTCTGCTGCGGTGATGACTTCCTGTGCTTTCGACAAAACGGCGCTGCCGGCTTTCTCTGAAAATGCAGAAGGACTGCTTACGCCAAGTGCATTAAACAAATCATTATACTTATTATTCAATGTATTCGAAAAATGTTTCCCATCTTTGCTCGCAAGTTCTACCAAACGGTACGCTTGCACTGTCGTGCCTTCTTTAAGACCTGTAACGGTGAGCGTTCCTTGCGGCAAGTTTGCCGGGGCTTTAATCGGAGCCTTGTGTGGTTTCATTCCACTCTGATTATCCGCGGAAGCTTCCTGCGTCAAATACTTAAGTCCGTCAAGCGGGCTCAGCGGCACCGATTCCTGTGCTGATGCAGTTTGCACGGTGCCAATCAGCAATATGCAGCTCAAGATAACTGCCAATATTTTTTTCATTTTCTTTTCCTCCTTAATGTATATTATTTCCAGCTTTCTCGCGTCTTCTGCGATACAAGCAAATAGCTGCAAGTGCTGCCGAAAGAGCCGAGAATCCCGCAAACATCATAGTGCCTGTACCGCCGGTTTCCGGCATCTCGATATCTTCTTCAACAATACGATTTATATATACAACCTCATGGCTTGTATCACCTGTTACAGTAAAATCAATCGTACCGGTCTCTTTCTCAGAATTTTCATCAAGCCGAACCGTAGTTGCATAGCCTTCTGCGTCTGCTTCCGTGATTCGAATCTTCGCGCCAGTATCCACATCTTCAAATACTGCCTTTTGTCCTCCGGTCAGGTAAAATTTCCCTTCGGCATCCGTATAGAAGTAGATATCTTCGCCGTTCAGCACCGGTTCCCATCCGCCGATGATTTCCCGGTACAGTCTGTACGACATACCGGAAAACGGTTCATATACAGTGAAAGGTCTTCCGTCCTCATCCGTCTCCGTAACTTCCTGCAGCGCAGTAAAGGTAAAGACATCTGAAGTGTTTCCGCCCTGGTTGTTTTTATACACGCTGAATCCGCCGGTCTTATGTACATTCACAAAATCCGCATGATTTACGGAATAGCTTCCCTCTTCAGGCGTTCCTTCCTTGACAATCGTTCCTGATTGCGTAGACTTATCACATGCATAATCCAGATTCGAAGATTCTGTTACCGTGTACTTATCTCCCGGATTGAGACCGGCAATAAGGATTCTGCCGCCGCCGGTCATCGTGATCGTGCCATCTTCGGTTTGATGTTCTCCCGGAATGAGCATGCCGTCTTCCGTATAAATTTGATAAGTGCCGCTGTAAGGAGCGTCGTTAATCGTTACATTGAAAGCAAACAAATCACTTGGGCTTCCGCCTTCGCGAATCTTGTTAATCTCAAGGAGTCCCTTCTCCGTGTAAAGATTGCTGAAGTCGATTCTCTGAAGACCATCGAACATAGTTCCTTCTGCTTTTCCTTCATCGACTGTGATTTTCGGTGCTTCGCCGCCGTCTACGTAGGTAGATGTGGTAGGAATCCGCTTCGTGTAGCCTGGCTTATTGCGCTCCGTCAAAGTATACTTGCTTCCCGCCGGAAGTTTCACGCTTGCCTGCTGACCGCCTTTCAAAGAAATAACACCGCTACTTGTACTTAATGTTTGTGCATCTCCATCTGCGTCAGTATCTGTCAGTGTATATTCGCCGCTGTAGGCTTTGCCGTCCACCTTCAGGTCGAATTCAAAGGAGTCTTCCCGGTTTCCACCGATATTGCTCTTACTGAATATCAGGGCTTTCTCAATCTTGTCATTGACAAAAGTTTCGATATTCTTGTTTTCGCCTTCTTCGATGATTCCGGCTGCATTGTGTATTTGTTCCTCGTAGTCCGCACGATCTTCCTCCGTAATTTTATATACGGTTCCGATTGCTATTCCCGTGATTTCAGCCTGCTGTCCGCCTTTCAGCTGCAGCCATCCGTCTGTTGCGGTGTTGCTTGTTGTCTTTCCTGCGGCATCCGTGACAGTATATTTTCCTGTGTATTCGGCTTCGTTGAGTGTGACCTTGAAGCGGAATATGTCGCCTGCAGCTCCGCCGTTTTGGACTTTCTTAATGGTAAGACCTGCCGTCTTCCTTGTGTTTTCAAATGTTGCCAGATTGCCGAGTTCCGTGATTTTACCCGTCTCGCCTCTTGATTTGCTCAAAGTGTACTTGTCGTGAGCAATTTCCTCAATCCTGTATTCCGAGCCTACCGGAATGTCCTTCATTAGCGCCAGTTGATTTGCCTTAATCTGAACGATACCGTCACTAATCTGGATGTCTCCGCCAATCTTGCCGTCCTGCTGAATGCTGTAAGTTCCTACATACGGTGCATAGTCCGTTTCTCCCGGCATCTTTATAGTTACCAGGAATTTAAACACATCAGCTGCATCCTTTTCCTCTGCGCCGACTGTTGTCTTGCTGATGGACAATCCGGTGTTTTTGATCGTGTTCCGGAATTTAACTGATGTATTCTTATCAAGGGTTCCGCTCGCATTGTTCGTTGTGCATTCGCTTACATAATTTGGATTTTCAACTTCTTCCACATAATAGGTTGTGTTCGGTAAAATCCCCTCTATTTTAGCACGTTGGTTGCCCTTGAGTTTTATAATTCCATCCGTCGTTTGTGCATTCTTCCAGTCTTTCGGCTTCTGACTATCCGAAGGTGAAACAATTTTGTACGAACCGCTGTACGGTTTTTCATTCAGGTAAACCTTAAATGTAAACTCATCATTCGCATTGCCTCCGACATTGGTTTTGTAGATGTTGAGGGCATTCAGTTTTTCGGCTGGTACTTTATTTCTAATTATTGTGTCTCTACGTCCTCCCTTTATCGTTATTTCCCATCTTGCATTTTCATTATCAGATTTATCAAAAGCTAATCCTGATTTTTCATAAATCCCGGTTGCATCTTTTTCCGTCACACGGAAGCTTGTATACGCCAAAATATTATTGATTGTTAATTTTTCAGTTGCACGTATGTCCACCAATCCGCCACTGACAGCAAAGGTTCCTCTGCTGCTGAGGCTTGATGTCACATCACCTGCATATGGTTCCCATTTATCTTCAGTGCTGTTATACTTTTCTATCATCAATGCAAATGTCTGGTCGCTTGGTTGTATTCCCAACAGCCTCTTCTCTATTCTCAAGCTTCCATAGGTATAGCTTCGAGTATTGATAACGGTAAATATATTATTTTTAAGTGCATCCCTAATTTTTTGATGTCCCGGCTTTGTCCAATTCCTCGATTCATAATAAGAATTAGACCATTTGCCGTCTTCTCGATATTCAAGAGTGCCATTTTCAAATCTCCTTGAAAATGTGGTACTCATACCGCTTGGCGTATCAATCTCAGTAATGCTTGTCTGTGCTTGGTGTTTATACGGTTTAGTTCCGGACATTTGATTATGCATACAGTTTTCATTGTTCGGTTTGCTCTGGGAGTTCCATCCGGGAGTTCCGAAGTCCCAGTTTTTAACCGGAATCAGTATTGCTTCATACGGGTATATTTTAAAATTCATCCCGTTACTCTTTTTCGTAGGAGTTATATCAGACAACTCGCCGGTTTTTAAATTCATTTTCTTAATATTTTCATAACGTTGATTGTAGCCAATTTTGCATGTGACCGTATATTGTCTGTTATAATCTGCTGCATCGTCGGAAACTACTACCTTTCTTAGTGTTACATACCCGTCCTCAATACTATAACCGTTTATATATTTTACTTCTGTGGTGTTTTCCAGTATTCCTTTAAAGTTATCAGGAACAACGCAGGTATAAGTATCCGGAACATCTACTTCGCGAACCTCGTATTTCGTGCCGGAAGGTATGCCCTCAATCAGTGCATATTGACCGTGTTTGATTTTAATATTCCCGTCGGTAATTGTCGGTGTACTGTATGTACCGTTTGCATTGTACAATTTGTAACTAAACTTTGTCTGCTTCTTACCGTCCAGGTACAGGTTGAACTTAAATTCGGTCGTATCACTGCTTTTGTTTGTGACAGTCTTGGAAATCTTTAAATCTACGGTTTTCTTTAATTTGTTTGTAATTTTTGCTTCGCCGTTGCCGTCTCCGACTTTGCCTGTTATTGCCGCTACCGTCACAAATTTGGATGGTGTTTCAATTTCGGTGATCTTATAGCTTGATCCCTTAACCAATCCTTCAAAATGTGCTGCTGCCTTCGGACTGAGCACGAAAATCCCGTCAGTAGTATTCCTTTTCTCGCTCTTTGTCGGAGATGCTTTGAGGTCAGGATAATACGTATATTCACCCATGTATGCTTTTCCGTCGACTTCGAGTTTGAAGCGGAAGTTCGTGTCATCCAGCAATTCAGGAAAGGCTCCTGTGTTGTCTATTTTTTTCGACACTACCAATCCTTCTGTTTGTAGCGTGTTCGTGTATGTTACTTCACCAATTGTTTCTTTGATGATTCCGCTTGCTTTCGAATTTGAAGCGTCAATGCCTTCGCTTGCAGTTACCGTGGTCGTATAGTTTGAATAAGGAATCTCTTCTATTTCAAACTTCTGACCGATACCCGCTTCAATAACAGCGGTTTCGCCGCCTTTTATCCTGATTACTCCGTCTTCTGTATACAATGATGTGGAATTTATTGTATAATATCCGGTATATGGTTTACCATCTACACGAACATTAAATTTAAAACTAGCTCCTCTGTGAATACTGGTTCCTTGATATACCTTGCTGATACGCACATATCCCGAATCTTTCTGATTCGTGCAGGTCACAATGTTTTGCTCTGCATCTGCGGCAATCGTTCCCATTCCCTTGGTGATATGGGATGTGAATCCATCTGCCTTTTCTTCGCGCACAATATAAAGCTGTCCATCCTCGAGCCCATCAATGACTGCTTTCTGCCCGTGCTTAAGAACGATGCGGCCATTTGCATCGGTGTTTTTATTTGTCCTTGTGCCATCAGCCGCTGTCAGTTTATACGCTCCTTCATATATCTTGCCTTCGATGATCACAGTGAAACAGAATTCTTTCTTCAAATCTGCACTCGTCCCGTTCACGACCTTCTTCTCGATTGTGAGGCTCGTCAGTTTCGGGTTGCTTACAGCGTAAGACAGCTGCTTCGTTTCATTCAGCACCTCGTAGGTCAGATTTGTCTTGTCTTCACCTGCATTTATGGTTGTCTGCCAATTTTGGTTCATATAACCATTCGGTGCTTTCAGTTCGCGGATCATGTAATTTCCGTAATAGTTGATGCGGTAAGATTTGCCGTCTGCTCTTAAAATCGGATTCTTGAAGGATACGATACCGTTTGCATCGCTTGTTACCGTGATGCCCTCTTCAGGTAGTCCCGTTCCGGTCAGACAGAATTCCGCACCTTCTAAAGGTGTCGTCGGAGTGCTGCCAATGTATTTCTTGATTTCAATATTTCTCACACGCACAAGACCTGCGTCGTAAGTCAGGTCATATCCGCCTTCTCTTGTCCTTATCTGTGCGCCATCATCCTCCGGTGCAGGATTCAGATAGAACAGCTCCGTTCTGCATGTCTTTACATCCGCATTGCTGTCTTTATCTCTGTTCTTATCTGCATAAGTCACATCGCCGATTGTTTTCGGTGCTTTGGTATTTCCTGCCTCACCGAGTTCATTGTCTTTCCATGCATCGGCTCCGCCTGTATAGGCATCTGTCAGGCAGGTACCTTCAGGAATTACAAACTCCGCCTGATATTGATAATAGTGCCCCTCAAATTTCCCGTCCTTAACATACGACGGAAGCAGATTGTCGAAATAGTATCTGCCGTCTGCGTTTGTTTCAGTCAAAAGCGTTTCTTTGAGCTTTCCGTCCTCGTAAACATATAATCTTACAGGGATTCCGGAAATCAACTTTTCGTTTTCTGCATACAAGCCGTCTATATCTTCATCCAGGAAGACCTTGCCGCCCATGCCGACCGGTTTCACATGGTAAATGGTGTGAACCGTATTGCTGACAACAAGCTTGTTTGTCTCGCTTGCCGAATTATAGTATACGCTTGCGTTATTGGAGACAAAGGTTCCGGCATATTCTCCCGATGTTGGGGATTTCATCTTAAGCTCTAAGCTTATATATTCGCCTTCTTGCAATGTTGTATCGCCAAAATTAAATCCGATTGCCGTTGTTTCTTCACTGAAGCTGCCGCCGTTTTGCCAAGTGCCGCCGAAGGCTGCGGAGTCTCCCCTTAATCTTTGATTAAAGGCTCCTTCTGCCGTATAAATGGTCGGACCAAGCTTAGTCTTCTTTCCATCCTTTGATACTTTAAAGACATCATAAGACTGCGGAATCGGCTGCCATTTCGATTCGCGGTTTTCTTTTTCAATTACATTATCACCCGGCTGCGGCAGTAAATCTGCAAGTCTTATATTTCTTACCGGTGTATTTCCTGTATTCTGCAGGATAACTTTGAAGTTTACCATTCCGCCCGGCGTTGTGTTTGACAAGAAATTCTGGTATCCGTTATCCTTGTCAAGTTCTCCCTGGACAAACTTGCGGATGGTTAAGCCCTCACTGCGTTCAATCAGATTGTCAGCCTTCGATGTTATATATCCATAGGCCTTTTTATTTGAATTTTTGATGATTGTTTTATATGTTTCGTTTTCTTCCGGCCACTCTCCGTTCGCATTTTTGAAACTTGCCGCATCGGCGTTACCGGAAACGGCATAGCCCTTCTGTGCGGAAGAAGCTGCTGCTTCATTAACAATCAATTTATCAATGCTGACCGCATCCGCTTTTACCTTAGTCAAAAAGCTTACGGTGATGGTTTCCCCTTTCTTTAATGCACCATCAAAGAAGAGGGTTGCTGCGGTGTCCCCGTTGATTGTTTTCATGCCGCTTCCGGATGCCAGTTTGATTCCGGATGACATGGTAATATCGAAATATTTCTCGTACTGACCCTGCGAGATGGCTTTCACTTCATCCGGTAAACGGTCAAGGATAATCGGATTCCGCATCGGGTTTTGCTCTCCGTTCGATACATTCGTTAAGGTAATGGTATACTTAATCCGATCCCCTGCTTTTGCAATAGTTTCGGAAGTGCCAGATGCCGATATAAGTGTCGCCGACTTCTGAATCTGTGCCTGAGGATATGAATCCGTCGGATTTATATTGATAATTGCCTCTTTAATTTGCTTGGAATCATAATAAGTCACGCCGCCTTTTTCATTATAAATTCCGTATTTAAAGGTATAATTACTGCTGTTTTTAATGCTGATGATTTCTTCTTCTGTTTTCAGAATATCCCGTTTATACAGTTTCGCGTTTACAGTAACCTCTCCACCGGTGAATCCGTTCTTGATGCTGCTATCATCATATTTGATGCGAAATGCCGTTGCTTTCTTGCCTGCTTTGCTAAGTGTAACGGATGTCTGCTGTGCGGATAATTCTACATTTCCGGCAGTTTGCCAAGCGTCACTATCTATCGTACGATAATCAATCGTTGCTTTAACGAATTTTCCGCTTGAGTTCGTTGCCTTTTGAATATCAAGTGATGTAAATGCATAGTCATCTTTCGTAAGCTCAATTTCATCTCCGTTCCCATTCTGACCTACATAATAAGCCAGTCCGCTGTCTTCAAGTACTGCGTTTTTATATGCAACACCATTCTTGACATTTTTCAGTCTGAGTCCGTCGATTCGATATGATATGTCAATGGTTTCTCCTACCTCACCAAGCAGACTGCCTTTGATTACCCCGTTTGAAGGGTTTAAGACCGTCTTATTCATTGCGTTCGAAACGCGAGATTTATAATAGTCGATTTTTCGATTTTCCAGTTCCACCAGTACACCGTAATATGATGTTCCTGACATTTTCTTTATTATTGATGTTACAGAAAACTCCGCTCGAGCCCCTGTGTTGGAATATCCTTCCGGAGCTTCGTTTTCAACGACAACATAGTGGCCTATCGGAAGTTTTGCACCTTTATATCTTTCATATCCATAATTACCGCCATAGATATGTACTCGCTGCAATTCAGACAGCGGTGAATACATATTTTTCCCTTCCGGAATGCGATAAATTGAAAATGATCCTCTCTTTTTGACAAAATTTCCAGTTTCCGCATCTCGTTTTCCAAACCAGATATCTTGTTTCGGCAGATTGTAGAATGTGAACTTATAGTTCACCTCTTTTTCTGATTCTGAAACTTTTGGCATGGTAATCGGACCGTAAAGCGTCCAGCCATCTATCGTTGTCTGTTCTTTCAAGGCATAAGTTCCTGCCGTTTTGCCATCACCTGATGCCAGCTTATCTCCGCTTTCGCGCTTAAGCCACTTGTGCTTAACTTCGTAGAAATCAAGATCATTTCTTCCTAATTTTTTCTTTTTCTCCGCAATGGCATAGGTCTTGCCGAATTCTGTGCGGAATGTAGCTCCGGATTCGATAATATAAGTACCGTCAATGCTTGTGTTCTTCTCTGCGACATACACCCATTTGTTCGTGCTTTCATTCCATTCATAGAGCCGTACTGCACTGCCTTCAACATAAGTTCCTCTTTTATTTGCGGTGGTCATCTCTTCTGTCTGTGCATAGCTCCGATTCGATACGGCCACCGTGATATTACAAGTTACCGGCTTTGGAGTATTTTTGAGTTCAAGCACATTTGTTTCATCAATCGTGCCGCCCTTGACTGTCGTGCTCACAATGCGGTCGCTTGCCTTGGCCGGAAGGTCGTAGCCCAGCGGTGGCGTGATTTCCTCTACATACAGTTTAATGTCTTTGCCCAGCAGGCTATACGGAATCCATCCAACCATGGTTGTCGTATCGTCTCCATATGCAGGAACCAGTTTGCCATCACGTCCCTGTACGAGATATGTTTTTTCTTTCGGTGCACCCTTGCCTGCATTGAAAATGTTGTACTTTATGCCGTTATATGTTTCGGTTTTATAGAATCTGTTCTTTGCACTCGTGCTGGTTTTATAGCAATATACTCCGAGATATACCCTCTCCGCTTCCGGGTCATCGGTTGGTGACAATCCCTTTGAGCCGTCCACATCATTTTTTATATAGTAAACATTGAATTTTGCACCGTCATAAATTTGTTTATTCGTTTTTGAATCAACCTTTTTAAACGTTAATCCTACAAGTGGTGTCTCATCGTAAAGTTTATTATCAAAAAACACAAGCTGTGCTGCCTGTATCATTTTGGCCTTGTTTGCCTCTATGCCGACCTTGCCTTTCATGGTTTGATCAAATACCGGCTTACTTACATATATATCCTGCCGAATTCCGTCTTTCGGAAGATAATACTGCGGACCTGTCGCGGTTTCCACGAACGCGTACCATCCCGGCTCGACATCCGTAAAGAAGGCATATGCTTTATTGTTTGTTGCAATATTTTTCTTATATGGTTGTGCAGGCAGTGCTGCACTCTTGCCGCTGATTTTATACACGTTAAATCGCGCTTCAGGAACCACATACTGTCCTGAACCGAGTTTTTTGAGTGACATATTGCACATGCCGGAGAAATTGTGAATAACATCGTAGTTTGTTGTGTAACCCTGTTCTTTCTTCCAGTCAATTTTTCCATCTGCGTCCGGCTTTGGAAGATTATAGTTGTCATCATAGACTTCTACCGTAAATGCTCCCATGCAGTATTTGCCGTCCACCATTTGGTGATTCTGCGCCCACGGAGTATACTTGTCCTTATCATATCCACTTGTATTGGCTACCACATAATATTTACCTGCCGGAAGACGTTTTTTGATAATTCCGTTTTCATCTGCAGTCAGTGTTACATCCTTACCGTTTTCCTGATATCTGACAATCTTTCCATCTTTTTCATAATACAAATCCAGCTTGTACCCTGCATATGCTGTGGATACCGGCTTAATCTGATTGGAAGGTGTCAGGTAATTGATTTCTCGTTCAGACTTACCTTCCAGATCCCACTTGATTACGCCAAGATACAGCATACCTGTGTTCGGTGTGTTGACAATCGGGTTTTCGGCGGTTCCGTAATATCTACCGTCACTTGCCTTGAAACCTTTGAATTTCGCAAGATCTGCAACGACTTTTACCTCGTAGATTTCCTCGTTTGGTTCATAACCGTACGGCGTAATTTCCTTTGCATAATAAGTACCCGTAGGAATCTTATTTAGGTAAGCAATTCCATTGTCGCCGGTCTCGATTGTACTATATGCTTCTTTTGAAGAGTCATTGACATCTTCCCTGTTCTTATATATCTCAAATGTGACCTTAGAGAACGGCTCATAACTGCCGTTTTTAGTTCTCCTTATCTTCTGTACTGCGATGGTGCCAAAGTCTTTATTTTCATTGGTGAACTCAATCGTCGCAGTTCCACCGCTTCTCGGAACGGTCACCTGCATTGGATTCTGTCTCGCACCGAAACCTTTGATTGCACCGGTTTCATTGACATAGTAAGTTCCCGCGTTCATGTAGTCAAAGGCTGCGTTTCCAAGGCTTGTACTGTAAGTGGCTACAGCATTCTTGCCGGCTACTGTCTTTGCAATTTTCGTGCAGGCACTGTCCGTATAAAGCGTAAATTTCAATGCAGGGGACATCGGAAAATCCTTTGCCGCTGCTTCATTATAAGCGCGTTTTACTTCTTTGCCATCTTGTGGATAGACGATATATTTATTAATCACAATCTGCCCGGTGCCTTTTCGGATGACGTAACTTGCAGAGTCGCTGTCATTGTCCGATGTCTCTTTTTCTCCGAGGAGCTGGTAATCCAGCTTTGCTCCGTTGGTTATTCTGAATGTTTGGATAACTTTTTCATTCGCATCAATCAGAAAGGCGTCTTTATTGTACGCCAAACGAACAGTATACTTCGTATACTGCGGTGAATCTCCGATAGTATCCGTCTTCGGGTTCGGATCATATGTATTATATTGTTTAAATGTAATTGTTTTAGTCGTTCCTTTGGTGTAATTAGAAGTTTTAGAGTCGTATAATTTCTGTTCATTGATGCCGTAAGCAGTAACCGCATTCTTCACAACGGTAACCTCATCCGGCCAGATATTCTTCTTGATTTTACTGCCGTCCCGGTTAATCTGCACCAGCTGCGGAAGTGTATCGGTAATCTTATATTTTCCTTGTTCAAAGTTCAGTCTTCCGTATCGGTCGTAGCGTTCCGTGGCGGTGCTGTACAGGAATTTGCTGCCGTCTGCCTTTGCACCTTGAAGTCCCGCCGCGATTTCAAACGAAAAAACAACATAATTGCCGATTTCTTCGGTTTTCACATGGTTCTTTAAAATTCCCCATGCATCTTCTGCGGTGGCAGTATGCGAGGCCTCTGAAATTTCACCCGTCACATTAACCTTCTTGGTGCTTTTCTTTTCCTTGTCGGTATACATGTCCACATCAAAAGACCACTTGGCACCCTTGAATGTAAACATGGTTCCGTTTTTAACACTTCCGTTATCCAGGACCTTTAACTTAATGTCTTTACCCTTGTTTGTCTGACCCTTGAAGTCATCCTCCCCACTTTTTGGAAATTTAATGACAAGGTTTTCTTTTTTATTGTCCATATTTGCCGGATCCACAGCCGTGACTCCCATCGGAAGTGGAATTGTGACTGTCACATCCTTATACTCATCGAACATCTGGGATGCCGGATAGTTCTCTTGATATGCGTAAGTCATGATACGCGGCAAATCCAACCGAATGTTCAAATTAAACGGACGTCCTGCCGGTGCGGTCGGTTCTGCGGTAATCACAGCCGTCACCTCATCCTTTAGTCCGTTTTTCAATGTTTGTTCCATTTGGTCGATTTGTGAATTGATGCTGTTCGCATATGCCAACATATCAACCGTAGCAGTAATCAACATAGCCAGTATGATTATCGCTGCCAACAGTTTTTTCACTGTTATTAAGTCCTTGCTCATTTTTTCCTCCTGATACTTTTATATTTTAACCCTTTCATAAGCAGTAGACAGAATCAATATTCTGTCTCTTAAACTTGAAACTGCACAAATGATTAATCCAAATAGCAGGAAAAAAAGTGTATATGAATATGAATCTTGCAAGAATGTCGGCAAAACATTGA
>ERZ773148.2250-NODE-2250-length-15048-cov-3.907090_pt1 | contig 15048 bp, 11 predicted proteins | sample MGYA00580846_ERZ773148 | MGnify/ENA primary metagenome ERZ773148 (study PRJEB29015, sample SAMEA2737879) | human gut metagenome | biome: human gut; feature: human-associated habitat; material: faeces | place: China | collected 2012 ... | reverse complement strand
TCGCCTTGTAGACACATCCCCCACGCCGCACGGCAATTGTCCATTGTCCATTGTCCATTGTCAATTGTGTTATGTCGCCCCTACATTCACCGCCTGATGGGTTCATACCTACGCCGAAAGGCAATTGTCCATTGTCAATTGTCCATTGTCAATTGAAGCGTGGCTGGACCGTTTTCTGCATCTTTTCGAAGAAAATGTGCAGCATTCCTTTCTTTTCCCAAAAACAATACCTATCTTTGGACATCCAACAGTAATCTAAGGAGAGTTGAACCATGGAATTCATCCAAATTATCGTCATCTTCGCCATCATAGGCTTTGCGGTCGTACGTAACGTCCGCAAGGAGCTTGCCAAGGAACGGCGGCGCAATCCTGCCAAGCCGGTGGCGCAACCGGAGGTCCCCGTGCCCCGGCACGAAGAGGAGCGATGGGAGGCGGACGAGGCACCACCCGTCAGCCGTCCGCGGGTGAAGACCGGGAAGAAAAGCCCGCCACCACCCCTGATACAACCTGCCCAAGCGGAAGCCGCGGCACTAAGTCCGCCACACGGACGCAGGCAGGTCCCACACCCGCAGAAGCGGACGCCGGGCAACGACATACGGCTCGGCTCACCCGAAGAAGCCAGGCGGGCGTTCATCTACTCGGAGATTTTTAATCGGAAATATTAATCTTATATATAAAGGTATAAGAGGGGACTAAGGGGATGAATCGACAAGCAGACTGTGAAACCCAAGCAAGCATCTATCATCAACCCTGTTTTCTTGTCGGCTCGTCCCCCACGCCTTTCCGCCCGCCCCGGATGACGGACAGCTGCCCCACCACTTTCCCCCACGGTACGCTCCGCACGGAGCACCGACCCCTTCCCGAGAGAGAGACTTCCCCCAGACATTTCGACTGACAAACTGTAAATCATAACCAACCAAAAAACACCTTTGACGCGTATGGGATACCACATCATCTCGGCAGCTGAGGCTGCCGCCCTTGTCAAAGACGGAGACACCATCGGACTGAGCGGGTTCACACCTGCCGGTACGCCGAAAGCCGTCACCCCCGAGATTGCAAAAATCGCCGAAGCGGAACACGCTGCCGGGCGTCCGTTTAAAATCAATATCCTCACCGGCGCCTCCACGGGCGACTCGTGCGACGGCGTGCTCTCGCGTGCTAAGGCGATACGCTTCCGCGCCCCCTACACGACGAACCCCGACTTCCGCAAGGCGGTGAACAACGGCGAAATAGCCTACAACGACCTCCATCTCTCGCAGATGGCGCAACGCGTACGCTACAACTTCCTGGGACATGTCGACACCGCCATCATCGAGGCGTGCGACGTGACACCTGACGGGAAAATCTATCTCACCGCCGCCGTCGGCATCGCACCCACCGTGGCGCGCCTCGCCGACCGCATCATCGTCGAACTGAATGCCGCACACAGCAAGAACATGATCGGCATGCACGACGTCTACGAGCCGCAAGACCCGCCCTACCGCCGTGCCATCGAGATTTACAAGCCGAGCGACCGCATCGGTGTGCCCTACGTGCAGGTGGACCCGGCGAAAATCGTGGGCATCGTCGAGGTGAACAAGCCGGACGAGGCACGTGCCTTCACTGCCCCCGACCCGGTGACCGACCGCATCGGACAGAACGTGGCCGACTTCCTGGCTGCCGACATGCGTGCCGGACGCATCCCCGACACCTTCCTGCCGTTGCAGAGCGGTGTGGGGAACATTGCCAACGCCGTCCTCGGCGCGCTGGGACGGAATCCCGACATCCCCGCTTTCCAAATGTACACCGAGGTGTTGCAGGACTCCGTCGTCGGGCTCATCAAGCAGGGACGCGTGAAGTTCGGCAGTACGTGCTCGCTCAGCGTCACCAACGAGTGCCTGAACGACATCTATGGGAACATCGACTTCTTCCGTGACAAGCTGGTGCTCCGCCCCTCGGAAATCTCCAACAACCCGGAGGTCGTGCGCCGTCTGGGTCTGATCACCATCAACACCGCGCTGGAGGTGGACCTCTACGGCAACGTCAACTCGACGCATGTCTGCGGAACGAAGATGATGAACGGCATCGGCGGTTCGGGCGACTTCACCCGCAGCGCCTACCTGAGCATCTTTACCTGCCCGTCGGTGGCAAAGGAAGGCAAGATAAGCGCCATTGTCCCGATGGTTTCCCACCACGACCACAGCGAGCACTCCGTGAGCATCATCGTGACCGAGCAGGGTGTGGCGGATCTGCGCGGCAAGAGTCCGATGGAGCGTGCAGAGCTCATCATCGAGCACTGTGCCCACCCGTCATACCGTGAGATGCTGTGGGACTATGTGAAAGGCAGTGCGAAGGGTCACACGCGCCACAGCCTGAGCGCAGCCTTCGCCATGCACGACACCTTCCTCCGCACAGGAGACATGCGCCTGACGAAGTGGGAAGAGTATCTCAAGTAAGGACCTAAACCTTCCAGCCCCCGCACGCATCCCCCGGCGGATTTTCCTCCGGACGGACGGCTGAAGGGACTGATACATCATACACCAAAACATTTTAATGAAGAGGAGACAGCTTCATGGTTCGTCCATGCTGTCTCCTCTGTCTGTATATACCCCCTTCGTCCGGTTGTACGGACGGAACCGTCTCCGTCCGGCGTGTGTATGCACCCATCAGGCGACAATTGTCAATTTTCAATTGTCAATTGTCAATTGCCCAACAGGCCTTGCAGAGCCTCTGCCGCTTCGGGTTGAGAGGGACGCGGGGCGTAGGCGTCGGCGATGTTGAAGTCGCGGTCGATGAGCACGAAGCGCGGGATGTAGTGGATGCTCCAGCCCGTGCGGAGTGCCTCGTCGGTGCTGTTGTACTGCGGCAGCTGTTTGTCATGTGCCTTCAGGTAGGACAGCCACACCTCCCTTCCGGTGTCGGTCGAGATGGGGATGAACACCACGTCGGCATCCTTGAACCGGGTGGCGAGCTTCTCGAAGTGGGGCGACTCCTGGATGCACGGTCCGCACCACGTCGCCCAGAAGTCCAGGTAGAGCACCTTCCCGCGGAAGTCGGACAGGCGGTGTGCCTTGCCCTCGGTGTCGGTGAAGGAGAAGTCGATGGCGGGTTGCCCCTTCAGCAGACGCGCTGCCTGGTCGAGCTTGGCGCACAGCTCGTCGGCGAAGTCCGTGTGGGTGAGGCTGTCGGCAAAGGCTCGTGCTGCCTGCAACTGCGCCTCGTCGACTCGGTGCCGCAGCTGGTTCACCTGTCCGGCGGCGGCATAGAGCTCCCGGGCACGGGGGCTGAGCGTCACCTCGCGGGCGATGGCTTCAAGGGCGGGAGTGTAGGGCGTAGCGAGGCTGCCGAGGACATCGCGGACGACTGCCACGTCGAGCAGTTCGTCGTCAGTCAGCGTGCGGAGCAGCGGGACGAGGTCGGGCTTGAGTGCGGTGTAGAAGGAGTCCAGGCTCTCCGGCGTCATCTCCAGGTAGCCGCGCATGGCGGCATAGGACGGATAGGACAGGAAGCTGTTGGCGACGTCGGCTGTGATGCGTGCCCCTTCGAGCCGCTTGAAGGCGTCGGTGGCTCCCGTCAGTGTGTCGAGCTGGGCGCGGCGGACGGCAGCCAGGCTGTCGACGAGGGCTTTCGTCCCGGCGAAGTCAGGGCGCAGGTTCGAGCCTCCCTCCAGGAAGGAGCCGCCCTTGGGAAAGAGCCGTCCCTTCATGTAGGTGTTCACGGACGCTCCCTGCCCCGTGAACTCCGCCTGCCGGTTGTCCTGCGTGATGCGCAGGGTCAGGTCGTCGCCGGGTGTGAGGTAGAGCGTGTTGCGGCTGATGCTGTAATACGTCGGTGCAGTCAGGGTGAGGACCGTGTCGAACCGGCCTTCCGCGTCGGTGTGCAGGATGATGTCCCGGCTGTCACCGACGAGGGATGCCGCCCCGTCATAGCGCATCGGCACGTCGGTCGTGCCCATGTCGACGAGTTGTCCCTGCAGGTGTACGGTGGTCGGTGCAGGTGCCGGCTGGCAGGCGGACGCCAGGAGGGCGGCTGCCGCGAGTGTGTGGATGAGGTGTTTCATACGTAGGTCTTTGGTGGTTGAGTCTTGTGATGGATGCGTCCGGAGGGCATGCGGGGCAGGCGTGTCGCGTGTGCCCCGGCATGTCCCCGCGGACAGTGGTCAGATGAACGCGATGTCGGTGATGGGACCGAAGCCCGTGTGTACCTGCGTCGAGGGGTAGGTGTGGTCGCTGTCCACATTGCCCGCCGTGTTGAGCTGCAGGACGATGAGCTGGCCCTGTCCGTCGCCGGTGTTGACAGCCACGCCGAGGGTACGGCTGAAGGGGTGTCCGTAGGTGTCCGCCCCGTTGGTGTCGGCGTCGTTCTGGAACACGGAGTTGTGCGCCATCAGCAGGGCGGAGATTTCAGCCGACGCGTCCTCGTGCTGGTAGATGACCGTGCTGTTGCCCGATGTGAAGTCGAGCCGGTAGACCTTGTTGCCCACGGCGTAGAAGAGCAGGTTGCTGTACGTCGGTCCCGATGCCATGGGTGTCTGGTGGTCCACGCCTTCGGGGGTGGGGAAGTCATAGCGTCCGGAGACGGTCGCCACGTCAGAGTGCGTCAGCGAGTAGTAGCGCATGACGTAGATGTGCGACTGCCCGTCGGGCGACACGGTCCATGCGTAGGTGGAGTACTTCTGCCAGGGGGCGATGCCGCTGACCTCGTAGTGGTATCCGCCGACGAACTTGAGAATCTCCTCCTGCGGGTCGATGGCGTTCGGGTCTGCCACGTCCAGTCCGCTGCGGTAGGTTATGGGCACGATTTCCCCGCCATACATGTCCGCGCTGGGCGCATAGCCCGACCACGAGTCTCCCGTCTGGAGGTTGCAGTGGACGAAGCGGTGCCCGAGCTTGTCGAAGGCGATGGCGGTGTGCGGTCCGCCTGCCACCTGCTCGATGTAGTAGTCCCCCGAGAGGCTGACGGAGGGCAGCATCTCGAACATGACGGGCGAGGTGTTGTTGGCACGGAACACGTGTCCGTTGCTGCACATGGTCATGCCGTTCTGCGAGGCGGAGCACTGCATGCGGTCGAAGTCGACCAGTCCCAGCAGGTGTTCAGGCAGGAGGCTGTTCCAGTCCGCCATGAGGCTGAGCCCGTCGACCTGGTTGAGCAAGCCCGACTCCGCCAGGTCGGTCGTCTGGACGTAGAGCTGCGAGGGCGCTTCGTAGAGCCAGGTGTACTTCTGTGTGCTGTACTGGCGCGAGCAGAGGCGGACGGGCCGTCCGGTGAAGGAGGTTCCGCTCTCCTGGGTGTAGGCGTCCGGGGTGATGAAGATTTCCCCGTTGGCATACTCGACCGAGCCCAGTTCGGCGTGTCCGCCGGTCTCGTGGAGCACGATCCAGGAGTCGGTGAAGGGCTTGAAGATGACCAGTTCCGTCGGTCGCATGACGGTGATGCCCCGCCGGTGGTCCTTCACGTAGAGACGGAAGTAGTAGTTGTAGCTGAAGTCCTCCGACTCGGGGTCGATGGTCACGGTGAGCGCCTCCTCGCGGGAGATGGTGTCCTGCGGGAGCGACATGGGTGCGGAGCCTTGCGTCCAGGCGTATTCGAGGTACGACTTGTCGCCGTCGGGCGTGGTGATGTCGGGCGTGATGGTGTAGGTGAACGCCTCCTTGTCCATGCGGACGTTGAAAGCCTCGTCGAGGCTGACGCTGATGTCTTCGAGCGTGTCGTCGTAGGTGTAGTTGCCTTCGTCTTCATAGCATCCCGCGCAGAGGGTCGCGGCGGCGATGCAGAGTGCATATCTGATGGTCTTCATAGGCTTTAGTTGTTAGGGAATGATACCGGTGTGCCGTCGGCTTCGGCGAGGGGTGTGTCGTGTGTGCTGTTCCACTCGTCGAGGGCGGAGGTGAGGATGCTCATGTAACGTCCGAAGCCGTAGGACGGCATCATCTGTGTGAGGTTGTAGATGGTCTTGACGTTGTCGGCGCTGTAGCCTGCCTCGCCCATGGCGACGAGGATGAAGCGCGCCTTGACGGGTCCGAACGTGCCCAGTGTGGCGGCGTAGTAGCTGTTCCACTCGTCTGCGTTATCGACGTACATGGACTCCCAGTCCGTCTCGTCGGTGAGGATGAGGGTGTACTGCTGACGTTCCTTCGTGCCGGGCACGACGTCGGAGTTCTCATAGTCGAAGGTGAGGATGGCGCGGTACTCGGTGTCCGCTACTTCGGGCTTGCGGATGCCCAAGGTGAGGGTGCGCCGGTATTCGCCCGCGGCGATGGCGGAGTCTCCGGGCAGGACGACGTCGGCGAGGGGGTATCCCTCAGCCTCGACGACCCGCAGACGTACGTTGACCGGGTGGTCGGGGATGATGCCTTCGAGCTGCACGCAGACCTTCGTCGTGGTGTCGGTGAATGCCATCCCCTTGGCGGCATAGTAGTTGTAGAAGTTGACCTTCGTGGTCAGGTTCTGGTAGTTGTCTACCGGTTGTCCATAGCTGTCCCAGGCGAGGAAGTTGATGCCCAGGACGTCGCTGTAGGGCGCGATTTCCTCCTCGTTGCAGGCGGGCAGGAGCCCCGTCAGGCAGAGGAGCAGGATGTATGTGAGCTTCTTCATAATCGTTAGCGTATGGTGGTTAGTAGATGTTGCCCAGGGCTATCTCGTCGTCGGGCAGCGGGAAACGGTAGTGCCCCTCGGTCATGTTGGCAATGGGGCAGCCGAGGAAGGTGTTGTAGCCCAGCCGCTTGTAGAAGAACCAGAGCTGTCCCTCGGCATAGAACTCCTTGCGGTACTCCTTCTCGATGGCCTGCATGCGCTCGGTGTCGTTGCGGAAGGTCTCCAGGGCATCAACGCCGCGCATGGTGCGCACGGTGGAGATGAGGCTGGTCGCCTCGCTGAGGTCGTCCGTGCACTCGGCAAGGATGTAGTACATCTCCGGCAGGCGGATGAGGGGGATGTTGTTCTCCAGGGCAAAGGAGAAGAGTTGGTTCTGACTGTACTTCAGCGTGTAGGCGCCGTTGGCGTTGATGCTGAAGCCCATGCCCTCCTTCATGCGCATGTCGTTCTGTCCGTCGGTCTCGACGTCGAAGATGTCGTACAGGAAATTGACGTCAGTGATGATGTAGTAGTTCCACATGGTGATGGCGAACTCGCTCTCGATGCGGTCGGCAAAGGTGTTGGAGTCCATGTTGATGGCGAACATCAGCTCGGTGGAGCATATCCTGTCCTGTGTGTTATCGGAGATCAGGGTGAACATGTCCCCTCCCCCGGGCTTCTGCGCGTCGATGACCTCCCGTGCGTAGCGGGCGGCATTGGTCTTGTCGCCTTTCCACAGGTAGGCGCGGGCGAGCTCTCCCTTGACGGCATACTTGTTCATGCGGTTGAAGCGGTAGTTGAGGAAGGGGTCGATGCTGGTGTCTTCGCTGTGTGTGGGGAAGGAGATGTTCATCGGGTCGTTCTCCAGCAGGGCTTCCGCCTCATGCAGGCAGTCGATGATGCTGTCGATGACCTCCGTTGCCGGCAACAGCTTGGCGACGTTGCGGTCGAACTGTGTGCGGTAGGGGAGCGAGGGCGACGAGGCGTTGTCGCGGTAGATGGGCCCGTACATGCGCAGCAGGTCGAAGTAGATGAATGAGCGCAGTCCGAGCGCTTCGCCCTTGATGAGGTCGTGATAGCCGTCGGTGACGATGACGTCGCCCCTGCTCTCAATGTTCGCCAGCAGGTTGTTGATGTTGGCGATGGTGTTGTAGCCCTCCGTCCAGAAGTCGTTGATGTAGGTCTCCGTACGGGTCGACGGGTAGGTGTACCACGTGTCCTGGTAGTAGTCCGCCAGTTCGTTACCGTCCGAGAGATAGTTCTGTGCGAGTTGCGAGAGGAAGCCGTAGGTCAGTTCCCGTCCGTAGAGTTGTGTCTCGCTCATCTTGATGTAGATTCCCGTGAGGGCTTCCTTGAAACCCTGTTCGTTCTTGAAGAGGTCCTCTTCCTCCACGTTCGTCTTTGGCTTGACGTCCAGCCAGTCGCTGCATGAGGTGCAGAGCGCCAGCAGGCAGGCTGCGAGGTAGTATAGTTTTCTCATTGTTTGCACGTTGTGTTAGAAGGTTAAGTTGAGTGACATGGATATTTGGCGCGACATCGGGTACTCGATGCCCCGCTCCTGCCGGATGGTCGACCAGTGGAAGAGGTCCTCCATGTAGAGTCCCACGCTGGCACTGCTCAAGCCGAGTCGCTTAATCCACGGAGTGTAGCGCTGCTCGAAGCGGTACTGTATGTTGATGGTGTTGAGCACCAGTTCGTTCTGGTCCATGAGGAAGCGGGTGCTTGCCTTCGTCTGAGAGCCGTTGACGTCCTGCGTCACTGCCTTGAAGACGGCAAGGTCGCCCACGTTCTGCCAGCGGTCGGTGTAGGCGCGGCGGTCGACATTGTAGCGCAGGTCGGCGTTCTCCACCTTGTCCACGAGGGTCTTGTTGTAGTACTGTCCGCCGTAGCGGTACTGTGCGGCGACGTTCACGCTGAGCCCCTTCCAGTTGAAGTTGAGGCTCATGGTGCCCTGCAGGTCCGGTTCGGTGTCACCCACGGGGACCTGGTCGGCTGCGTTCCACTCGCTGGTGCGCTCACCGTCGCGTGTCAGGAAGATTTCGCGTCCGGTAATCGGGTCTATGCCCAGAGAGCGGACCGCCCAGATCATGGACTGCGAGTAGCCCTCCTCGTAGCGCGGCAGGGGGCGTGACAGCTTGTTGGGGTTGTCGGGGTCCTCCTGCATCTGCTCCTCGTTGCGGGCACGGAGGGCATTGGAAATCTTCTTGATGGTGTTCTTGTTGTGGCTTCCGTTGACCACGAAGCTCAGGTTCATCTGCTGTGCCACGTTGTAGTAGGGCATCCAGCGCAGGGTAAACTCGTAACCTTCGTTCGAGATGTTGCCCACGTTGTCCTTGATGGTGTTGAAGCCGATGGAGGGCGCGAGCGAATAGTCGAGCACGGTGTTCTCCGTCAGCTTGTAGTAGTACTCGAAGCGTCCGCTCAGCCGGTTGTTGAAGAGGGTGAAGTCCAGACCCACGTTCCACGAATCGGTCGTCTGCCACTTCAGGTCCGGGTTGCCCATGCCGTAGAGCAGCGTGCCCACCACGTCGGAGCTCTGGTAGATGCGCATGGAGTTGGAGTAGTTGTACATCTGCAGTGCCTGGTAAGCCTGGAAGCCCTGTTCGCCCGTCACACCGTAGGTGGCGCGCAGCACCAGTTCGTCGACGAAGCCCAGGCGGTGTATCCAGCTCTCCTTGTCGGCGTTCCAGCGGAGACCTGCCGACCAGAACGGGGCGTAGCGGTTGTTCCGTCCAAACTCCGAAGAGGCGTCCATACGCCCGTTCACGTCGACGGCGTACTTCTGGTCATAGGTGTAGCTCAGCGTCGCCACGCCGCCGAAGGAGCGGGTGGTGTTCTCACTGCCTTCGTTCTGCTGCACCTTCGCACCGAGGAACACCTCGTCCATGTTGTCGTTGGGGAAGCCGGTGGCATAGGCGCCGGCGCTGTGGTCCTTGGTCTCCTTGATGTTGTAGCGGAAGAAGGTGGCGAGTACGTGCCTGTTCTGCCACACCTTATTATAGCTGGCGGTGAAGGCGAGGTCCCAGTCGAGCGACGTGGCGTTCGTCCAGCGATAGGAGCCGCGCTCCTCCAGGTCGGTCACCTCGATGAAGTCGGTGTGGTTGGCGGACTTGAAGATGTCGGTGTCCGACGTGGTCTTCGTCACCGTGAGGTCCATGGCGAGGCGCAGGTTCTGCAGGGGCGAGTACTCGGCGCGGAAGGCGTCGCGCACCTCGAATGCCACGTTGCGGTCGATGGAGTTGTAGAGCGTGTTGTACATGGGGTTCCCCACGGTCATGCCGGCGGAGTTGATGCCACTCTCGTCATAGACTGCCTGCTCGAGGTATTGCTGGATTTGCCCGTGCTCGTCGCGAATGCGGTAGTAGGGGTTCAGGCGCGCGTACTGGTCGAAGGTGCCGTAGGGCGACGTTCGGTCCGAGGTGGTATAGTCCACGTAGGCGATGTTGCTGATGAGCAGCCCCTTGTAGCGGTAGCGGATGTCGACGCTGACGCTCTTGCCGTTCACGCCCGTGCCGCGCATGATGCCCGGGGCGTCGTTCAGTCCGGCGTATATCTTGTAGCGCAGCTCCTGCGTCCCGCCTTCCAGGTTGATGCCGTGGCGGTGTGCGAAGACGGTCTCCAGCGGCTGGGAGAGCCAGTAGGTGTCCACGCCGCGCTGCACCTCCAGGTACTTGCGCCGGTACACGTCGTAGCGGTTCTCCACGTTGGTGATGGTCCCGCTCTCGTCATAGTAGCCCGCGCGCCGTTCCAGCTCCAGCTTCTCGGCGGCATTGAGCAGGTGGTAGTCTGTCAGGTCGGGATACTCCACCTTGTAGTTGCCGTTGTAGGTCACGCGCAAGCGTCCCGCCTCGGGTGCCTTCGTTTCGACAACCACGACGCCGTTGGACGCCTGTGAGCCGTAGATGGCCATGGCGGCGGCGTCCTTCAGGAGCGTCACGCTCTCAATCTGTGCCGGGTCGAGGTCCATGATTTTCGTCACACCGACGTCGATAATGCCGTCGAGCACGAACAGCGGCTGGTTCGGGCGCGTGTCGATGTCGCCACGCATGATGACCGTCTCGTCGGTCGAATAGTCGCCCATGCTCGACTGTCCGCGCATGGTGAAGTCGGGCACGGAGCTGGGATTGGAGCCCGAGAGCATGTTGTCTCCCATGCGGAAGCCCGGGTCAAGCATCGTGATGGCGTTGAGTATGTTGCCCGACGAGAGGTTGCGTATCTCGTCGCCCGTCATGCGGTTGGCAGAGCCGGTGAAGCCCTCCTTCTTACGTTCGAAGATACCCGTGACGACCACCTCGTCCATCGTCTGTGCGTCCTCCTCCAGGGTGACGCTCAGCGGACGTCCCTTGAAGGCGACCGTCTTGCTCTTCATGCCGATGAACGAGAAGGCGAACGACCGCACGTCCTTCCCCGCGGGGAGGTTGATGGCGAACGTTCCGTCGGCACTGGTGATGCCCTTCAGGCTTCCGTCGTCCGAGACCACCGACACACCCGGGATGGGGTTCCCCCCGACGTCGCTCACCTTTCCCGTGGCAGACCGTGCGGCGCCGGTGCTCCCCGTCTGCCGGGCAGGCACCACGGTGATGTAGCTCCCCTCCAGGCGGTAGGTCAGCGGATGCCCTGCGATGAGTGCGTCCATGATGTCGCTCACGGGACTGTCTTTCACCGACACTGTGGCACGGTAGGACTGCACGTCCTCGTAGGTGAACAGGATTTTGTAGCCGGACGCCTGTTCCAGTTTCCGGAAAGCCGATGCCAGGCTTTCATTCGTACACTCGAAGGAGAGCCGCTCCTTCAAGGTGCCCTGTGCCGAGGTGGGAAGGCTGACGCAAAGCGCGAGCACCACCATCAGGCACCATTTTACTCTCTGATGCAGTTGTTGCTTAAGTAGCTGTTCCATGCATGATTCGTGTTAAGTTAATAAATATTCGCGCTGTTTAACCTCTATACGTACACATCCGGGAAATGGGTACTGCAAAAGTGAAGAAATTTGAAAGAAAATTGAAGTTTGTGCCCCGGCAGGCCCGAAAGAATGTCCGTCAGCCCTTCCGCTGAAACAAAAAAACACCTACATTTGCGCCGGAATGACAATCCGGAACCTGCACCGGCTTTCCGGCGTCAGACTATTAGAGAGATGAACCCGTATACGAACAAAAAGAAAGACACACTATGCTGAGCTTTACACTTTGCCTGCTGGCACTCATCGCCGGCTACTTCCTCTACGGCCGCTTCATGGAGCGACTCTTCGGTCCCGACGACCGCCCGACATCCGCCCTGACCAAAGCCGACGGCGTGGACTTCATCGCGTTGCCGACGTGGAAGATCTTCATGATTCAGTTCTTGAACATTGCGGGCCTCGGACCCATCTTCGGCGCCATCATGGGCGCCAAGTTCGGCACCGCATCCTTCCTCTGGATTGTCCTCGGAAGCATCTTCGCCGGCGCCGTGCACGACTACCTCGCCGGCATGCTCTCGCTCCGCCACGGCGGGGAAAGCCTGCCCGACATCATCGGGCGCTACCTGGGTCGGACGACCGAACAGGTCATGCGCGTCTTCTCCATCATCCTGATGATTCTCGTGGGAGCTGTCTTCGTCGCCGGTCCCGCGGGCCTGCTCGCCAAGCTGACGCCCGAGGCGCTCGACACGACCTTCTGGATTGTCGTTGTCTTCCTGTACTATATCCTCGCCACGATGCTCCCCATCGACAAGATTATCGGCAAGATTTATCCGCTCTTTGCCGTCGCACTGCTCTTCATGGCTGTTAGCATCCTCGTGATGCTCTACGTCCACCACCCCGCACTGCCCGAGCTCTGGCACGGGCTGGAGAACACCCACCCCGACGCCGACACGCTGCCCATCTTCCCCATCATGTTCGTCAGCATCGCCTGCGGAGCCATCAGCGGATTCCACGCCACGCAGAGTCCCCTCATGGCACGCTGCATGACCAGCGAACGCCACGGGCGCCCCGTCTTCTACGGTGCGATGATAGCCGAGGGCATCGTCGCCCTCATCTGGGCGGCGGCAGCCACCTGCTTCTTCCAGGACCATGGGATGGGAGAGACCAACGCCGCCGTCATCGTCGATGCCCTGACGAAGGACTGGCTTGGCACCGTGGGCGCCGTGCTGGCGGTCATCGGCGTCATTGCCGCCCCCATCACCAGCGGCGACACCGCCTTCCGCTCGGCGCGGCTCATCGTGGCGGACTTCCTCGGCATGGAGCAACGCACCATCCGCCGCCGTCTCTACATCTGCATCCCCATGTTCACCCTGGCGGTGGGGCTGCTCATCTACAGCCTGCGCGACGCCGAGGGCTTCAACATCATCTGGCGCTACTTTGCCTGGGCGAACCAGACCCTGTCCATCTTCACGCTCTGGGCGGTGACCGTCTACCTGGTGCGCGAGCGGCGGAAGCCTGCCTTCCTCGTCACGTTCTTCCCCGCCCTCTTCATGACGGCGGTCTGCACGACCTACATCTGCATCGCGCCCGAGGGCTTCGGCGTCCCCGTCAGTGCCACGGGCGTCGTCGCCATCCTCTCCGTCATCGGCGCCACCCTGTGGTTCTGCCTCTGGTACCGGAAGGCAGGGCGCCGTCCGCTGCAGCCCTGAGCCGTCAGCGGAGTACGATGCGGTTCCCCTCCAGGACCGCTGTCAGGCGTTGCAGTCCGTTGAGGCGCTTCAACGCCTCCTCCAGCGTGCCCCTGCGGTCGGCGACGTAGTGCAGGTGGAAGTCGAGCAGCTCCGGGTCGGCGTTCACCTCGATGTCCACGTTGTACCACCGTCCCAGTCCGCGGAGTATCTCCTCCAGCGATGCGTGGTCGAAGTAGAAGTAGCCCTCCTTCCACTGCGTGCGTGCATAGGGGTCGACGTTATGCAGCTCCGACGAGCCGTCCGGCTTCAGCGTGAACTCCTGCCCCGGCTGCAGGTTCACTTCCTCCCGTCCGTCCGGGTCCTGCACCACCACGCTGCCCCGGACGAGGGTCACGTGTGAGGGCGCGTCGGTGTAAGCCTGGAGGTTGAACTCCGTGCCCAGCACGCGCGTGCTGAACTGCGTCGTTTCGACCACGAAGGGGTGACGCTCGTCGCGTGCCACGCGGAAGTAGGCTTCCCCCTCCACCCGGACGCGCCGTTCGCCGCCCGTGAACCGCGAGGGGTAGTGCAGGCAGCTCTCGGCGTTCACCCACACCTCCGTGCCGTCCGCCAGCACGAGGTGGAAGTCCTTGCCGCGGGGGACCGTCAGGGTCTGCATCTCCACACGTTCCACCTCCCGGTAGTCCACCACGCGCCCGTCCGTCCGTATGCCCTGTTCCTCCAGCGCCTCAGCCGCCTGCGGCTTGTCCAGCTCCCAGACCGTCCCGTTGTCTGCCGACAGGGTCACGCCCCGCTCGTCGTGCACGGCCGTGAACATCAGCACTGCCTGCCCGTCGGTCTGCGGACGGGTGAAGAACACCCAGAGCAGCACCGCCAGGCATGCCGCCATGCCCGTCCATCCGCCCCACACGAGGAATCCGTTGCGGCGTGGGCGGTGCCGTCCTGCCGTCCGTCGGCGGAAGTCCTCCCACGCGCGGTCGGTGTCGGGCGTCGCGTGCAGCCTCCGTGCGAAGACCCCGTTGCAGTCGTGCACCGCCTGGCGCAGGCGTTCCAGCTCCTTCTCGTCAGCAGGTCTGCCGACGTCGCCGGCTGTGTCCGCGTCCTCCAGCCAGTCGAGCCACTCGTCGCTATGTTTGTCGTTTGTTTCCATTGTCAGGTTCTTTACAATCCTATACGTGTGAGCCTCCGGTTCAGGTACTCACTTTAACATAAATTCGTCTCTCAGGTTTCTCAGCGCCGTGGTGATGTGCCGTTTGACGCCGTCCGTGGTGATGCCCAGGATGGCAGCCACCTCCCGGTAGGACTTCTTGTGGAAGAAGCACTGTTCCAGGACGAAGCGCCGTTGTGGCGGCATCTCGCTGATGACCCTGTCGACCCGTTGCAGCCGTTCCTCCAGCTCGCGGTCCGTCCCGAGCAGTCCCTCCCGGACGTCGGTGGCATAGAACATGACGTAGCGTTGCTTCACCGACCTACGGCGCAGGTGGTCCACGCACCGGTTCTTGACGCAGGCATAGAGGTACGCCATCCGTCCGTCGGGGCGCACGGAGTCATAGTCGTGCCACAGCGTCTCGAACACGTCGCTCACGATGTCCTTGCAGACCTCGGCGTCGTCGACAAACGTCAGTGCGTAGTAGTAGAGTCGGGTGTAGTTGCTCTTGAACAGAGATTCAAATTCTTTGTCATTCTTCGTCATCGTTCCACACGTCTAGAGTTTCATCGTTCAAATGGTTTGAGTGTTTATGCGGCGACAAATTTACATGATATTATTTTATAATTGCCAACGATTTAATTGACAATTGATAATTGACAATTGACAATTGCCTTGCGGCGTGGGGACGAGACCACAAGGCGGTGAATGTAGGGGCGACCGGTCTGGTCGCCCGGTCCAATTGCCCGGCGTTATTCGTTGGC